>Ga0207419_1000736_pt1 | contig 27673 bp, 24 predicted proteins | sample ElkSloMetagenome_4_FD_184723 | JGI IMG/M metagenome (GOLD analysis project Ga0207419, IMG submission 184723) | Hot spring microbial communities from Elkhorn Slough, Monterey Bay, USA - MD2A (version 2) | ecosystem: Environmental > Aquatic > Marine > Intertidal zone > Estuary: Microbial mat ... | reverse complement strand
AACTCCAGGTCCCGCTGCACCTCGGCCAGGCGCCGGTTGGAGGCCCGCACCGACCGCGCCATCCACAGGCCCGTGATCACCACGAACAGGATCACCGCCGCCGAAAGACCGCCGCGCGCCAGTTGGAACGTGGTCCTGCGCTCCTGGATGTCGGCGGTCAAGGCGCTGAGGGTCCGTTGACTGCGCAGGAAGAGCCGGTTGGCATCGGCGCGCATCCCCGCGAACAGGGACGGCAAGGGCGCCACCGTGGCCGCCACCTCACGCTGCAACGCGGCGAAGGCCCGGGCATCGGCAATCGCGCCGGTGCGGGGGTCCAACACACCGTCCTTCCGCGTCCCCAGGGCCATGAGAACGTCGTTGACGCGCAGAACGTCGGTCAGCTTGGGATTGATCTCGCGGATATCCAGCACGTACTGGAACCCGGTCTTGCTGGCATCGTATGGAATACCGCGCCGCAGCACCCGGTCGCCGTCGACGGTGCGGTCAACGTCGCGCACGTACATCCCGCCGGTCTGCAACACCTGGAACGCCTCGCGCAGATCGTCGACGGTGTCGTGAAGCATCGCGTGGACGTGCGCCCGGCTGGTCTCGTCCGGGGCGGCGGCGGCCATGCGATAGGTCAGGGCTTCGGTGTGCTCCAGCCGCTGGATGATGGCCTCGCCGATCAGGACGCGATTGCGTTCGTTGTGCAACCGATCGTTCAGATCATCGATCAGGCGGGAAAACACCACCTCGGTCCCGACCAGGGCCAGGATACCCGCGACATAGACGGCAAACAGAACCATGATCGGACGAATCGACAGACCCTGAACCCGTCCGGACGCGGTTTCCGTCATCGTGGCCCTACTCCCCAAACCCATGTCCGCCGGTGTCGAGGAACCCGAACTCCCGCAGAATGGCCTGACCGCGCGGCGAGGCGGCCAAATCCATGAACTGGCGGGCGCGCTCCGGCTGGCGCGAGACCGTCAGCAGGTTCAGGGCCAGCGTTTTCGGCACCGCGACGTCGAGGTCCAGGTCGATCACGTCGACCCGCTCCCTGACGCCGGGTGTGAAGGCCGCCCCGCGCCAGTTCAGGATCACGTCGGCCGAGCCGTCGAGCAAGGCCCGCATCAGCCCGCGCGAGTCCGTCTCCGACACCGTGGCGTTGGCGGTCACCGCCTCGTACAGACCGCGCCGGGACAGGATTCGGCGGGTTTCCTGACCGATGCTGCTGGCCTCCGGACTGGCGATGACCACCGTTTTGGAGGGATCGGCCAGCGCTTCCAGACTGGGCGCGATCCCGTTGGGATTGCCCTTGAGCACGATCAGCGCGGCGACATTGAAGCCGATCCGCCGCGCCTCGCCCAGCAGACCGTCCGCCACGGTATCGTCGCGGTAGAAGAGGGATACGGGCAGATACAGGTCCCCGTCGCGGTTCGCCTTCAGCCCCTCATAAAGGGTCCGCGATGTCCCCGTGGTGACGACGACATGGGTCCCCGTCTCGTCCTCGAACTGCCTGGCAAGGATGGCAATGGGATGCGCCAGCGTCGTTTCGCAGGCGATTCGCAGGACGGGAACGTTGTCCACGCTGGCCTGCGCCTGATCGAAGTCGTCATCGCAGGCGCTCAGCATCAGCGCCAGAAGCCCCAATAGCAGCCCGGCCATGACCGGGCCGATCCGGACTCGTGTTGGGACTGACACGCTTGGCATGGACTTGGTTCTCCGACGGGCCGGCGCCTTCGCGCGCCGCTCATGCGACATTCGGTCAAGCAAGCCCGTCGGCCCGACCGCCGAGGGGTCCCGACCCGGAATAAGCCCTTACACCCCTTGCAGGGTCCAACTGTCGAGAATGGTACGCGCCATTGGCAAATACAAGTCGAACAGGGTGTGTTCGGCAGTATACGTCCAAAGATGTACGACGGTTGCCTTTGGGCGCGGTCGAACCACCGCCCATTGACGCATCAGGGGACGCATCAGCCCGTCCCGGCCGGCCCACTCGGCCACCAACTGCCGGCCCGCCGGCAGGTCGTCGCGCCCGCCGTCGGCGGCCCCTGGCGGGACCCGGAACAGCGTCTCGCGGATCACCCGCACCGAGTCGTACCGCGCGCGCAGGGTTTCGCGATGGGCGGCCAGCACCTCCACCGCCGAGCGCTCGGGATCGCCCGGCACCGGGGCCTCGCGGTTTTGCACCGCGACCGGCGCGAAGTAGGCGTCCGTGCCCTCGGGACCCGAGAAGACAACGGTATAGGGCTCGGGCGTGGTGACGATCCAGTCCGCCGGCACGCTCAGGTGATAGCCCCAGGTCTCCGGCGCGAACCGCTTGAGCGGCCCGACGGCGCGCGGCGGGGCGGGCTTGGGGCCGGGCGGGCGCGGCGACACCGCCGCCCGGGCGAGACCGGGAGACAGAATCACCGCGATGCCGAGCCCCGCGAACGCCCGCCGGGTTAATAGTCCTTGCGCCACATCACCCCCACCTCGCCCGCGCCCGAGCGCCGGGCCTTGCTTTCCACGCGAAAGCCGGCGCCCAGGTCGACCTCGACGTTGACCCCGCCCGCACCGGGATCAATGCCCTGTTCCACGCCGACGTAGACGTCCTCGCCCAGATAGGCGCCGGCCTCAACGCCCGGGCTGCCGCCTTCGCCGCCCTCGCCGACGCGCAGCACGTCCAGCCCCGTGGCCTGCCGGACCGTATCGAGCAGCCCGAGCCCCTGGCCGTCGCCGCCGACACCGGTGAACCCCGCCAGCGCCCGCGCAAGCTGCACCGTCTGCACGGCCGACAACTCGCCGCTGCGCTTGTCGAACAGGATGTGCGACAGAACCTCGTCGCGCGGCCGCGCCGGCGATGACTCCAGCACGATCTCCGGATCGCGGGCCGGCCCGCGCACGCCCAGGCGACCCTCCAGGTCCGTCGTTTCGTACAGGGCGATGACCTCCAGCAAGGGATTGATCGGCCGCCCGCCGGTGAACTGGATATGGCCCGTCTCGATCGTCAGCGTTCGGCCGATCACGTCGATCGTCCCGCGCGTGATGTCGATGGTGCCGGTGACGCGGGGCGCGGCGGCGGTGCCGCCGACCTTCAGGCGGCCCTGCCACTCGGAATCGAGCCCCTGGCCGGTGACGTAAACGCGGTTCGGCATCCGCACGGTGACATCCAGCGCCACGGGAAAGGCCGTGGTCCCGCCCCCGCCATCGTTGTCCGACGACGCGGCCGAGGCGCGCTCCAGCGCCGTCATGGCCGAGGTGTCGGGATCGTCGATCTCGACGGCATCGAGCGTCTGGACCGACGCACCGCCGCCAGCGGCCAGATTCACCCGCACCTCGCGGGTCTCCACCCACCCCGACAAAGCGCCCCGATCGCCCTCCAGATCCAGCGTCAGGTCGGCGTCGGCGCGGGCCTTCACCTCGTCGCGCCGCACCACCATGGCCTCGTTGAGCCGGGCGGAGACGGTGCCCACCGGGCCGCGTTCGGTCAGTTCGACATCGCCCTCGCCTTCCAGACGCCCGTTGCCGCCGTCCGTGCCCGACAATGACACCGACACCTGGTCCGTGCCGGCGGCGGTGGCCGTCACGGTCAGATCCTGCACCAGCGTGCCCGCCGTCAGGTGTTCATAGGTTCCTTTCGCCAGACGGGCGTCGGCCTCGATGGACGGCGCGGCGAGGGTGCCCGACACCACCGCGTGCAAGGTGAGATCGCCCGCCAGTCGATGCTCGACCAGGGGCAGCAGTTCCCACAGGCGGGCGACAGGACCCTCCCAGTCCACGCGCGCGGAGAGGGGCTGGTCGGCCGGGATGGGCGCGCCACCGCCCAGGGTCAGCGGCAGGTCGGCCTCGGCCTGGGCTGGTCGGTCAGCGAAGCCGGAGACCGTGGCCTCCGCCGTCAGCCGTCCACCATCGAGCCGGGCAGACGCCTCGGCGGCCAGGGCCGGCACAGTGTCGTTGGCCGCCAGGGCCACGTCGCGGACCGACAGCGTCACGCGGCCCGTGGGATTTGGCAGGCGTCCGCTCATCTCGGCGGTCAGATCCAGCCGCCCGGACAGACCCAGATCCGGCGCCACGAGTTCCGCCAGTGCCAGGGGCAGCGCCTCGGCCCGGGCCGCCACGTCCAGCGATTGGCCCGTCATGCCGCCTTGCAGGGTGAGGGTACCGTCGTCCACGGCGAGCGCGAGACGGTCAACCTGGGCGCCGCCCTCCAGCGTCAGGGTGGCGGGCTGGCGCAAGGTGACCGTGTGCCCGCCCGTTTCCAGGGACAGCTGGTCCAGTGCCACCGTGGGGGTCGCGCCGCCGCCGGCCTGAAGCCGAACCGCCGTCGTCAGAGTCAGCGGCCCGGTCGGCCCGCTGCCGGACAGCTCGGCGGTGGCGGACAGGCCGCTGATCGGACCGTCCACGCGAACCGTCAGGCGATCCCAGTCCACCGGCCCCGCCGCGCCATCTTCCGACGACACCGTGCCGGCCAGGGCGGGCGTGCCCAGCAGGTCGTCGGCCGTGAGGTCGAGCGCCATCGACCCCGTGGACACATCGGCGTCGGATAGGGTGAGCGAGCGGCCTTGCGCCGTCACCGTCGCCCGCTGCCGCCCCTCTTCGGCGGACAGGGTGACATCGGCGGACAGGCCGCCGGTCATGGGCGGCGCGCCCCAGGCCGCCAATCCGCCAGCGTCGTCCACCGCCAGCGTCAGGCGTCCCTGGCTGAGAAGCGTGGCGAGGTCAGTGGTCGCGGATCCGGTCACGGCGACGCCGGACCCCTGCACCCTCAGGTCGCGAAGCTCCGCCTTTGCATAGGATGGCAGAGCATAGGTCGCCGCGACCGTCACCGGTCCGCCCGGCCCGGTGCCCTTGACGTCCAGGGCGCCGGACGCCCCGCTGGCCACGGTGTCGGCGTTGGCCTTGACCGTGACATCGGTCCACGTCTGTTCGGCCACGGTAATCTCGGCGGAGCGCACGGTCGCCGTCACGTCCGGATTGCCCAGGGCGCCCGACCCGGTGGCGTCCAGTGTCGCCGCGCCGGAGACCGCACCGCCGGTCAACGGCCCGAGGTTGGCGACGTCGGCGGACAGCTTCGCGGACAGGGTCTTGAAATTCGCCGGCATCGACACGGCGCCGGTCGCCTGGATGTCCGTGCCGTCGAGGTCCAGAGCCTTGACCGACAGACCGGTGTCCGGATCAAAGGCGACCCGGCCCTGCAACGTCGGGTCCGGACCCAGCAGGGCATCGACCTGCTGGATCCCCAGGGCCGCATTCGAGAGCGTCAGCGTGGCGTCTCCCGACACCGCCAACGTGTCGTCCAGACGCACGCCGGAGACGCTCAGCCGGCCCGACCCGCTGGGGCTCAGCCCGCCCAGCACCGGCGTCAGCCGATCCAGACGCGTCAGGTCCAGATGCGCGTCGGTTTCGACGGACAGCGGCGAGGGCTCCACGACGCCGCTCGCCACCAGGGTCACGCCGCCATCGTCGGTAAGGGTCGCCTGGTCCAGGGTCAGGCGCGCGCTCTCAAGCGCATACGTGCCACGCACGGTCAGGTCGAGCGGATGGGGCAGCAAGTCGGCCACGACGCGTGGCACACGTGTGCCCAGGGGCTCGATCCGCCCCTCAAGCGTCAGGGCCACGCGATCAAAATCCAGCCCGGACATCCGGGCCGTCGCCGTGATGGCGGTGGGCGGCCCGTCGATCCGCCGCACCGCAAGACGCACATCAATGGCCTGCGGATCGTAGCCGTCGCCCTCGGCGATCAGATGCCCGTCGACGTCGAAAATCACCGGCTCGCCCACCACCGGCGCCCCCAGGGATATCCCATCCAGGTCAAGCTCTTTGAGAGTCACAAGGCCCAACAGTCGGGGATCGAACGGCGCGTCGTCCTGGGTCGGATCGGGATCGGACGGTGGGACCACCGGCACCCGCTCCACCGACAGTGCCGAGGCCTCAAGCCGCGTGACCGTCAGCCGCCGATCGAGCAGGCCCCAGGGGTCCCAGGCCAGGGCGATGCGGTCGGCCGCCAGCCACACGCCGTCCGCGTCGGCCACGGACAGGTCGACCAGGCGTGCCTCGAACGGAAGATCGCCCTCCAGCGCGCCCAGCCGCACGGTCACCGGGCTGGCCCCGTTGATCGCCTCCAGCGCCGTATCCTTCAGCCACGCCCGCCCGGCATCGGTGCGGAACAGCCACCCGGCCGCGCCGGCTGTTCCGACCAGGACAAGCAGGACCAGAATGGTCAGGACCGGCAGCACCCGGCGCCGGGAACGCCGGGGTTGCCGCGATCCCGATCCGGTGTCGCGGGGTGGACTTGGTCGATCTTTGGACTCGGGCATTCAAGCCGCCAACCCAGTTCCCTCGACGAAGGACGATGCGTCGGTGACCCGCGCCGAGTCAGAAGGGACGCACTATCACCATGGGCACGATGATCAGCATCATCAAGGTGGGCACCTCGTTCCAGACCCGATAGAAGGTGTGCGAGCGGGTGTTCTGATCGGCCGCGAACTCCTTGCGCCAGCGGGCATAAAGACCGTGACAGGCGAACAGGATGATCACCGCCAGAAACTTGACGTGGAACCAGCCGGACGTCAGCCAGGGTCCCCACAGGAGCAGGCCAGTCACCAACGCCACCACCAGCGACGGGTTCATGATCGCCTTCAGGAGGCGCCGTTCCATGACCTTGAACCGCTCGGACGTCGGCGAGCCCGGTTCCTCCATGGCATGATAAACATACAGGCGTGGCAAATAGAACAGCCCGGCCATCCAGGTAATAATACTGATGACGTGCAGAGTCTTGATCCACAAATAGTAATCGCCCAGGCCAAGAAGAGTCATGAAATCGAGATACTGCATTGAGTCATCCCCTCCACGCCATGCTGGTTCCGATCGCGGTGTGCCGCGTTCGCGCTCTCAAATTACGATTTCTGATCCTGGCCCGGGACATGCGGACACATGGCCCACTCGCCGCTGCACACCCGCGCCCCCACTTGTGAACACAGCCGCTCGCTGGCCGGTCCCGCCTCGATCAGGCAGCCGTCGCCGGCTTCCGGTTGGACCGCGCGCACGACAAGGTCGGCCAGTCCCGTGATGAAGGCATCGTGCGCCTGAACGGTCGGTACCCGCACGTAGGCCGGCACGCCGCGCTCCTCGGCCAGTTCGCCGTATTCCAGGTCCAGCTCGACAAGCGTTTCCGAATGCTCGGACACGAACGCCAGCGGCACCACGACCACCGGCACCCCGTCGCGGCCGGCCCGTTCGATCTCGGAATCGGTATCCGGGCCGATCCATTCCAGCGGCCCGACCCGGCTCTGGTAGCACACGACCCAGTCCAGGTCCGGAAGACCCATGGCCTCGACGATGGCCCTGGCCGTCATCTCCACCTGGCTCTGGTAGGGATCGCCCTTGTCGATGATGATCTTGGGCAGGCCGTGGGCCGAGAACAGCACGCGCGGCGGCCCGTGCTCCCGCGCCTTGTCGACCCCGGCCTTGGTCAGGTCGGCCAGAGCGGAAACAAAGCCCGTTTCGGTCGGATAGCAACAGATCGTATACGTCTTGGCCTTCAAACCCCGGGCCTCGGCCGTGCGCACCCACATGTTCAGGGACGAGCCGCTGGTCGAGCTGGAATACTGCGGGTACAGCGGCAGCAGAATCACGGTGTCCGGCCGGAACGCCTTGACCTGGTCCACGGCGTCCCTGGTCATCGGATGCCAGTAGCGCATGGCCATGAACACGCCGACCTCGTCGGCGACCCCACGCCCCTCCAGCGCCGCCTTGAGCGCCTCGGTCTGCGCCTCGGTCTGCTCGACCAGGGGCGAACGTCCGCCGATGCGCTCGTAGATGGCGCGGGCGATGGGCGCGCGGCGGGCGGACACGACCTTGGCCATCAACCAGCGCGGAACAGTCGGCAACCCCACGATGGCCGGATCGTTGAACAGATTGAACAGGAAGGGCTTGACGGACTTCAGACTGTCCGGCCCCCCCAGGTTGAAGACGACGACCGCCAGACGACTCATGACCACTCCCGCACATCATGGTCCCGCCGCACCGGGACCGTCTTCCTGCCCGACATCTCAGACATCGGTCGGGCGCGGCGCATTCCGGATCCGCTCCATCATCCGCGCCACGTTGTCCGGCGGGGTTCGCGGCACGATGCCGTGCCCGAGATTGAAGATATGCGGCCGGCGTCCGCACAGGGTGGCCAGGACATGGTCCGTGGCGGCGTCCAGGGCCTCGCCACCGACCACCAGATGGATCGGATCCAGATTGCCCTGGGTCACGGCCTTCGGCTGCACGACCTCCGCCGCCCAGTCGCACGGCACGGACGTATCGAGCCCCACGGCCGTTACACCGGTTTCCTCGATGAAGCGGGGATACAACGCGCCCGCCCCACGCGGGAACCCGATCACCGGCACGCCCGGGCGTTCCGCCTGGATGCGCCGCGTCAGTCGGCCGATGGGATCGGCCACCCACCGCATGAAATCGGCTTCCGGCAGCGCCCCTGCCCAGGTGTCGAAGATCTGCACCGCCTCGGCGCCGGCGTCGATCTGGGCGATCAGGTAGTCCCCCGTGGCCTGCACCAGCGTGTCGATCAGTCGCCCGAACAGATCGGGCCGGCCATAGGCCCAGGTCTTGGTGGTGGCGAAGTCCTTCGAACTGCCGCCCTCGATCATGTACGTGGCCACCGTCCACGGCGCCCCGGCGAAACCGATCAGCGCCGTGGTCTCCGGAATCGCCTTGGACAGGCCACTGACCGTCTCGAAAACGGGGCGCATGTGATCGAGCACCCGGCCGATGTCGAGCCGCGCCAGATCGGCCTCGTCCTTCAGGGCCTCCAGGACCGGCCCCTCGCCTTCGCGGAACGCCACGTCCTGGCCCAGCGCGTGCGGGATCACCAGGATATCCGAGAACAGGATCGCGGCGTCGAACCCATAACGGCGCAGCGGCTGCAACGTGACCTCGACGGCCAGATCGGGCGTATAGCACAGATCGAGGAACCCGCCCGCCGTCTCCCGGGTCGCCCGGTATTCCGGCAGGTATCGGCCCGCCTGGCGCATCAGCCAGACCGGGGGCGGCCACACGGCCTCGCCGGCCAGGGTGCGCAGGAAGGGCTTGGGAGACGAAGCGGCAGTGGACTCGGACACGAAGCGGACTCCAGCGAAGGGAACGCGAAACCCATGGCGGGCACGGCTCAAGCGCCTGGGAGCCGACCCGTCGGGGACCCTCCTTCTAAACATAGAAAAGAAGAATTGAAAGGGATGGTGAGGTTGTTGGAGGGGGGGATCCTGGGGATTCATGGCTGTCCGACAGCCATCCCAAACCGGGCGGGGGGTCGGCCGGGCTCCGGGTGTGTCTGGGGACAGGTCTGGGGACAACCGGCGCGGTATCGCGGAGTCGGGCCTTGAAGTCGCAGGCGCGGGGCGGGGCGTCGTAAAAATGGGGAGAGCGGGGATAAGCCGCGGACCGGGCCATCGCCATCCCCAGCATTCACGGGGCTGTGAGTCATTTGTCCGCCTGCGGATAACCGAGGGGTGACCGCGATGGGAAAAACGCGGTACAAATCGGGGCCTGCCGCCGCGATGCGGTTTACCCCCATCGTCCCTCGCCGATCCACAGGGTTATCCCGGGACTCGGTGACCGGTTCCTCGCTGTTTACGGACATGCCGCCCCGTCGGATCTCGGGCGCGGCGGTGTGCCCCTCGCGTCCTGTCGTCTTCGTTTTCGTCTGTCGGAGTCGGGTGCCGTCGTGACCGACTATCATCTCCATCTGGTGTCCGATGCCACGGGCGAGACGGTCAGCAGCGCCGTGCGGGCGTGCCTGGTGCAGTTCGACGTCATCCCCAATGTGCACCAGCACCTGTGGTGGCTGGTGCGGACGCCGGGCCAGATTCGCCGCCTGATCGAGGGGATCGAGAACAATCCCGGCGTGGTTCTCTTCACGCTGGTGGATCCCGAGGTGCGCGCGGTGCTGGAGGATGCCTGCCGCGAGTTGAACGTGCCGTGCGTGTCCATCCTCGATCCGGTGATGAACACGCTGAAGCACTACTTCCAGGCGGAATTCCGCACCGATCCCGGCCGCCAGCATACCCTCGACGACGCCTATTTCCGGCGCATCGATGCCATTCACTACACCCTGGCGCACGATGACGGGCAGCTTCTGGAGGGCCTGGAGGACGCGGATGTCGTCGTGCTTGGGGTCTCGCGCACGTCCAAGACGCCGACGTGCATGTACCTGGCCAACAAGGGCTTCAAGGCCGTCAACATCCCGCTGGTGCCGGATATCCCGGTGCCGGATCAGGTGCTGGCGCTCAAGGGAGGGCAACCCCTCGTCGTCGGCCTGACGCGGGAACCCAAGAGCCTGTCCGACCTGCGGCGAAACCGTTTGCGCGTCATGCACGAGCCGGTCGACAGCGACTACGCCAACGAGGAGTTGGTGCGGGCCGAGGTGGCGCGGGCACGGCGGTTGTTCGCGCGCCGGGGGTGGCCGGTCATCGATGTGACGCGCAAGTCGATCGAGGAGGTCGCGGCCGGCATCATTCAACGCATCCAGCGCAACAAGGGAGCGTTCTGGTGACACCGGTGCCGTTGCTTCTCGCCTCGGGCAGCCCGACCCGGCGGGCCATGCTGGCCAACGCGGGCGTGCCCGTAACGGCGGTCGAACTGCCGGATGTGGATGAATACGCGGTGCGAGATGCATCGGGCGGATTTGATGTCACGACAGATGAGGTTGCGGCCACCCTGGCGTACTGCAAGGCGATGGCCGTGTCGCTCCAGCGTCCTGAAACACTGGTCCTCGCGGCCGACCAGATGCTGGAGACGGCGGACGGGTGTCGTCTGGACAAGCCCTTGGACCGGGAAGACGCGCGGGCGCAGTTGATCCGGTTGCGCGGAACCACGCACCGGCTGGTCTCGGCCGCCGTGCTGATGCGAGACGGCGCGGTGGTCTGGGAGGGGATCGACGCCGCCAGTCTGACGATGCGAGACTTCTCGGATGTGTTTCTGGAGACGTATCTGGACACTGTCGGTGATGATGTGACCGGAACGGTTGGCGGTTACCGGCTGGAAGGTCCGGGGGTTCAACTCTTCTCCCGGGTGGAGGGCGATGTGTTCACCGTGCTCGGTCTGCCGTTGCTGCCGCTGCTGGAGGCTTTGCGGACGTTGGATGTGATTGACGAATGAGCGGGGCCAACGACAACACACCCTTGTCCGGCGCCGCCACCGGTCTGTTGCTCAGTGGCGCGGCGCGGGTGGCGGGCGTCATCGGCTGGCCGGTGGCGCATTCCCGGTCGCCGCGCCTGCATGGCCACTGGCTGCGGACGTATGGCGTTGACGGAGCCTATGTTCCCCTGGCCGTGGCACCAGGCACGGCCGAACGGGCGATCAGGGCCTTGCCGGCGCTGGGGTTTGCCGGGGCCAACGTGACCGTGCCGCACAAGGAGATCGCGGCCCGCGTCTGCGACGAATTGACCGATCAGGCCCGACGCATCGGCGCCGTGAACACGCTGATCGTGGATCACGGACGGCTGGTGGGCGACACGACGGACGGCTTCGGCTTTCTGGAGAACCTGCGCCAGCATCGGCCGGACTGGCGCGCGGCGGCGGGGCCGGCCGTGGTGCTCGGCGCCGGCGGATCCGCCCGCGCGGTCTGTGCCGCCCTGCTGGATGCCGGCGTGCCCGAAATCCGCCTGCTGAACCGGACCGTCAACAAGGCCGAAGCCGTGGCGGATGCTCTGGGTGGGCCGATCCGCTGCGCGCCGCTGTCCGAAAGTGGGCGGGCCATGATGGACGCGGCCCTTCTGGTCAACACGACGGTGCTGGGAATGCAGGGACAGCCCCCGTTGGATCTGAACCTGGACTCGCTGCCGGCCGGCGCGGAGGTGACTGATCTGGTCTATGCGCCTCTGGAAACATCCTTGCTGGCGGCGGCGCGCGAGCGCGGCAATCCGGTGGTGGACGGCCTCGGAATGCTGCTGCATCAGGCCCGGCCGGGCTTCAAGGCGTGGTTCGGCGTCGATCCCGAGGTGACGGACGCGCTGCGCCGGGTAGTGCTTGATGGCTGAGGGTTTCCGGATCCGTGGCGCGTCGCGGCGGTGTCTTCGGCACGGTCCGCGTCTGGGCGGGCGGCGTATGACCGTGCTCGGATTGACCGGCTCTATCGGCATGGGCAAGAGCACGGCGGCGCGTATGATGCGCCGCCTGAACGTGCCGTGCCACGACGCCGACGCGGTGGTGCATCGGCTGCTGGGACCGGGCGGCGCGGCGGTGGCCGAGGTGGCGGCGGCGTTCCCCGGTGTGGTCGAGGACGGCCGCGTGAATCGACAGGCCCTGGGCGCACATGTGTTCGGCGACGCCGATGCCCTGCGCCGCCTGGAGGCGATCCTGCATCCGCGCGTGCGCGCGGCCGAGCAGACGTTTCTGCGCCAACAGGCGTTGGCCCGCCGGTCCCTGGTGGTGCTGGACGTGCCGTTGTTGTTCGAAACCGTTGGCGAGCGGCGCTGCGATCTTGTCATGCTGGTCACCGCCCCGGCCTTTCTTCAGGCGCAGCGTGTTCTGGGCCGCGCGGGGATGACACGGCAGCGACTCGACCAAATCCGGGCCAAACAGATGGCGGAACCGGAAAAACGACGCCGCACCGACATCGTCGTCAACACCGGGCTCGGCATGGCGCCGGCCTATCGCACGGTGCGGCGGTTGGTGCGTGATCTGCGCGACAGGAGGGCTCGCCGATGACCCGCGAAGTGGTGCTGGACACCGAGACCACCGGGTTCAAGCCGGACGAGGGCGACCGGATTGTCGAGATCGGCGCCCTGGAACTGATCAACCACATGCCGACCGGCAAGACCTTTCACAGGTACATCAACCCGGAACGCGATATGCCGCCGGATGCCGCGCGGGTGCACGGCCTGACCGAGGACTTCCTGGCCGACAAGCCCCTGTTCGCCGACATCGCGGACGAGATGCTGGCGTTTTTCGCGGATTCGAAGCTGGTGATCCACAACGCTCGCTTCGACATGGGGTTTCTGAACGCCGAGTTGGCGCGGCTCGGCCGCGAGCGGCTCGACCCCGATCGAGCCATCGACACCGTGCAGATGGCACGCCGCAAATACCCGGGCGCGCCGGCCTCGCTGGATGCCTTGTGCAAGCGCTTTGGGGTCGAGAACGCCCACCGCACGTTGCATGGCGCCTTGCTGGACAGCGAACTGCTCGCCGAAGTGTACCTGCACCTGATGGGCGGGCGCGAGCCGGGCCTGCGGCTGGCGGGACAGGGGCCGGACAGTGATGAAAACGTGGACAGGGTATCGCCGGTGGCGGACCGCCCGGTTCGTCCGCCGCGTCCGCACCAGGAAACCGAGGCCGAACGGGCGGCGCACACGGCGTTCCTCGCCCGCCTGAAGAACCCGATCTGGACTCGGGGGGAGGACCATGCCTGAGGCGCCCTGGCCGGACAGGCCTGAGATCGGCGTCGTGGCCCGGGTCGCGGGGGAATGACCAAGGACCAAGCGGAACGTCCGCGCCTCGACCAACTGCTCGTCGATCGGGGGCTTGTCGAGAGCCGCGCCCGCGCCCAGGCGCTGGTCATGGCCGGCCTGGTGTTCTCCGACACGCGCCGGCTGGACAAGCCGGGCCAGCGCGTGCGGGACGATCTTCCCCTGACCGTCAAGGGACAGGACCACCCCTGGGTGTCGCGCGGTGGCCTGAAGCTGGTCAAGGGCCTGGAGCACTTCGGGCTCGACCCGGCCGGGTGGGTGTGCGTGGACGTGGGCGCGTCGACCGGCGGCTTCACCGACGTGCTGCTGAGCCAAGGGGCGGCGCGGGTCTATGCCGTGGACGTGGGCTATGGGCAACTGGCCCATAAGCTGCGCGTCGATGATCGCGTGGTGGTGCTGGAACGCACCAACGCCCGCCACCTGACGGCGGAACTCGTGCCCGAACCGGTCGACCTGGTGGTGTGCGACGCCAGCTTCATCGGCCTGCGCACGGTGCTGCCGGCGGCGCTGGATCAGGTCCGGCCGGGCGGCGCGCTGGTGGCGCTGATCAAGCCGCAGTTCGAGGTGGGCAAGGCGCGCGTCGGCAAGGGCGGCGTGGTGCGCGACCCGGCGCTGCACGCCGAGGTGTGCGAGACCATCCGCGCGTGGCTGGCCGAGCGGCCGGGCTGGAGCGTGCTGGGTGTGACCGACAGCCCCATCCATGGTCCCGAGGGCAACGCCGAATTCCTGATCGGGGGGCGCAGAGTGGCCGGCGGGTAAGGGCCCGACGCGGAAACGTGACTCGTCATTGCGAACCCTCGTCGCAAGACGAGGGTGAAGCAATCCAGGGCGTAAAGCGAAAAAAACCGCTCTGGATTGCTTCGTCGCGACGCTCCTCGCAATGACGAGCACAAGCCGCCCCATCCACCGGGCGCCGTGCCAGGCTCCGCGCCACCAACGGCCCGCTGACCGGACCGGAGCCGACGCGCGTCTTGCGGACACTCGAGGGGCCTCCTATAAACGGGCGCGACCGCGCCGTCGCGCCGTTCCACCTCCGGCCCAAGGTTCCATGATCGCTCCGGCCTCCGAGCCCGTTGCTCCCCACGCGACTGACGCCCGCCCCGATGCCCGACCCGGCGCCGAGGACGTGGCGGCGTGGCGCCGGGCCGTGGCCGGGTCGCGGGTCCGGGAGTCCTGGAGCGGGCGGCTGCCGCCGGCCGAGGACCGGCTCGGCTTCCGGGTGGTGGTTGACGTGGGCTGCATGGGGGACGCCGACGCCCTGGCCGCGTTCGTGGACAGCCTGCGCGCGCAGATCCTTCCGGAGTGGTCGCTGGTCTTCGTGCGCCGCGCCGACGCCTCGCCGCCGGACGCTGAGATGGCCGACGTCATCGCGCATTACGCCCGCATTGATGGGCGGGTGTCCGGCGCGGTTCTGGCACTGATGGGACCGCAGGTGCACAAGGCGCTTGACCCGGAGGCGGCCCCGCTGACCCTGCTGGTCGACCGCCCGGGACGGCTGGAGCCGGCGGCCCTGGCCGCCCTCGCTGAGCGCTTCGCCGCGACGCCGACGACCGCCCTGGTCTACGCCGACGAAACGGCCGAGGACGAGGCGAGTGGTCCGGCGCGCGCCCACCAGATGCTGTGCAAGCAGCCGTGGGACGCGCATCTGGCCCTGACCCGTGACCTGTTCGGCGCGTTGAAGGCGATCCGCAGTCCCTTGGCCGTCAACGCCTGCGTCGACCGTGAGTCCGGCACCGGGCCGGCGTGGTTCTATGCCCATGCCCTGCGCGCCGCCGAGATGCTGCGGACCGACCAGATCCGCCACGTGGCCGAGCCGTTGTTCCGGCGCGCCGGCGATCCGTTTCCCGACGTGGCTCGCGACGCCGGCGAACGCGCGGCCGTGCAAGAGGCGTTGATCCGCCGCCGCCGCGCGGCGCAGGTTGTCGCGGTGGCCACGGGTCTGCGCCGCGTGGTGCCGACGCCCACGGTTTGGCCGGCCGTGTCTGTCATCATCCCGACCAAGGACAAAGTCGATTTCCTGCGCCGCATCGTGACCGGCCTGCTGGACGACACCGACTATCCGGCGCTGGACATCACCATCATCGACAACCGCAGCGAAGAGCCTGAAACGCTCGCGTATCTCGAAGCGATCGACGCGCACGGCGACGTCCGCATCCTGCGGATTGACGAGCCCTTCAACTTCGCGCGCCTGAACAACCTCGCCGCCGCCCGGGCGCAGGGCGATGTGCTTCTGTTCCTCAATAACGACACCGAGGTCGTGCACCCCGACTGGCTGCGCGAAATGGTAGCCCATGCTTTGCGGCCCGAAGTCGGCGCTGTCGGCGCCCTGCTGTCCTACCCGGACGGGCGCATCCAGCACGCCGGTGTCATGATGGGCGCGGACCAGGGGCTCGTCGGGCACCTGGGCGTGCTCATGGACGACACCTGGATCGCCGACGGCCCCGGCGCCACCGAGCGGCCGGTGAGCGCGGTGACCGCCGCGTGCCTGGCGATCCGCGCCGACGTCTACCGCGCCATGGGAGGATTCGACGAGGCATTCACTGTCGCCTACAACGACGTGGACCTGTGCCTGCGCCTGCGGCGGGCCGGATACGCCGTCGTCTGGACGCCGGGCGCTCGCCTCGTCCACCATGAATCCGTCAGCCGCACCGACGACCGCCGGTCCGGCAACCGGGACCGCGCCATGGTGGAGGAACGCGGCCTGATCGCACGCTGGGGGGTCACGCTGCAAGACGACCCGTTGCAACCGCCTGCGTTTGAACTCGCGACGCCCGGGTGGGTGCGCGGCGCCGTGCCACGCTGCCCCCATCCGTGGCTTGCCGCACGCTGAACGGGAGCCGACCGGCCAGGCACCCTGATTGGCGCCGCCGTCGGCGCGGCCCAACGTGTCCATGTGAAGGAATGCCGAATGTCCATGGCCCGACCGCACGTTACGACCGCAGGCCCGGACGGGCTGTTCCCCTACCCGGTGCTGCGCACCCTGCCACTGGCGCCGGAGTGGCGCAGCCCCGACAAGCACGCCTGGCACGGGCACATTCCCTTCGCCCGCTGGCTGCTGACGCAGACGGCGCCGCGGCGGCTGGTCGAACTGGGGGTCCACAAGGGGGACTCCTATTGCACCTTTTGCGAGACCATCGCGCGCCACGGCCTGCCGACCAAGGCATGGGGCGTCGACTCGTGGGAGGGCGACAGTCACGCCGGGCACTACGGGGAATCCGTCTATCAGACGCTGAAGGCGTATCACGATCCCCGCTACGGCGGCTTTTCGACCCTGGTGCGCGGCCTGTTCACCGACGCGGCCCGGGAGGTCGCCGACGGCAGCGTCGACCTTGTTCACATCGACGGGCTGCACACCTACGAGGCCGTCCGCGAGGATTTCGACACCTGGCTGCCGAAGATGAGCCCGGCCGGCGTCATGCTGTTCCACGACATCGCCGAGCGTCAGGCGGATTTTGGTGTGTGGCGTCTTTGGCAGGAGGTGACCGAGCGCTATCCGGCGTTCACGTTCACTCATTCCAGCGGCCTGGGCGTCCTGGCGGTGGGCAACGCGCCCCCGGCGGCGGTGCGGTGGCTGACCGGCCTGCCGGAAGCGGAGGCGGCGCAGGTTCGCGACTTCTTCCAGGCGATGGGGGACGGGCTTCAGCAGACCCTGGCCGTCCGCCGGCTGGAAGACCACGTCGTCGGCCTGGAGACCCGCGTGCAAAGCCAGGCCGAGACGCACCACCGCCTGCAGGAGGCGCTCAACGTCACCGTCGACCGCCTGACCGAGGCCGTGCGCAAGGCCTACGAGGACATCGGCCCGTACGTGCGCACACTCGAAGCCGACCTTGAACGCCGCGAGGCGGACCTTCGCGAGAGTCAGGACCAGTTGAACGCGGTTCTCAGTTCCCGGTCCTGGAAGATGACGGCGCCCATGCGCGTCCTGATGAGCGGGCGGATCGGTCCTTACGGCAAGGCGCTGATCCTGCGCACCCTGCATCGCCTTCCGGGGGGAAGCCGGCTGCTGGAGGCTCGGGCGCGCTTCATGCAGCAGGCCCGGGAGGTGATCGCGAAGCGCACCGGCCCCGATCTGGAGGCCGCCAAGGCGGCCTTCCGCGCCCGTACCGATGCCGATCTGCGGGCGTTGCTGGAGGGAACCGACCGCGTGAATCTGCCGGCCTCGGCGCGCCCCCGGGTCAGCGTTGTCCTGGTGCTGTGGAACCAAGCCGCCCTGACGCTGGCTTGTTTGCGGGGATTGGCGGCTGAACACGCCGTGCCCATCGAGGTCGTCATTGTCGACAACGCCTCGACCGACGAGACCGGGGCCCTGCTGGACCGGGTGGACGGCGCCCGCGTGATCCGCAACACCGACAACGTGGGTTTCCTCAAGGCGGTCAACCAGGCCGTTCCCGAGACCACCGGCGAGCACGTCCTGTTGCTGAACAATGACGCGGTGATGCGCCCCGGCAGCCTGCTGGCCGCCGTGCGGACGCTGGACTCCGACGACACGGTCGGCGCCGTCGGCGGGCGCATCGTCCTGCCGAACGGACGCCTGCAGGAGGCCGGCAGCATCATCTGGCGCGACGGAAGCTGTCTGGGCTATGCCCGCGACCTGGCGCCCGAAGCGGGAGAGGCCATGTTCCGGCGTGACGTGGACTACTGCTCCGGCGCCTTCCTGCTGTTCCGGCGCAAGACGTTCCTCGACCTCGGCGGGTTCGACGAGACCTTTGCCCCCGCCTACTACGAGGAAGCCGACTTCTGTATGCGGCTGCGCGCCGCCGGCCAGCGGGTGGTCTACGAACCGCTGGCCGTGATCGACCATTTCGAGTTCGGCAGCGCCGGCAAGAGCGAGCACGCGCTGGCCCAGCAGCGCAAGAACCATGGCCTCTTCCGGTCGAAACACGCGGCGGTGCTGGACGCCGCGCACGAACCGCCGGACCCGGCGCGGGCCCTGACCGCCCGGCAGCGCCTGCCGGCCGGGGCCGAGACCGTGCTGGTCATCGACGACCGCGTGCCCCTGCCGGCGCTGGGCGCCGGGTACCCGCGCGCCTGCACCCTCCTGCGCGCCATCGCCGAAAGCGGGCGGTTCGTCACCTTCTATCCGCTGGACACGCCCGACGAGGACTGGGACGAAACCTATACGTGGCTGCCTCGTGGGGTCGAGGTGGCCATGGGCAAGGGACGCCTGGGCCTGGAGGCGTTCCTGCGCGAACGCCGGTCCTATTATGACACCGTCATCATCAGTCGCCCGCACAACATGCGAACCGTCCGCGAACTGATGGACGCCCACCCGGACGTGCGGCCGACCGGCCGCCTGATCTATGACGCCGAGGCCGTCTTCGCCGTGCGCGATCTCCACAAGTCAAGGCTGGCCGGCCACGACGCCGCCGAGACGGCCCGTGCCCAGGACGCCATTCTGGCCGAACTGGCGCTGGCGGAGGGCGCGGCGCAGGTCGTCTCCGTGTCGGAGATGGAAGCCGCGCGGTTCCGGGGCGCGGGTCACGCCGACGTGCACGTTCTGGGACACAGTCTGATCACGCACCCGACGACGCGGCCGGTCAAGGACCGCCACGGGCTGCTGTTCGTCGGCGCGCTGAAGGACGAGGATTCGCCCAACGTGGACTCCCTGCTGTGGTTCCACCGCGAGGTTCTGCCCCTTTTGGAGGCCAGGCTGGAGCAGGTCGTCTCGGTCCTGGTGGCCGGGACCAACGACGCGCCGAGCATCCGTGCGCTGGGCAAGAAGGGCCTGACGCTCCTGGGGCGCGTCGCCGACCTGACCGACCTGTACGACAAGACTCGCGTGTTCGTCGCGCCCACGCGCTACGCCGGCGGCATCCCGCACAAGGTCCACGAGGCGGCCGCGCACGGGCTCCCCGTGGTGGCGACGCCGCTGCTGGCCGAACAGTTGGGCTGGCGCGACGGCGACGATCTGCTGGTGGGGGGCACGCCCGAGGTATTCGCCGATCAGATCGCGCGGCTGTACACCGACGACGCACTGTGGGAGACCGTGCGCGCCAACGCTCTGAGGCGGATCGAGACCGAATGCGACCCGGCCGCGTTCCGCGCGCGAGTGCGGGCGATCCTGGACGATCCCCGGGACCGGCCATGACCCGCCTTGTCCTCCCCTTCCTGGTGTGGGTCACCCACCGCAAGCTGATCGCCCGCCTGACCCGGCGCGAGATCGCCCAGACCTATCGTGGCTCGCTGCTGGGGCTGGCGTGGGCGCTGATCACCCCGTTGATCATGCTGGCGGTGTTCACCTTCATCTTCAGCATCGTGTTCCAGGCCCGCTGGGGCACGGAGTTGGACGGCGGCCACGGCCAGTTCGCGCTGGTGCTGTTCTGCGGCCTGATCGTCTTCCGCTTCTTCGCCGAGTGCATCAACCGCGCGCCCAACCTGATGCTGGAAAACCCGTCCTACATCAAGAAGGTGGTCTTCCCGCTGGAGGCCATGGCCTGGGTGTCGGTGGGTTCGGCGCTGTTCAACATGGCCGCCAGCCTGATCATGCTGGTACTGGGGTATGTGGTCCTCAACGGTCCGCCGCCGTGGACCCTGGTGCTGACGCCGTTGGTGCTGGCACCGTTCATCCTGCTGGTGCTGGGGCTGATCTGGGTGCTGTCGTCCATCGGCGTGTTCCTGCGCGACCTGCACCAGGTGGTCGGCGTGCTGGTCACCGTGACCATGTTCCTGTGCCCGATCTTCTATCCCATCGAGGCAGTGCCGGAGACCTTCCGCGTGTTCATCTACATGAACCCGCTGACGTTCATCATCGAGCAGTTGCGCGCCGTGGCCCTGTTCGGCCGCCTGCCGGATTTCGCGCTGCTGGGCGCCTACGCGGTGGCGGCCTGGGGCGTGGCGCTGGTTGGCCTGTGGTGGTTCGCGCGCACGCGCAAGGGGTTCGCCGATGTCGTCTGAGACCGCCATCGCGGTGACCGGGCTGTCGAAGTGCTACTTCATCTACGATAAGCCGCAGGACCGCCTGTGGCAGATGCTGTGGCGCGGCCGCAAGCAGTTCTTCCGCCCGTACTGGGCGCTGGAGGATGTCTCGGTCGAGGTGCGCCGGGGCGAGACCCTGGGCGTGCTGGGCCGCAACGGCGCCGGCAAGTCCACCCTGTTGCAGATCATCACCGGCACCCTGACCCCCACCAGCGGCAGCGTTCGGGTGAACGGCCGAGTCGCCGCGTTGCTGGAACTGGGCGCCGGGTTCAATCCCGAATTCAACGGGCTGGAGAACATCCACCTGGCCGCGTCCATCCTCGGCCTGACGCAGGCGCAGATTGACGAGCGGCTGGACCGCATCATCGACTTCGCCGGCATCGGCGACTTCCTGCATCAGCCGGTGAAGCTCTATTCCAGCGGCATGTATGCCCGCCTGGCCTTCTCGGTGGCCGCGCACGTCGACGCCGATGTGCTGATCATCGACGAGATCCTGTCGGTCGGCGACGCCGCGTTCACGCAGAAGTGTATGCGCTTCATTCACCGCTTCAAGGAACACGGCACCATCCTGTTCGTCACTCACGACCTGGCCGCCGCCACCAAGCTGTGCGACCGCGTGCTGTGGCTGGAGACCGGGCGCGTACGGGACCTGGGGCCGGCCAAGGACATCTGCGACCAGTATCAGGCGGCCATCAGCGAGAGCCTGGACGACGGCGGCGGCTTCCGCATCGGCCGCGCCCGACACCAGCGCGAGGGGCCGGCGCGACCCCAGGTGGTGCATGACCCACGCCATGACCTGCTGAAGGCCTCGCCGCACGCCAACCTCCTGCAGGTGTTCGACTTTGATCCCGACGCCGATTGGCACGGCCATCGCGGCGCCAGCATCACCGACGTGGCCCTGCTGGACCGCGACGGCGCCCGCCTGTCCACCCTGTACGGCGGCGAGGAGGTCATCCTCCGCGTCACGGCCGAGGCGCACCAGGACCTCGTCAACCCCATCATCGGTTTCTATGTTCGCGACCGCCTGGGCCAGAACCTGTTCGGCGACAACACCTATCTGACGACCCTGGAGCAGGCCCCGCGCGTGGCGGCCGGCCAGCCCTTCCGCAGCGAGTTCCGCTTCCAGATGCCCTACCTGAGCGCCGGCGACTATGCGGTGACGGCCGCCGTGGCCGAGGGCACCGAGGCCGACCACCTGCACCATCACTGGATCAACGACGCCCTGTTCTTCACGGTGCTGGCCAGCCATTTCTCGCATGGACTGATCGGCGTGCCGATGCTGGATATCCGCATGGACACCAACCCGGCACACTGAGTGTGACAGGATTATGATTTGCCAGTGATGGTTCGCCCGCCTTGCCTTCACGCGCCTCGCAGGATAGAAGGCAAGTATGCCCCTGATTCAGACAACGGAAGACTTGGCTGCGTTTCGCGACCGGCTCCGCGGCGAACAGTTCATCGCCGTGGACACCGAGTTCATGCGCGAGAAGACCTATTGGCCGCAGCTGTGCCTGGTGCAGGTCGCTGGGTCGGACGAGGCGTGCTGCATCGACCCGCTGGCCCCGGACCTTGACCTGGAGCCGCTGAAGGACCTGATGCGCGACACCAGCGTCCTGAAGGTCTTTCACGCCGCGCGCCAGGACCTGGAGATCTTCCACCAGATGCTGGGCGAACTGCCGCGCCCGCTGTTCGACACCCAGGTGGCGGCGATGGTCTGCGGCTTCGGCGAGCAGGTGGGCTACGAGACCCTGGCCAGCAAGCTGGCCAAGGCGCGCATCGACAAGACCATGCGCTTCACCGACTGGTCACGCCGGCCGCTGTCGCAAAAGCACCTGACCTACGCCCTGTCCGACGTCACCCACCTGCGGGTGGTGTACGAGAAGCTGGCCGCCATGCTGGTCAAGAACGGCCGCGCCGGCTGGCTGGACCAGGAGATGGAGGTGCTGACCAACCCGTCCTCCTATGAGACGGATCCGCGGGAGGCATGGCGGCGCCTGAAGGTGCGCGGCAAGTCGCAGCGGTTCCTGGCCCTGGTCATCGAACTGGCGGCGTGGCGCGAGCGCGAGGCGCAGGCGCGCGACCTGCCCCGGCAACGGGTGTTGCGTGACGAGGCCCTGCTGGACATCGCCGCGCAGAACCCGGAGACGGTCGACGCGCTGGCGCAGGTGCGCTCCATGTCGCGCGGCCAGGCCGAGGGCCGCCACGGCCGCGAGATTCTGGAGTCCCTGGAGCGCGGCCGGGCGCGGCCGGTCTCGGACCTGCCCAAGCCGCCCCTGCGCGAGGACCTGCCGCAGGGCCTGGGTCCGATCATCGACCTGCTTAAGGTCCTGTTGAAGATGAAATGCGAGGCCGCCGGGGTGGCGCAGAAGCTGGTGGCCTCCAGCGCCGACCTGGAGCGCATCGCCGCCGACGACGAGGCCGACGTGCCGGCGCTGGACGGCTGGCGCCGCGAGCTGTTCGGCGCCGCCGCGCTTGATCTCAAACACGGCCGGCTGGCCCTGGCCGTCTCCGAGGACGGCCGGCGCGTGGAAACCCTCGACGTCGAGGTGGCCGACGACGAGGGCGAAGGGGCAGCGTGACCCGTGGCTCTGAGGCGATCCGGGTCACGCGAGGCCTCGTCAAGGCGTCATTTGGAGGCGCGAGGTCTCACTCGACTGGCGGTGGCCGTCCCGTTCCGTCACGCGCACGCTCTTCCCTGTCGGACCAGCGTCTCCCGGGGGCGTTGGCGCGACAGTCTGATGAAGCGCGTCGATCCGGCCCCGGCTCAGTCGTCCTCGTAGTATCCCCGCTCGGCGGCCGTGTGGCAGGCGGGGCAGTTGGATTTGGTGACCACCTCGGGGCGCTCCCAGACCGAAGGGCGGAAGTCGTGCTCGTCCAGGAACGCCGGATTCTCGGTGATGCGCAAGGGCACCCCGTCCGCCCGCACCCAGCGCATGTACTCGCGCGCCATCCCGGCGCGGATGCGGTCGCCGGCGTTAGCGGTCAGGTAGGCCCGGATATGGTCGGCCTTGTCGGCGGCGATGGTGGCGTCGTCGCCGAAGTGATCGGCCAGGCCGTCCATCATCGCCTCCCACGAGCGCGCCGGCAGGAACCCGGGCTGGAACGCCATGTGGCAGTCACCGCACTCGGCCATGGTCAACGCGTCGGTGACCGGCGGGATCCAGTCGTCATCGGCCAGGGCCGGCCCGGCGGTCACCAGGGCGGACAGGGCGAGGGCAAGAGAAACGGCATGTCTGGTCATGATCACTGCTCCGCCATGAAGGTGATGTAGTCGCCCTTTTCCTGGGCCGTGCAAGCGCGGCCCAGCACGGCCTTGCAGTCGCGGCGGAACTGCTTGGCCACCTCGTCCGGGTCGGTGAAGCGGTCGGGGTTGACCGACACCGCCACCGGCTCGATGGGCCGGCCGGTCTTGGCGTTGCGGCCCATGGCGGTCGGGTCCTCGGTGTGGCAGGCGGTGCAGGATGGCGTGCGCTCGTCGCCGCCGGCCCAGGCGGTGCGGAACAGCGTTTCGCCGGCGGCGGCGGAAAAGCCCGAGAAGGCGGGATCGGCGGCGCGGGCCTCCTCGGCCAGGGCATCCAGGATGGCCCGGCGCTCGGCGGCGGCATCGGCATGGGCCGAAATGGGCGCCAGGATCGCGAGGCCAAGGCCGGCGGCAAGGGACAGGGTGGAAAGACGCGCGGACGGAACAGGCACGGGACGGCTCCTCTTGGTTATGTGGTGACGGTGGAATCGGTTCAGGCCTCGCGGGGGCGGGGGATGACACGCCCTGCCAGGGCGCGCAGGCGCCGCAGGCCACCGAACATGGCGACGATGAACAGGGCGTGCGCGCCGATGACCCATAGCGCGGCGTCGGTCAGGGCGCCGTGCAGGTCCTCGACCTGGGGCAACCAGTGCGCGGCCATGCCGGCGCCGGCCGAGGCGCCGACGGTGATCAGCAGGGCCACGGCCAGCCAGGCGAAGCCCGGGTTGCGGCCGCGACGCTCGGCTAGCCAGCGCCGGGCGGCGGCGGGCGACGGGCGCGGCAGCCGCCAGGGCGCGCGGGTCGCCACCAACCCGACCAGCAGGCGCACGACAACGGCGATCAGCACCGTGTATCCGGCCACCTGATGCATCATGTAGGAGTCGTAAGAATCCCCGGTCAGCCAGGCCACCAGGAACCCGCCGCTGATCACGGCGTGCCAGGCCCGCATGGCCGGCAGGGCGAGGCGGTTGCGGCCGCGCCGGCCCCCGCCACCGGACGGGCGGGGGGTGGCGGGAGTGTCTGGTCTAGTCATCGTCCCGGCCTCCCGCGCAATCGTCGCAGGTGCCGCTAGCCCCGGAGCGGTAGCCGGTTCCGCTCATGCCGCCACTCATGCCGCCGTTCATGCCTTGGCGGCCATGCTCCCTGTCCTCGCGGTGGGACTCGCGGCGGTCCTCCCGACGCTCCTCCCGACGCTCCTCCCAGCGGTCGTCATCGCGTGTCCGCTGTCCGCGCTGCGTTGCGCCCGGCGTTGTGCCCGCCTGGGCGGCGCGGTAGCCGGTGTCGGCGGCGGCCACCACCAGCGGCGCGTCGGCGGCATCGGGGAGCGACCCGGGGGCGGTGATGTTCGTTCCGGTGGTGTCGGGCACGGCGTTCAGGCCGGACACGCCGATCTTGGCCCAGGCCATGCCGGCTCCGGCGATGACGCCGGCCGCGACGAGACCGTGAACGATGGTGCGCGTAATCATGGAAACTCTCCTCGGAAAGAAAATCGGATGCTCGGGCGTCGGAAGCGCGGCGGGCGGACGCGGCGACCCGAAAGCCGGTCCGCCGCAGGCGCGGACATCCGCCGCGCTACGCCCGCTTGCGGCCGTCGATCATGGCGCGGACCAGGTTCTCGCGGTGGGCGGTGCTGCTGGCGATGACGCCGAGAATGTGCAGGGCCATCAGGACCAGCGTGGTGTTGGCGAAAAATTCGTGGATCTCTTCCCACTGCTCGCCGGCCTCGCCGTGACCGCCGGTTTCGCCGCCGTGCTCGCCGTATTCTTCGTGCTCGTCCTCATCGGCCAGCGCGGGGCCGACCACCGCGACCTGGGCGGTCGGTCCCATGACGGAGGCCAAGGGGCCTTCGCCCTCCTCGGCCAGCATGGCCATGCCGGTGTAGGTGGTCGCTCCCAGCGAGGCGAGCAGCGCCAGCGCCATCAGGCCGCCGGCCGGGTTGTGGCCGATGAACCGTTTGGCCTTGCCGGACAGTTCATCCCGCAGATAGCCCAGGGCGGCGCCGGGGCCGCGCACGAAGTCGGAAAAGCGGGCGTGCTTCGGCCCGATAAAGCCCCAGACAAGGCGCAGAATGACGGTGATGGCGACCAGATACCCGACGTTGTTGTGCAGCCATTCCGGCTCTCCCTCGGTCAGGTAGCAGATCAGGAATCCGCCTACCAAAACCCAGTGGCCGATGCGCACCACCGGGTCCCACACCTGCATCATGGAGCGGGTTTCCGTCGTTTCCGGGCCAGGGGAGTTGGCGTCGGCGGTCGTGTCGGTCATGGGTGTGTGGCTCCTTTGCTTTTGGTCAAATCTCTTGGATGCGGTGGATCAAAGACGGTGACCGGACCGCCGCGTCCCTGAGGGGGAAGGGGCGGTCCGGCCACGGCGCCGGGCCTCAGTCGGCCGGCGACGTCTTCAGGGTTTTGCCGGACAGCGGATGGACGTAGAGTTCAAGCGCGTTGCCGTTGGCGGCGGTGGCTTCGACCTCGTACACGCCGTCCTCGGCCGTCACGCAGGTCACGGTGAGGTTCTGGCTGCCGACGAGCTTGGCGATCTGAGCCTTGCTCATCCATTCGGCGCGCGGCGCGCGGGTGCCCTCCGGCGCGTCCGAGGACGCCAGGGCGGGGCCGGCGACGAACAGGGCCAGGGCGGTGGCGATCACGGTCTTGTGCATGGCGCGGGTCCTCCTTGCGAGGCGCGGCGGGGATCGCCACGCGACGGGATGGACCCTGTCACACCATGCCTGACAGGCGTCTGAGCGCGCCCGTCAGGGAATTGTCAGGCTACACCCACACCATGGATCTTAATGACGACGCGCCTTATCCTTCATGTTGGTGCTGGCCCAGACCGCAAAAGGCCTGCCGCTTTCAACCCGACCGCTTGAATGCACGACTTGACCCGCTTAAAGCGGCGTGAGAGCGTATGTGCTCGATTCCCTACATATCAGGAGCTCACGATGGTCTGGTTTACTCAAATTACACGCCCCGACGACCCGCAGGACGCGGAGTTCTACAAGAACTCGGCAACTAAATTGTTTCTCTATACAAATAATGATCAAACTTTCTTTATATGCGGATTGAAAGGAATCGGTAAGACGCTCTTGTTAAGACACAAGAGCGCTGCTCTCCGGAATTCACTGAACGGAGTGAAGTTTGTTCCAGAGAACGAACTGGCTGAATCTTTGACTCCTACCCTTAGGTCAATGAGTTCAGACCAGGTTGGGCGACTTTCCAATTTTACGGCATGGCAAACGATATGGAGAACTGTTCTCACCGTTGTAGTAGCGAAAGCCGCAGGGGTAGAAATACCGGCCAAAATCGCGAATCTATTTGAAGGCCTGGACGGCAATATTTCGGTGCAATCGCATTTACTTTGTATAATTTCTGACGGCAACTTTACCAGCATTGAGAGCAAGTTACATCAACTATCTGGCCAAATCAATTCATTGTTAGGTGAGGTGAAAAGCGGCGTCTGTCTTTTCATAGATTGTGTTGATGATATGGTCTTGCTCCACTCTGGAGACCCTCTTAAATTGTATCGAGAAGGCAATTACACCCAACTTGGCAATCTATCAGTTGACGTTTGGAGTTCAGCCCAGATTGGGTTCGCAAAAGCTGCGATTGAAATATACAATAATCACAAGCACATAAAAATATACGGTGCTTTTCGCTATGAAGCCCTAGAAAAGTACCCAATGGCTGATAGGCAGAACATTGAGCCGCATCTTTTTCATATTCAGTACACACAGCATGATTTAGAAAATATAATACGGGCCAAGCTGCGGGTTCTGTTTAATAAGGACAGATCTGTTTTTGTACGATCCGACACCGATGATGTTGTTTTAAATTTCTTTGGCATACTAGATATTGAACACCCAATCGTCAAGAATCCTGACAGGTCTCCCCTCAAAGAAAAGATTCTTGATTACTTGATTCGCCATACTCGTGGGCGCCCCAGAGAGCTAGACAATCTAGGGCGGGCACTTCAAGCAATTAACCCTGAAGAACGTAACCGGGGCAAAAGTCCGGGCAGCGGGACTCATAATTGGTTGCGCGCGAATCTGGTTTCATGATTCGCTGGGGACATGGCCAAGCCCCCCTTCGAC
>Ga0207419_1000735_pt1 | contig 27682 bp, 28 predicted proteins | sample ElkSloMetagenome_4_FD_184723 | JGI IMG/M metagenome (GOLD analysis project Ga0207419, IMG submission 184723) | Hot spring microbial communities from Elkhorn Slough, Monterey Bay, USA - MD2A (version 2) | ecosystem: Environmental > Aquatic > Marine > Intertidal zone > Estuary: Microbial mat ... | reverse complement strand
AGAAACAGTTTCAGAATTATCGGCGACACTTACAGAAGGTGAAGGCGGAGAAATTATCGTTAACGATACAGGAGATCCGACTGGAATTTTCATTGAGCATGGTACGGATTTAATTACCAAATTTATTCCAGAAAACGATCGCGCTCAAGATAAACAGGCCTTACAAATGGCTCAAGAGGCTTGTCTAAAATTAGGGATTACGGGCTTTCATGATGCTGGACAAAATAGACAAGTCATTGACCTTTTACAAGAACTTAGAGATGAAGACGACTTACCTGTGCGCATGTATGTAATGTTAACAGGTTTTGACGAGGACTTGCTTAACGAGTGGTATGAGAAAGGTCCTATGATAGATTCTACAAAGCACCGGTTAGACATAAGATCGGTAAAATTAAATTGCGACGGTGCTTTAGGCTCTCGAGGGGCTTGGCTTCTGGAACCCTATACCGACCGACCTGGGCACTATGGTCATGAAACCTTACCGATGCCTTTTGTTCTTAAAACTTCTAAAAAAGCGCTACAGCATGGATTTCAGGTGTGCTCTCATGCCATTGGTGATAGGGCCAATAGAGAAATATTAGACCGTTATGAAATAGCATTTGATAGTTTTCCTCAATTTGCTAATGATCACAGATTTAGAATTGAACATGCCCAACACCTCAATCCAGAGGATATTGGAAGATTTGCCGAATTAAATGTCATTCCGGCCATGCAGGCCATTCATATGGCTTCAGACCGACCATGGGCTATTGACCGATTGGGTGAGCAACGTATTGTAGAAGGTGCTTATGTTTGGCAAAAACTATTGCAAACGGGCGTGAAAATTGTTAATGGAACTGATGCCCCTGTAGAACCGTTAGACCCACTTCCAAGTTTTTATGCATCAGTTTCGAGGCGCACCCTAAAAGGTACACCAGAAGGTGGTTATGAGCCCGACCAAAAAATGACAAGAGCACAGGCTTTAAAGTCCTATACCATATGGCCAGCCTATGGTGCATTTATGGAAAATGAGAAAGGGTCTATCGAAGTCGGTAAATTAGCAGACTTCACTATTTTTGACAAGGACATCATGACCATACCAGAGGATGAGATTCTTAATAGTAAAGTAATGATAACTATAGTAGGTGGCGACATAAAATACGACGCTTCGAACTAAATTGATGAACTTTTGAAACTAAAGTGTGTTTTAATAATCTTAAAGAGCATGCCATTATTTAAAAGTTACTTAAGCTTTATTCTTTTCATTTTATTGAGTCTAGTTCAGATCCTCCAGAGCCAAAATATACAAAGTAAAAAGAGGGTTGCAAATGATTCTATTTACATATCATTTATTAACCCATACGCCATTGATATAGAAATAAATGTTACCGCGCTAGACTCTACAAAATCGTATTGTAAAGCCAAAGGTTATCATTTACTTAAATCTAAGGACACACTCGTGAATGCGTTTATCATTCCTGTTGAAAAATGTGCAGATTCTTTAACCGCATACCCTAAAAAATATATTGATTTTAAAGCCACCTTGGGTAATCCTAAAAACCAGCCTGATAGCAGCTTATACCTGCTACCTTTTCAAAAAGGAAAGCGCTATAAAATAGTGCAATCTTTCGGTGGACAATTTTCTCATAATTTGGTATCATCAAAATACGCCATCGATTTTGGAACAGCCATTGGCGATACCATAACCGCAGCAAGAGATGGTGAAGTGTTTTTTATTAAAAAAGATTCTAAAGAACACTGCCGCACCCGAAAATGTATGAATAAAGCTAATAAAATTTTAGTGTTACACGAGGATGGTACCTATGCCAATTATGTACATTTAGATTTTGAAGGCGCGCTTGTTAAAGTTGGCGATACAGTTAAAGCAGGGCAAGCAATTGGAATTTCTGGTATGACAGGTTTTACAACAACGCCGCACTTGCATTTTGTGGTGCATAAGGCCCGAGGTGAGTCAATACTTATCTACTTTAAAGGAGTACGTCACCAAATATTAAAAAAGAACAAATGGTATAAGCGAAAGATTTGATACTTGTATAATGGTATTAATTTCAATTTTTAGCGGCCTTTAAATCATCGAGCAACAACTGTGAACATCCGTAATTTCAACCTCAACAATTAAGGCTTCTTTAACTTAATAAACATTTATTTTTCGTTATATTTTATAAAAACCAATAATGATGAAGAAAAAGAAAGGAAATTCGATGTCATACAGAACACCAGCAGACATGCATTCTGACGGTGTATATTTTAATGAACAGTTACTTGCAATAAAGAAAAGAAAGGATTTACAAGAACAAAAAATTAATCAGCAGAAATCTTCTAATCCTTAATTTTACTGGTTTTAGGAATCTGATTGACGCCGTAAGTATCGATAAGATAAACTAAGGCCGTCATTGTTGCTGCACCTAATTCTAACTCGCGTTTATTAACATGTTCAAACGTGTCGTTTGCGGCATGATGATGATCAAAATACCGTTGAGAATCTGGTCTTAGACCTGCTAAAACATTATTCTCTGTTTTCAATGGACCAATATCAGCACCACTGCCACCTTGCTCAAAATAATGAATAAGGTAAGGTTTAAAAAGTGGTCTCCAAGAATTAATTTTTGAAAACATAATATCACTACAATCAAAACTGAAACCCCTTGGTGTAAAACCGCCTGCATCACTTTCTAAAGCAAAAATGTGCCTTTCATTGTTTTGCTTAGCTATTTCGGCATATTTTCTTCCACCACGTAGTCCGTTTTCTTCGTTCATAAACAACACGACTCGTATACTTCGTTTAGGTTTAATATTATTAATTTTTAATAGTCTAAGGACTTCCATAGATTGTACTACTCCAGCACCATCATCATGCGCACCATCTCCTAAATCCCAAGAGTCGAGATGGCCACCAACCACCATGTATTCATCGGGGAACTCGCTTCCTGTTATCTCACCAATGACATTATGAGACAAGACATCATCGTATTGCTTACAGTTTTGTTTAAAATAAAATGTGAGGTCTGGATGGGATTTAAGCAACTCACTTAACCTGTTAGCATCATTGGTACTTATAGCAGCTGACGGTATACGTTCATTTACGGGTAAATCTCCATAACTCATACTTCCCGTATGTGGTAAATCATCTTGACGTAAACTCATAGACCGAACAATAACGCCAGCAGCACCATAAGCTGCCGCCTCCTTTGCTCCAGCGTAACGTTGATTAACACAACCACCATAAGCCTGAAATGTTTGTATTAAATCGGCTTGCATGGGTCGGTTAAAAAAAACGATTTTACCTTCAATTTTTTCTTTACCTAAAGTCGTCAACTCTTCAAAATTTTGCACTTCGACAACCTGAGCCTTCAGACCTTTTTTAGGCGTTGCAATAGAACCGCCTAATGCACAAATATTTACATCATAAGTTATATTGTTAGCCATAAAACTGGCTTCCTCAGGTGCTCCTCGTTCCCATTTTGGCACCATCACCGGTTGTAACCACACTTTGTCTAAGCCTAGTTTTTCTAATTCTGTTTTAGTGTAGGCGACAGCCAAGGCAGCATTTTCTGAACCCGATAAACGACCACCTATTTCATTACTTAAATAATCTAGCCATTCGTAACTATGCCCATTAAGTAAAGATGATGAATAGATCTGCTTAATGACCGCTTCATCTGTTTGAGCCTTAAGCGATAAAGGGCCGTGAGTCCATAAAAAAATCAAACAACATAGTTTTATGATTTTATTCATTTTTTAGTTGACTTTTATATTTAGAAATATTTTCTTTTTCAGAGGCTGGCAACTCAGGTTCTTTAATGTCACTGTACGTTTTTAAAGTATCTAATAAAATTTTTGCAACTATGTATCTTGCTGTTGGTTTATCATCGGCAGGAATATTAAACCATGGGGCATGAAATTTAGATGTCGCATTTATGGCTTCTTCATAACAGAAACGGTATTTGTCCCAGAGGGCTCGTTCTTTTAAGTCATCTGCAGAAAACTTCCAGTGTTTATTAGGTTTGTTTAAACGCCTTAACAATCTATTTTTTTGCTCGTCTTTAGAAATATTGAGGAAAAATTTAAAAATAATAGTACCATTAGCAGCAACATGTTCTTCAAAATTATTAATCTCTTTAAAACGCCGTTGCCAAAATCCTTCATCCACATCTACAACCTTATTTATATCGGGCATATTCTCAAAGAGCAAGTACTCTGGATGAACTCTAGTGATAAGCACATTTTCATAGTGAGTCCTGTTAAAAATACCAAATTTTCCTCGGGCTGGTAGAGCCACATAATGCCGCCATAAATAGTCTTGTTTAAGTTCTTTTTCACTGGGCTTTTTAAAACTGTGCGCAATAATTCCTCTTACATTAAATTCTTTAAACACCTCTCTGATAAGACTGTCTTTCCCTGCGGTATCCATGCCTTGAATGCACATTAAAACGGCATATTTTCCTTGAGCATACATAGCGTTTTGAATGTCGGCCAGTTCTTTACTTACTTTATTAAGTTCTTTTTCTATTTTCTTCTTGCTCTCGTCTAAATTAAACTGGGTAGGCAGCTTCTCGATTTCAATATTAGAAGTGATTTTAAACTCGTTGATATTAATAGCTTTCATAAATTTATATTATTGTTTAGAAGCAAATGCCTTTACGTCTTTTTCTGATACTTCTTTGTTACCCAAAATTATTAGACGTTCTATAACATTTCTTAATTCCCTAATATTACCTGTCCAATCGTACTCTTGTAATAACTTAATGGCCTTATCACTAAATGTTTTTTTCGATGTACCGTGCTCTTGAGCAATTTTACCTGCAAAGTGATTTACTAAAAGAGGAATATCTTCCCGTCTATCATTTAAGGATGGTACCTCAACTAAAATAACGGCTAATCTGTGATAAAGGTCTTCTCTAAAATTACCTTCGTCTATTTCTTTTTTTAAGTTTTTATTGGTAGCTGCTATTACCCTTACATTGACTTTAATGTCTTTATCGCTACCCACGCGTTGTATTTTGTTTTCTTGTAAAGCTCTTAGTACTTTGGCTTGGGCTGCCAGACTCATATCACCAACCTCATCTAGAAAAATGGTACCTTTATTGGCTGCTTCAAATTTTCCTGCGCGGTCTTTATTGGCTGAGGTAAAGGCGCCTTTTACATGACCAAACAATTCACTTTCTATTAGTTCGCTTGGTATAGCGGCACAATTAACCTCAATCATAGGTCCGCTCGAGCGTTCACTTTTTTGATGTAGCCAATGCGCTACAAGTTCTTTTCCTGTGCCATTTGGGCCAGTTATAAGAACCCTAGCATCGGTTGGCGCCACCTTTTCAATCATGTTTTTGATTTTGTCTATAGCAGGGCTATCGCCAATCATCTCGTAATTTTTTGAGACTTTCTTTTTTAGTCGCGTATTTTCAACAATAAGTTCTTTTCGATCTAAAGCAATTCTGACCGTATTAAGGAGTCTATTTAGGTCTGGTGGTTTTGAAATATAGTCAAAAGCTCCCATTCTCATTGTATTTACAGCTGTATCTAAATCGCCATGCCCTGAAATCATTACGATAGGAATTTCTGGTTTAAGTTTCTTTGCTGCCTCTAACACCTCTACTCCGTCCATTTTTGGCATTTTAATATCACAAAGCACGAGGTCGTAATCAGAATTTTTAATTTTATCCATGCCGTCAAGACCATCTTCGGCCTCTTCAACTGTATAATTCTTATCTTCTTCTGTAAGTATTTTAACAAGCACACGTCTTATGGCTGCTTCATCTTCAACGATTAGTATTTTTGGCATAAATATTATGAATTATTTTTAATATGAACATCGCGTTGAGGAAATGGAATAGTAACATTATTTTCTCTAAACAAGCGGTCAATCTCGAAGCGAATTTCACTTTTAGGCAAAAACGCCTTAAAGCTATCTTGTATAGTAAATATGAGTTTAAAGTTAAGTGAACTGTCTCCAAAATCTGTAAATAGTACAAGCGGTTCTGGATTCGGAACGACAGATTCATTAGTTCTTGCGGCCTGTAGCAGCAATTCTTTAACTAATTTAACGTCGCTACCATAGGCTACCCCAACCGATACGCTTTCCCGTGTTAGTGTTCCGTTTTGGGTCCAGTTATAAAGGCTGTTTTGTAGATATAAATGGTTGGGTAGAATAAGAACTTTATTGTCTATAGTTACGGTACGTGTAGTTCGTAATTTTATTTCTTCAACACGACCTATCTTACCTTCAATCTCAATAATATCGCCGACGTGAACCGTTTGATCTATTAGAATAAAAATACCTGAAATAATATCTTGAAATAAGGTTTGCAATGCCAAACCAACACCAATTAAAAGTGCTGCGGAGGCCGCAAATATTGCAGTGATGTTCACACCTACGCTATGAAGCGTAATGAGTAAAATGATAAGGTAGATTAACCATCTAAAATAGCCATAGACTACTTTAAACTTTTTCTTGTCTGGTGGTGGCAATTTTTTTGTGAGTAATCTAAATGCCAATCGCAACAGCAAGGTGGTAAGAAAAATTGCGGTAACGACAATAATAAAATCTAGTATGGAAATGCTAATATCTTCACCAAAATTCACAGACGTTTTTAGAAAGTCCTTAACAGATTGCCAAGTGTTACTATCATTTAAAGTTTCTCGAATTTTATTATTGTCCTGAGGCATGTAAATTAATATTTAAGCCACTTCATAAGTTCTTTATAAGAGGGCTTTTTTCCATACATTAAAATACCAACGCGGTAAATTTTTGCTGCAAACCATACTACTAGGATAAAGGTACCTATTAAAATTAACAGTGACAAGATCTGTTGCCAAATAGGAACACCAAATGGTATTCTCATAAGCATTACGACCGGTGAGGTAAATGGAATAAAAGAAAAAACAGTAGATATTGGTCCGTGTGGGTCTTCAATTACAGTAAAAAACCCCACATAAACCGCTAAAATTAGCGGCATAATAACCGGCAACATAAATTGCTGTGTATCGGTTTCATTATCAACAGCGGCACCTATTGCGGCATATAAAGAACTATATAAAAGATATCCGCCTATAAAAAAGAATATAAATGCTATTATTAAATTAGCAAGAGGTAAATTAATTAGTCCCGTTACAACTTGCTCTGCTATTATTTGCGCACTTTCATCTGTCATGGCTTGATTCACCATGTCTTGTTGCGGAGTTTGGACTTCGGCTAAATTAATACCAAAAATAACTGAGACTACAATAGACAAAACCCCTAGTAAAAGTACCCATATAAAAAACTGAGTAACACCAGCTAATGAGGTTCCTATAATTTTACCCATCATAAGTTGAATAGGCTTAACTGATGAAATAATGACCTCTATAATGCGGCTAGTTTTTTCTTCAATAACGCTTCGCATAATCATATTACCATAAATGATAATGAACATAAATAGCAAATAACCAGCGGCGGCACCAAAGCCTAATTTAAGAATATTGTCAATTTTTGAGCTTTGCTCTCCATCGTAGGTTTCTTGAGCTATGGTAACGGATACTTTAGAAGATTCAATAAGCGATAGGTCAACACCGGTACGTTCTAGTTTTAAATCGGTAAGTCGTTTTTCAATTTTATTTTCAAGCTTAGAAATAATATTAAGAGAAGGAGAATCTTCTGAAAAGAACATAATGTTATCCGAAATAACATCCAGATCTTGAGTTGCTCCTATATATAATAATCCGTAATAGTCTTTAGTACTTAAATCAGTTTTAGCATTAGTTAAAGATTGCTCATTGAGCTTTATGTAGGTGGTATGCTCAGTATTTTTAAAGACGTTTTCGATTAAGCCACTTTCATCTAATATGGCAATTTTTCTGTCGGTTGAGTTACTCAATTGCGCCAAATAAGCCACTAAAGTAATGAGCGCAATCATAATCATTGGACTTACAAAGGTCATGATAATGAATGATTTATTCCTTACCTTAGTGAGGTATTCTCTTTTTATAATTAAGGGTAAATGATTCATTAGACTTAGTGATTTTTTACGGTTTGAATAAAGATATCGTTAGCTGTAGGAATGACTTCAACAAAGTGATGAACTTCTGCTCTAGCCGTTAAAAAGGACAATAATTCATTAGGTGAAGTTGCATCATTAATCTGGATATTGAGCTTTATATCATCATAAAGATTTTTAAAGTCTGCCAATTCTGTACTAAATGTAGCTTCTATTTCTGAGAGTACTTGTTCTCTATTTTTAGACTCTAAGGCGACTTGAAAAGTATTGGTTTTAAATTTCTTTTTTAAATCTGATAAGGTTCCATCTAAGATTTTTTCAGATTTATTAAGTAAGGCCATTTCATCACATAATTCTTCAACAGATTCCATGCGGTGTGTAGAAAAAATAACTGTTGCCCCTTGCGCTCTTAAATTTAAGATTTCATCTTTAATTAAATTGGCGTTAATAGGATCAAAACCCGAAAAGGGTTCATCAAAAATAAGTAGCTTGGGTTCGTGTAGTACCGTTACAATAAATTGTATTTTTTGAGCTTGCCCCTTACTTAATTCTTGTATTTTTTTATTCCACCAGTCACCAATTTCTAACCGCTCAAACCAGTATTTTAATTTTTCTTTAGCCTGAGTTTTAGACATGCCTTTAAGTTGTGCCAAATACAAGGCCTGTTCCCCTACTTTCATAGATTTATACAAACCGCGTTCTTCGGGTAAATAACCTATGTTTCTAATATGCTCTGCACGCAAGGCCTGGCCATCTAAGATGACTTCGCCTTGATCTGGCATAGTGATTTGGTTAATGATTCTAATGAGCGTAGTTTTTCCTGCGCCGTTTGGTCCTAAAAGCCCAAAAATGCTTCCTTTTGGTACCGCAATAGAAACATTATTTAGTGCTGTGAATTTACCGAAATTCTTTGAGACGTTTTTAGCCTCTAAGAGTGTTGACATAATTTTTGTGGGATTAATAGCTTAGGGTGTAAAGATAGTAAATGCGTATATGTTGTTAAAGTATTTTAAACATTTAATAGCCTTCACGCGGTAAGGCATTCGTCTAAAAACAAAACCCACCCTTACATTTAAGTAAGGATGGGAAAAAATTGCTATGAAAAAGAAAAATTACCGCTAATTAGCACTAGCGATATGTCAAAGATACTATTTTTTATTTATTCTGTGCATTTTACGAAAACATATCTTTAACCTTCTCGAAAAAAGATTTATCTGAACTTTCAGGTTTAGGATCAAAATGCTCATCGTTTTTCATGTTCTCAAAAAACTCTTTTTGTTGTTTATTTAAAGTTTTAGGGGTCCAAACATTAACGTGTACGAGCAAATCTCCTTTACCATAGCCATTTATATTAGGCACGCCTTTACCGCGTAACCTAAGTATCTTACCAGATTGTACACCTGCATCTATTTTTATTCTCACTTTCCCAGAAACCGTATCAATTTCTTTTGAAGTTCCTAAAACAGCATCGGGTATACTTATATATAGATCATAATGCAAATTATCCCCTTCGCGTTTTAAGGTGGCATGCTCTTTTTCTGTTATCGCCACCAATAAGTCTCCTGGCACACCATTACCTGGCGCGTCGTTACCTTTACCTGTTACTTTTAGTTGCATACCATCTACAACCCCAGCCGGTATTTTTACCGAAACCGTTTCTTCTGAGACTTTTAGACCTTGAGCATCTGCATCTGGTGATTTTTTATCTATAATTTGGCCACTTCCGCCACAAGTTTGGCATGGTGAAGCCGTTTGCATTCTTCCCAAAATCGTATTAGCTATTCGGGTCACTTGGCCTGTACCATTACATGTAGTACAGGTTTTAAATGTTGTACCTGGAGCTTTAATTTTGCGTTTTACTTTTATCTTTTTCTCTACACCATTAGCCAATTCTTCTAAGGTTAATGAAACACGAATGCGTAGATTACTTCCTTTAGCAACACGCTGACGTCCTCCACCACTAAAGCCACTAAAGCCTCCACCAAAGGCCCCACCGAATATATCACCAAACTGACTAAAGATATCATCCATATTCATACCTCCTCCGCCGAAACCGCCAGATCCGTCGAATGCCTGGTGACCAAACTGATCGTATCTAGATTTCTTGTCTGGATTACTTAAAACTTCATAAGCTTCAGCTGCTTTTTTAAACTTATCCTCGGCTTCTTTATCACCAGGATTTTTATCTGGGTGATACTTAAGAGCCATCTTTCGGTAAGCTTTTTTAATCTCAGAAGCAGATGCGTCCTTACTTATTCCTAATATGTCGTAATAATCTTCTTTCATTTAATGTGTATTTGTAGGTGTGTAAAACGAATATAAAAACAAGGCTTTATTGGCCTATAACTACCTTTGGGAATCTAATTACCTTTTCTCCTAATTTGTAGCCTTTTTCTATTACGTCAATAATTTTGCCTTTTAAGTCTTCACTCGGTGCTGCAATCTGAGTCACCGCCTCATGATCATCTGCGTTAAATGTATCACCTTGTGCAACCTCAATTTTAGAGAGCCCCTTTTGTTCAAGAGTTTTCATTAACTTGTGATATATTAATTCAACCCCTTCTAAGATTGACTTACTGGCATCTTCTTGATTGAGATGCTTCAAGGCGCGCTCAAAGTCGTCAATTATTGGAAGCATAGCCAGCATCACCTCTTGGTTAGCTGTTCTAAACATATCAACACGTTCTTTAGACGTTCGTTTTTTATAGTTTTCAAATTCAGCAAATAAACGCATAAACTTTTCTTTCTCTGCGGCTACCTGATCTTGTAATTGCTCCTCTGTTGTAAGATCTTCAGTAGTATTAGCCTCATTTGATGTTTCTTCCTGATCTAATGTAGCTGTTGCCTGATCTACCTCTTGTTCTTTTATATTTTCGTCTTTATCTACTTTGTTTTTCTTACTCATTGTTGAGATATTTTCATGTTTCTTTAAATGGGGCAAAAGTACTGCCAATATTCTAAAAATGTCAAAATGTCATTAACATTTTTTTATCATTCTGCTGTACGACTTATGCTTACCTTTGAGCAACATTAACTTAAAAATAATTGTAATGAAATCACGACTATTAAAAATTTTTACGCTCTGTAGCGTTATCCTCTTGGCCAGTTGTAACGACAAGGCTAAAGAGGCGGAAACAAAAGCAGCTGACGACAAAGCTGTAGCTGAGGCAACGGCAACTACATTTAAAGTAGATCCTGAGACTTCTGTTATAGAATGGACAGGCTACAAACCTACAGGTTCTCACAATGGTATTATTAAAGTAGCTAAAGGTACCGTTGAAGTTAACGATGGATCTGTTGAAAGTGGAAACTTTGCTATAGACATGAGCACAATTGAAGTACAGGATATCCCTGCTGAAGAAGAAGATAACGCCAAACTTAAGGGCCATTTGCAAAGTCCTGATTTTTTCAATGTTGAAGAATACCCTATGGCAAAATTTGAAGTCACTGACATTACTACGGAAGGTGATAAGACAATGCTATCTGGAAACTTAACCCTGAAGGATGTCACAAACAACATTAGTTTCCCTGTAAATGTTGATTTTAATGAAGATCAAATGATGTTAAATAGTGAGACGTTTAGTATTGACCGCTCTAAGTGGAATGTTAAGTATGGTTCTAAATCTTTCTTTGATGATTTAGGTGATAAATTTATCGACGATAAAATAGAATTAAAAGTTTCTTTAAAAGCCAACGAAGTAGCTGCAACCTACTAAGATAATTATATTTTAAATAAATCGGTTAGAGCTATTTGAGCTTTAACCGATTTTTTTTGCTCTAATGAAATCTACGGGATCTGGACAATTCATCTTAAAAAAGTCTAACTCTTGCGAGCTACATACACCTGGATAGTCGCCCGTATATTCTCCAATATCTTTTATAATTTGAAAGTGTAAATGAGGTGGATAGTCACCATTAATTTCTGAAGTTCCTAGTGAAGCTATTTGCTGGCCTTGAGTAATCTTTTCCCCTTGCTTAATATGCTTTAGAGAAGGCAAACTTAAGTGACCATATAAGGTGTAAAAGACCACATCTTTCAATTCGTGTTTTAATATAATTGTTGGTCCATAATCTCCATAGTTGTTATTATTATTAAAACTATGAATGATACCATTTAATGGTGCATAGATAGGTGTATGAGCCTCGCACCAAATATCAACACCTAAATGTATATTTCGAGGAAATTCTGACGTTTTCGGTGTAAAATGCTTACTGCGCTTATAAATGGCACGTTCCTCTAAATAACCACCATACGCTACCTTACCGTTTTGTCGGTTAATGGTATTCTGTATAAAATTATGAAGGGCCGAAGAAGAGTTCAAATCAACATGCTTCAGAGCCTTGTTAGAGGTAGATAAATCTAGCGCAATAAAATCGTCTTCTGTGTAAGAAATTGGAGTCATTGGATAAAGCTCTATTTCTGATAGTAGGTTCTCTAACATTACTAATTAAAAAATTTCCGTAAAATTAAAAGAATTGACTTACGGAAACACAAAAAGGATTATTAAAAGCAGTTTAATTTATAATGACGTTGCTGTATTTAGCATTTACAATAATATTTTGAGTATTGGTTTTTTCATTTTGGCTTTCATTGGACTTAATAGTTTTATGCGTCACTGATTGGTTGTTGAGTTTAGAACGATTCCCTTTAAAATAGATAGCATAATCTGCAGCCTTTGGTAAATCTATGAGAACATCAGAGTGTTCTATGACAAGGTTTAAATTACTAAAAGCATCTGAGAGTTTGGCAATAGTGAATTCATCGAAACTTCCATCTATAATGGCAGAATTTTTTAGTTCACCAATATAAATATTAGAAGATTTAGAATTTACAATTATGTCATTAGCAACTTTTATCTGAGCCCTATTCACGAACTTTAAGTCTAAATTCCCACCTTGCCAGTGGTCTATTACAAGAGGTGAATAAGAGGCATTAATGGAAGTATTAGTCCCATTAATGCGGTCTGCTATTAAAAATGAATAGGATAGTTTAGCTTCAATGTTATTTATAGCTGAAACTATTTTTAATTCCCCATGTCTAATATTGGTTTTTAGCTGCGCCTTTTTAGGTATTTTAATTTTAATGACACGTTTTATTTTACTTTTATCTAAATCTGAGCGTTTTCCCTTTAGAAGAAATCGTTGCTCTGTAGCTTCTTGTCGCTTTTCTAAAGCGCTCGCCCTCTTTTTAATTTGTTGTTCTCTTTCTTTTAGCATTTCAGCTCTATTTCTAAGGGTCTTTTCTCGGTGCTTTGTCTTTAGTTTTTGCTTTTCCATATGCTCGGCAAACTGCTCACCCCAAGCTTCTAACCCTTTTGCCCATTCGTTTCCAAACTCTTTGTTATAGGTTTCTCCCCATGCTGCTATTTTTTCTGCATACTGTTCGCCAAATTTCTCACCCCATTTTGCCATTTTTTCTTGATATCCTGACTCAGCAAACTCTTTGGCCCAAGCCTCCATTCTTTTCTGAAGTTCTTTACCTCCTTTTTTTTCATAACGTTTGCTCCATTCTTTAAGGTATTTTTGACCTTCCTCTTGATATTTCTCATAATCAAATTGAATGGATTTAATTCCTTTTGGTAGCTCTGGCAGTTCTGGAAACTCAGGAAGCTCTGGAATGTCCGGAAAATCTGGCACCTTAAAATGAAGCCCTGGTAACTCTGGCATATCGGCCAAATCAAGTTCGAGTTCTTTGAGTTCTTTTGAGAAATCTCTTTCTCCAAAAAATCGCAGTCCGTGACTTCTACCAGATTGAATAGAGATATTATCATTAGAACCATTTATCTCTAAATCCCAACCTTGTACAGCCTCGTTTAATTCTTCTTGAGAAAGACTACTACTTTCAATATAGGCTTCAATTTCAACAATATCTCTACTCCAGGTATCTATTTCAATTTGAACGTTATTGGTATTTAATTCAATTATTGCATCTTTAGCAACTTTAATAGATTGAGAGGTTTTTGTGATTTTCTCCTGTGCGAAACTAAATGAGGATAGTAGGCACAACATAATAATGTTTTGAGTTCTCATAATGATTTAATTTTAACTGTTTGATTTTTGATTGATATATTACGCTCTGAATTCGCTTGAATTAAAATCGTCTAATTTTGTTTTAAGCCTCATAACCAGATTAAGTCTTAGGCGAAGGTTATCTATTATAGCGTCTAGAGTAGCATTATTAGGTCCTGATGCGTTGAGCTCTTTAATGAGATTGTCATATTCTTGACTGAGCAATTTTAGCTGGGCAATGTAATCATTAAAGACCTCTGTATTTTCTGGACTGACTTCTAATTGAGAAAGTTCTAGATTTATGCTGGCTAAATAATAATCTTCTACCTTGCCTAAGTCTGGTGAAACATCTTCTAATGATTTTACAGTACCGCTTTCCACCGTCTTATTTGAGTACGGCGCATCATCAGGTACCGACTTCAACTTTTCATTAATTGCAAGGCCTAAACTTAACAGCACTATAAAGCTTGCTGCAATTCTCAACCCAAATGATCTACTAATTTTTCGCTTTTGTGGTAGCTCCCGATTTAGTTTTTTTAAAAAGCGGGCTTCATGATCATGAGACATCTTAAGATCCTGATCTGATTTATCCTTTTTTAATAAGTCTCTAATATGCTGTGCCATTTTTTTCCTTTTTTAATATTTCTTGCAATTTTAATTTTCCTCTGTATAATTTGGTTCTTGAATTAACCTCTGTTATGTTTAAAATCTCAGCAATTTCTGCATGATCATAACCTTCTATTAGGTACAACATTACCACATACCTAACAGATTCTGGCAATTGTTTAATCGCGTACTTTACATCTTCAATCGTTACGTAATCTTCTACCTGCCAACCGTCATCATTACTTAAATTATTAGCGTCTAAAGCATTAAGATGATAATCTTCTAGTTGAACTACTCGTTTATGCTTTGACTTCAAGTTATCGAGGCATTTATGAATAACTATTCGCTTTAGCCAAGCACCGAAACTTACTTCACCACTAAATTGATTAATCTTCAAAAAGGCCTTTATAAACGATTCTTGAACAATATCTTCCGCCTCCATACTATCATTTACAAAACGCATAGCTACGCAAAACATACCTTGTGCATAAGTATTATATAAGCGCATTTGGGCTTGCCTATCATTTCGCCTGCATTGATCAATTATATGATGGTTCGAAAACTTTATTTCTAATTATTTTGATTGGTTATGCTTTAAAGACGATAGATTTTTCCAAACGTTGCAAAACGCTTTAAAAAATTATAAGATTTACTTAAAAACCTATAAGATTCTATTGTCTTTTTAATAAAAAAACTATCTTTAAATTATACTTTATTGTAAGTAAATATCCTATCTCGTAAATATATTTTTATGCTAAAACGCCTCTTAATTTTTTTATTTATCATCGCCTTAGGCTTATTTCTCTATTCTGCATTTGTTGAAAATATATTCTCTTCTAGACTTAGCCCTAAAGATACGACAGAGCTCACATTAAATGATTTAACATTAGAGGTTGAGTATAACCGCCCGTCTAAACGCGACCGTGATATTTTTGGTGCTCTTGTTCCTTATAATGAGGTTTGGCGTACAGGTGCTAACGAAGCTACGACATTTTACACAAGTAAAGATTTAATGATAAATGGCTTACCCTTGCCTAAAGGAAAATATACTTTATGGACTGTACCCATGAAATCGGCATGGAAAGTGATGTTTAACTCCAAACAGTATAAATGGGGGGTCAACGAAAAAATGGAACCTATGTGGGATCCTAATTATGACGTGGTAGAGGTGGAAGTTCCCGTGAAAGACATCGACCAAACCGTCGAAAAATTTACTATAGGGTTCGAAAACACTACAGAACCTTTAAAACTAGTAATGGCTTGGGACACTACAAAAATAGAAGTGCCCTTAAAGGTAAAAGAAATCCCTCAAAATTAAAACTGACAATAGCAGTTGTGACTAAAAACCAAAAACATAAATCGGCACTGCAAGAGAAAGAGGGTGTTTCTTCGCCAGACTTTCTTAGTCAAACTGCTGCAAAACAAATTAAAAACAGAAGAAAAAAGCAACCATCGGCAAAAATACTGGTAAATGGTATAAAAGAAGGAAACATCACCGCCTTAGGTCGTGCCATAACTTTAGTGGAAAGTACCAATAACAAGCACACCTCTAAAGCTCATGAGGTTATTACAGGCTGCTTGCCTTACGCTAAAAAATCTGTAAGAATTGGTGTAACTGGTGTTCCTGGTGTTGGAAAAAGCACCTTTATCGAAGCCTTCGGATCTTACCTCACGTCTATTGGTAAAAAAGTAGCGGTTTTAGCTGTAGATCCTAGTAGCACCCTAAGCAGCGGTAGTATTTTAGGAGATAAAACCCGAATGGAAGAACTTGTAAAAAATAAAAATGCTTTTATAAGACCCTCACCTTCTGGTAATTCTCTAGGTGGTGTAGCGCGAAAAACAAGAGAAACTATTATTCTTTGTGAAGCTGCAGGATTCGATACGATTATTATTGAAACCGTGGGTGTGGGCCAGAGTGAAACTGCCGTACACAGTATGGTAGATTTTTTTCTTTTACTAAAATTAGCCGGTGCTGGTGATGAATTACAAGGCATCAAGCGCGGAATTATTGAAATGGCAGACGCCATAGTCATTAATAAAGCTGATGGTGAAAACTTAAAAGCGGCAAAATCTGCAAAAGTAGAATTTAATAGAGCGCTTCATTTGTATCCTTCTAAAGAATCAGATTGGACGCCAAAAGTCTCACTTTGTAGCGCTTTACATAACGAAGGTATTTCTGAAGTTTGGCAGCTCATTAAAGACTATCTTCAAGTGACTACAAACAATGCCTATTTTGAAACTAATAGACATCAACAAAATGAATATTGGCTGTTACAAACCATTGAAGAGCGCCTAAAGGCTGATTTTTTTGATTCAAAGAAAATAAAGAAAGCGCTGCAACGACAAATGGAACTCATTAGAGAACAAAAAACTACTCCCTTTGCTGCCGCGGAATATTTGCTTAATTTATAAGCCATTGTACGTTAAAACAAGACGTTTGTAACCTTACAATTCTTACTTCTTTTTTAAGGATTAAATTCATCAACGCTGTAGATTGCTTTATGCTTGTGATAAAGTCAAGTAGGCATCTTTTACATTATAATTTTATCGATTTTGATGCTTTTCAATACTATCTATCGACTTATTTGCCACAACATAGGTGGTGTATTTTATTTCAATTCATTCGTTTCAGATCAATCCTAAAATAATTATAAATAATCTGCTCTTGTATCATCCTTTCCCCTTAATAAAAGTTACAGCAACCAATTAAAACTATTATAAAATATTTAAGGTAATTAACCGCTTTCCGTCATAGCTGTCACAGATTAAATAAAGGGCCTTTTTGAGTTTAGCCCCTTAGAGGTTCGTTGTAATATAAAAAAAGAATACTTTTGTGCAGTTAATTTACTATAATCTATGTCATCTAAATTCACTATCGTCGTTCCTGTTTACAATGAGGCTGAGAATTTAGAACGTGTTGAGAACGAGCTTTTAGAATATCTTAATCAGGCCAATTGTTCTACCGAAGTGCTGTTTGTAAATGACGGCTCTTCAGATAATAGTCAGGAATTAATTGAAGCCATCTGCCAGAGAAATAAGGCTTTCAATTTTATTCTTTTTGAAGAAAACAGAGGATTAAGTGCCGCCTTAAAGGCAGGCTTTGATGTCGTAGATACCGAACTCATAGGTTATATCGATTCAGACCTACAAACTTCTCCTAAAGATTTCAATCTGTTGTTAGAATATATTGGCGAGTACGATCTCGTCACTGGTGTAAGGGCCAATAGAAAAGATAGTTTTGTAAAAAATATGTCTTCAAAAATCGCTAATGGCATTAGGCGGGCTTTTACAAAAGACGGCATGGATGATACGGGTTGTCCTTTAAAAGTTATTAAGGCAGATTACGCAAAGCGCATTCCTATGTTTAAAGGGTTACACCGGTTTTTACCTGCCATGATTTTACTGCAAGAGGGTAAAATAATTCAAGTCCCGGTGCAACATTTTCCCAGAGTGGCCGGAACTGCCAAATTTGGTTTGTGGAATAGGCTCTTAGGACCTTTAATGGATTGCTTTGCGTATTTATGGATGAAGAAAAAATACATTAATTACAGCATAAGAAAATCGAGTAAAGCCTAATATTTTGAAAGATTGGATTATTTACAGTATTGGTTTTTTAGCTCAGATTTTATTTTCTTCGAGACTACTTATTCAATGGGTTACATCAGAAAAAAAACGAAAGGTTATTACCCCAACTACCTTTTGGACATTAAGTTTAATAGCCTCTTTCCTATTGTTCATTTACGGCTATCTCCGATTAGATTTTGCTATTATGTTAGGACAAAGTTTAACGTATTTTATTTATATACGAAACCTACAACTTCAAAATCAATGGATAAATTTTCCTAAAATTGTACGATGGTTATTATTAACCACACCTATAATCATAGTTGTTTTTTATTACAATAATAACAAAGTAGATTTAGAGCTATTATTTAAAAACGAAGCTATACCAATGTGGCTATTAATTTTAGGTATTTTATCTCAAATCATCTTTACGCTTAGATTTGTTTATCAATGGATTCATTCTGAAAAAAATAAGAAATCTTCATTGCCTATGGGGTTTTGGGTGTTAAGCTTAATAGGAGCTGCTATGATTTTATTGTATGCTATAATAAGAAGAGATCCCGTCTTGTTTATTGGTCATTTATTTGGTCTTATCATATACTCGAGAAACGCTTATCTTATAAGACAACATCATGATTAAAATTTTAGAACGTCGACCTATTTTAAGTATATTAGTAGCTACAGTAGTAATGCTGGGATTTACTGCAGATGTTATTCCTGTTAGTATTATGGAAGCTCGTAATTTTATTTCGGCCCGAGAGATGCTTACGGATGATCATTGGATTTTAACTACCATGAATGGTGAGGCTAGGTATCAAAAGCCACCGTTACCAACTTGGTTAACAGCCTTATTTGGTGCACTATTTGGCATGACATCTGTTTTGGCCTTGCGCTGGCCAGCACTAATTTTTCTTGCTTTAACTTCTATATCGGTTTACTCGTTATCTAAACGTATAGGTTTTTCTAAAGCTCAAAGCCTTATAAATGGTTTTGTAGCATTGACCTCATTTTACATTATTGCCATTACCATTGAGGCACCTTGGGATATTTATACACATGGGTTTATGATATTGGCTATTTATATGGTATTTAAAATTTTTAGAGCTCAAACGTTCTTATTAAAAGAAGCTTTCTTCTTTGTGGTATTTATAGCCTGTTCTGTTTTATCCAAAGGACCTGTTTCGCTCTATGCATTGTTTCTTCCTTTTTTATTAGCCTACGGTATAGTTTATAAATTACCTCTAAAAAGAGGAGTATTTCTAAAAGTAATTAGTTGCCTGATGGTTGGACTTATTCTTGGTGGTGCATGGTACGTTTACGTAAGATTAGAAGATCCTGAGACCTTTACAAAAATCGCCACTAGAGAAACTTCTAATTGGAGCAGCTATAATGTTAGACCGTTCTATTATTATTGGAGCTTCTTTGTGCAAAGTGGGTTATGGACGATTTTCGCATTGACAAGTTTAGCCTATCCGTATTTAAAACATAAAGTTTTTAATAAGCAAGCCTATAAATTTAGTTTTCTCTGGACGATTTTAGCAGTGGTTTTATTATCATTAATTCCAGAAAAAAAGTCGCGCTACTTAATGCCTGTGCTTATTCCGTTAGCCTTAACCATAGGATTTTATTTGGAATACGTTATGCGTGCATTTAAAGAAAAGTTTTCAAAATCAGAAAGACTCCCTGTTCAGATACAATTTGGTATAGTAGCAATTATAGCCTTATGTTTTTGGTTAAGTGCTTTTTTTATTAAGGATATCGCTTCAGAAAAATATCTATTAAGATTTATCATCACTTCAATCATCTTTTTCAGTATAGGTTTATTTGTAATTATTAGCCTTAAGAGGCAGTCTATAAAAACGACATTTTATCTAAGCATTTTATTTATGATATGCCTTGGTTTTTTTGGTTTGCCATTAATTCACTCTCAAAAACAAATCCACTACAAATCCTTATCTCATTTAAAAAGTAATCCAACACCTTTATACCATGTAGGTTATATAGCACCTGAAGTTATTTATGACTATGGCGGAAAAATACCTGAAGTATCCATTAATGATGATACCATGCCCTATAAAGCGTCAGAATTTAATTTACTTACTTACGACCTAGACCCTGAACAATTGGATCTGTGGTCTCAAAACTACCACATAGAATTTGTAGGAACCTATGACCTCAACTTCTCAAGTAAGGACCGTAGAGGTTATAAAAAACGCTTGGTCAATCAACTTTATCATCTTCAGAGGAAGCGTATTTCCGAATAACTATTTTGGCTATTTTATAAAATGCTATACCAGATAAAGCGCCAAATAGCATTCCAAAAATGATATCGAGAGGATAATGAACGCCGACGTAAATTCTACTATAGGCCACCATAATACTCCATAGGACAAGAAGATATAGCAAATTTTTAAAATAAGGTCTTAGAAGAAGTCCCCCAAAAACGGCAGCAGCCATAGAGTTAGAAGAATGCCCAGAAAAAAATCCGTAACGCCCACAGCGTTTAGCAATAAATCGTATGCCTTCATCCACGAGATAGACTTGTTTACAAGGTCTTGGCCGCATAAAACCATGTTTAAATAAATTTGTTATTTGGTCTGTAAACGTAATCATCGCGGCAATGATTACTACCAAAAAAATTAGCGCTTTTAAGCCATACCTTTTATAAATTAAAAAAAGTAAGATTGCATATAAAGGTATAAACGTGAATTTATGAGTCACGACCAGCCAAAAGTTATCCCAATTGCTATTCCCAAGCTTATTTAAGAATAAAAACAGGGCTTCATCGGTTTCTAATAGTTTCTCTAACATTAGTCGTTATAACGTTCTACTTCTCTATCGTAAAATTCGGTGGCAAGCGTAATATAGTTTTCTGTCTCAGTTTCAAGTTCTTTTTGATCGTGCTGATCAAACTCTTCTAACCACTCTACCTCATCGTTTTCAAGATTAATAATAAATCTTGGAAAATCGGTATGAATAACGAATATGGCATTCGGATAATCTGTATTATCGCCTAATATAAATTTTGGTAATTCCATAGTTTCTTTAAAGTGACAAAAATATTAAAAATATATCTGGCTTCGCCTATTATTCCTTAACAGCCTAATCCAGCTTATTTAATGTATAAGATGTTGCTTTAATAAATATTTAAACCGCCACAGTAATAAAATAGCAGCTGTAGATAAGCCCGCTATTAAACCTATCCAAATCCCCAAACTACCATAAGCCGCATCCTGGCCCCAATAGTAACTTATAGGAAAACCAACAACCCAATACGCTATAAATGTAATTAAAGTAGGGATTTTAACATCTTGAAGCCCGCGTAAAGCCCCGAGCACAATGACCTGAAGGCTATCACTTATTTGAAAAACAGCCGAGGCCAGCAATAATGTTGCTGCAATCTGAATTACCTCTTTTACATCTGTATTCGTCAAGGTATTCCGTTCATCTAAGTATAAAGTGGGTAAAAATTCGTTAAACGCCACAAAAACAATGGCAAATAAGACAGCAAAAACAAATCCCAGTAAGAATATTGATTCAGCGATGCGTTTTAAATTATAATAATCCTTTAATCCTTTTTGGTTCCCCACTCTAACCGTAGCAGCCACGCTTAAACCAGTAGCTACCATAAAGGTCATTGAAGATAAATTTAACGCAATTTGATTGGCGGCCTGTGCATTCGTTCCCAAGGTACCACTAAGCCAGATCGCTGCAGTAAAAATAGCAACCTCAAATAACATTTGCATAGCACTAGGCAAACCCAGATCGATGAGTTTTTTAATAGGTTGCATATCTAATTGAAAAATCTTAATCTGCGTAACAAAGGCTTGCGCTCGCTTGCGTTGCGCTAACAACCACCATAAAAAGAAGAGCATTATGCCTCTAGAAATTAAGGTACCGATAGCTGCTCCCACAATACCCATTTGCGGGAAACCTAACTTACCAAAAATGAGTACATAATTTATGAGAATATTAATAATATTGGCTAATAAGGTGGCGTACATAGGATATTTAGTAAGCGACATCCCATCACTAAATTGTTTAAACGCTTGAAAAATAATTAATGGAACCAGGGAGAAAGCCACATAGTCCAGATAAGGCATAGCTAAAACTACGACTTCTTCAGGCTGGTTCATTGCATACATAAGTGGTTTTGCTAGTAGTAGCAGTAGGAATAATGTGAAACCCAAAATCGTACAGAGAAATAATCCATGTTTAAATGCCGATTTTCCTTTTCTAAAATGCCGTTCTGCATCGGCCTCGGCAACTAAAGGGGTTATAGCGGTTGAAAATCCGATACCAATAGACATGGCAATAAAAATAAAACTGTTGCCCAGCGATACTGCAGCTAGTTCTGCCGTACCAAGTTGACCAACCATAATATTATCTACAAAACTCACCAACGTATGCCCAAGCATCCCTAACATTACAGGTAAGGAAAGTTTAAGGTTATAACTAAACTCTTTGGTATACCTACTTAAAAACATGGCGCAAATGTAGATGTTTTAACATGATCTATAATTTAATAATTGAAAAATGTTTGGATTGCAGCCTAATGCTGCTGGCTTGGCTAAATTAGGTATAAGTAAAAAACTATTTAGGTTTCAAGAAACTCAATTTGCATGGTATTTTCAATCAGAAGTTAGTGAATACAATTTCAGGTTGTATTAAAACTCGTCATCTAAATTAATGTTGTCCTAGGTTAGCACAATTTTTTTCGAACCTAACATAAACTAATTTTGGTGCCATAGTGGTAAATGGCATTATACAGAATCTTATTGGTAGATTTCTTAATATTTGTTCTGGAAATATCAAACAAATATGCCACCATTTGAGGCATCAGGTATGTAATGATAAGACTTTTTAGAGTAGCCTTTCAGTTAATATTCTATTATATTTTTAGATATGAATTGCACTTTCCTTATAATAATTAAAAGGCAACTTATCACCATATAATTCTTATTTCGAAAATTTATTAAGCAAAAAGACTACAAAACTCTCGTATAAGCCAAATTTCTTCGATTCAGTTACTTAAAAAATTTTCTGAGGCAACGACATAGCGATTTATAAGTTTTCTTAAGCTTAAAGATTATATAATTATGAAAAATTTACACGTATGGGTATTGCTATTATCATTGCTTACATTCTGCGGTTGCGACGAAAGAGAAAAGGAGTTAGTAAATGAATTCGAAAACATAACTCAGAAGAACGATAGTATGACTAAGGTTCATGAGAATTTTCAGTCAACGCACGATAAGATGAAGGCGCAATATGAACAGGTTAAACAATCTATTTACAAACTAAAAAATCAAGATTCTACGTTACTTGCAGAATTAAGAGATCAAGGCGTAATGCTTGAACGCCATGATGCCATTTTAAAAAGCCATGCTGAAATTATTGACGCCCACAATTCGGTGGCATCTGAGGTCAACACTATGGACACTGATGAGCTGAACACTAAAATACTCGATATGAAAGAATGGCACGACCAAATGGCGGAAGACCATGAAATTTTAGAAGAAGAACACCTAAGACTCAACAATCGCTTTGCGGTTATAAAACGAGAGATAGATTCTGTACAGCGCTATAATTAGAGCACTTATTGTAACCAATAACTATTTATGATGGTCGTTTCTAAATTTCTTAACGAATTTATGAGTTCCCCATTAAAACTGAAAACTTTCAGATGAATGAAGACTCGCTTTAGCATTATTAAATTCGGCCAGCATTTCTTCTACAATGTCCTCAACTGATTTAATATCATGAATGAGACCAGAAATTTGACCAATCTCAAGTTCACCGTCTTCCAAATCCCCTTCGAACATACCGCGTTTTGCCCGTGCACGTCCTAAAAGTGTTTTAAGATCATCTACACTTGGTGCCGTTTTATAAAGTTCCTGTACTTCGTTGTAAAATTTGTTTTTAATGAGTCGTACAGGCGCTAATTCTTTTAACGTTAAGTGAGTATCACCTTCCTTAGCTTCTACTACAGCATTTTTAAACGCTTGATGTGCTGACGATTCCTTACTAGCAACAAATCTGCTACCTACTTGTACTCCATCTGCACCTAATATCATACAGGCCAGCATGGCTTTTCCTGTGGCTATACCACCAGCAGCTATTAAAGGCACATTAATCTGTTCTTTTACCATAGGAATTAGCGTAAGGGTTGTCGTTTCATCACGACCATTATGTCCACCAGCCTCAAAACCTTCAGCCACAATCGCATTAACACCAGCCTCTTGGGCTTTTAAGGCAAACTTCAAACTACTTACAACATGTACTACTGTAATGCCTTTCTCTTGAAGCCATCCCGTCCAGCTTTTCGGATTTCCTGCAGATGTAAAAACAATTTTCACATCTTCCTCCACAATGATGTTCATTATTTCTTCGATATTAGGATACAACATAGGAACATTAACCCCAAAAGGCTTATCTGTCGCCGCTTTACATTTTTTAATATGTATTCTTAATATATCGGGATACATAGATCCTGCACCTATAAGTCCTAAAATTCCTGAATTGCTAGCGGCAGAGGCTAATTTCCAACCGCTATTCCAAATCATTCCTGCTTGAACAATAGGATATTTAATTTGGAATAAATTTGTAAGGCGATTTGGCATTTATTGTTTTATTAGTTTAAGCGTTTTTGAATGGCTTTGAGTCTTTAATTTTAGAATGTAAATGCCCTTTGCCATTCCCTCAATGGAAACATAATTGGCACTTGGTTGCACTTTAAAATTCTTGATTTTTTTTCCCAAAGTATTATAAATGACAAGGTCTATGTCTGTTTGCAGATTTTGCAAGTAAAATCCCTGTTTTGCTGGGTTTGGATATACTAAAACCTCTTCTAGACGATTATCGGATAGCGATAAAGCTGAAATTAGTGCCTGATTGAAATCTGGAATTCCATAACCTAGAAAGCGGTCGGGACTATTGGCTTGAGATGCTGTTGACCTTACCAAAGTTTTAAGTTGTGGTGCACTATACCAAGGTAATGCTTGCCACAAAGAGGCCAAACTACCACAAATGATAGGGCCACTGAACGAAGTACCATTATTAAGCATTATAGCATTATTCTTATCTATCACTGCAGCACTACCACCCTGAGCCACTACATCTGGTTTTTGATAGCTAGTTGGGACGGTACTGCCTAATGAGCTAAACCACATTAAATTTTCATCGGCATCTACCGCGCCTATTGAAAACACAGCTTCTGTATCGGCTGGTGCACTGACAATTTCCCAAGCAGTATGGCCTAAATTTCCTGCACTAGCGACTACTAATATTCCTTTTTCTGAAGCAATGGCTGCTCCACGACTTATAAAGCTGGTTTGGCCATCCATATCAGATGGGCTATAATTATAATTCGCATTATCAAAAACGGTATACCCTAAGGAGGTGTTTATTAAATCCACACCGAGGCTATCGGCACGTTCGGCCGCAGCCACCCAATAGCTTTCCTCAACAGGGTTTTCGTTGTAAACATCTTCTGTTCTAAAAAGATAATAACTAGCATCTGGGGCTGTCCCTACATAACTATCTTCTATGTAGCCGGCCATTGTACTTAAAACTTTGGTTCCATGATCGTTATTGGAAAATGCATAAACATCCTCGGTTCCATCTACAAAATCATAGCCTCCCAAAAGGTCGTTATTAGATCTTAGTCTTTGAAATGCTGCCATGGTATTCACATTAGGAAATCCAGAATCCATCACCGCAATGGTTAAACCTTCACCTGTATAGCCGCCCTGATGAAGCATATGCGTGGATATCATTTCTACCTGATTTTGGGCATTACCGTAATTAAATGTAATTTCAGTAGCTTCAATATCAACGTCTAATTCATAATTTATTGAACGTCCAGCAGAATTTAGATTTCTATCTGCAAATTGTATCGCTTCAACAAAAGCTAAATCTTCTATAGCAGAAATATCGGCCTCGCTTCCTCTTACATGGACAGCATTTAACCACTTGGATTGCGCCATAACCATTATATTTGGCTGATTTCTAAGGGTTTCTACATAACTTTCGTTTACTGGCACATCACGCTCATCAATAACAATACCTTGACTTAATTTCCTATCAATTGCTTTTTGAGATAAAATCGTGGAAGGATCAGCTAAGGCTGAAGCTACGCTTGGCTTGTCGGTGAAAAATACCCAAGCATCTTGTTGGGCCACTGCAAATAGAGCGGATAATAAAAAACTAAATACAAGTAGCATTTTATTCATAGACCATCTTTTCCTGCAATTTACGAAATTACACCCGAACCTAGTAATTCTTCGTTTTGATACCAAGCCACAAACTGACCTTCCGTAATGGCAGATTGCTCATTTTCGAATTCAACGTATACTCCTGAAGCTACTTGGTGTAAGGTGGCTTGCTCTAGTGGTTGTCTGTATCGAATTCTAGCTTCAACTGTCATGGTTTCCCCTGCTTTAAGTCTTAGATCTTCTCTAATCCAATGTAATTCTTCATTATTCACAAAAAGGGCCCGCCTTAATAAACCCGGATGATTTTTGCCTTGCCCGGCGTAAATGATATTGGCATCTACATCGGTTTCTATAACAAATAATGGTTCTTTAGTACCACCTACGGCTAAACCTTTGCGTTGACCTTTGGTAAAATAATGTGCCCCTTGATGCTCACCTACAATTTTACCATCCTCTAAGATGTATTGTGGTTTTGCAGCTATTGATGCCAATTCCTCTTCTTTATTTTGAAATGAAATAGGTTCTTCCTGATACTTATTATGATTTGCTTTTATTTCAACAATTACTCCTGTTTTGGGTTGCAATTGCTGTTGAAGAAACTCGGGCAATCTAACTTTACCAATAAAACACAGCCCTTGTGAGTCTTTTTTCTCTGCAGTAATTAAATCTTGTGCTCTGGCGATTGCTCTAACTTCTGGCTTCGTAAGTTCACCTACCGGAAATAGAGCTTTAGCAAGTTGGTCTTGTGATAATTGACATAAAAAGTAAGACTGGTCTTTATTTTTATCTTTACCTGCCAGCAACTGATAAATCGTTTTTTCGTTCTTTACAGTAGTTCCTTTTCTACAATAATGTCCTGTGGCGACAAAATCTGCACCAAGTTGAAGTGCCATATCTAAAAAGACATCAAATTTTATTTCTCTGTTGCAAAGCACATCTGGGTTGGGAGTGCGCCCCATCTCGTACTCCTTAAACATATAATCCACAATACGCTCTTTATAAGGTGCGCTTAAATCTACAGTTTGAAAAGGAATACCTAATTTATCTGCCACAAGCATGGCATCATTACTATCTTCAAGCCAGGGACATTCATCTGAAACCGTTACAGAATCATCATGCCAGTTTTTCATAAATAAACCGATAACATCATAGCCTTGTTCTTTTAACAAATAAGCTGCAACGCTAGAATCTACACCGCCCGATAAACCTACAACGACTCTTTTCATTTCATATTTTTTTTTGCAAAAATACAAAATTAATAAGGTCTATTGGCTTAACTATAAGCAAATGGTTTTAGTTTTTAGAATGGTTAAT
>Ga0207419_1000733_pt1 | contig 27727 bp, 28 predicted proteins | sample ElkSloMetagenome_4_FD_184723 | JGI IMG/M metagenome (GOLD analysis project Ga0207419, IMG submission 184723) | Hot spring microbial communities from Elkhorn Slough, Monterey Bay, USA - MD2A (version 2) | ecosystem: Environmental > Aquatic > Marine > Intertidal zone > Estuary: Microbial mat ... | reverse complement strand
GTATAGCTTTTTTTAGTTCTTGAATGAAATATTGCTTCAAATCACTAATATAATTTTGCTCTTCCTCTAAGCGATCATAAGCCAATTGAAGCGCTTCGGTCATGCCAACAATATTATGAAGTGCTTCTGTGCCAGCACGTAGACCACGCTCTTGCGCTCCGCCAGTAATCGTCGCTTTTAGGGCTGCCCCTTTTCTAACAAAACAAAACCCAATACCCTTTGGACCGTGGAATTTGTGAGCACTTGCTACCATAAAATCTATAGGAATGTCCTCTAAATCTATAGAATAATGACCAACAGACTGCACCGTATCACTATGAAAGTAAGCATTATACGATTTGACCAAATTGGCCACTTCTTTTAAATTTATCATGTTCCCTATTTCGTTATTAATATGCATTAGGGATACTAAAGTGGGCGCTTCTGAAACTTCGAGTAAGGTTTTTAAATGCTCTAAATTTATAGATCCATCGCCATCTATATTCACAAACTCTAATGTAATATCATGACTAACTTTAAGTTGTTCGGCAACGTGCAAAACCGCATGGTGTTCTGTCTTAGAAGTAATTATACGCTTTACTTTAAGGTCCGTCACAGCACTTCTTAGCACTAGATTATCGGCCTCTGTACCACCAGAAGTAAATATAATTTCGGCAGCAGAAGCATTCAAATAACTGGCAATGGACTTTCGGCACTGTTCTAAAAGCGCCTTAGAGTTTCGTCCAAACGCATGAGTTGAGGATGCATTTCCAAAATTTTGTTGTAAAACTTCCGTCATGCGGTTAATGACCTGTGGTCTTAAAGCCGTGGTAGCTGCGTTATCTAAATACACCTTCATGAGTACAAAAATATTCCAAATAAAATTATTCCTTAGCCTAGACGTTATAAATTTTCAAAACCGTTATTTTTGCTAAAAATCATATAGCTGATGCGTCACATATTTGTTTTACTATTGGGGTTATTTCTTTTTACCTGCGATGATGGTGATATTATAACCATAGAATTAGATTTTGATCAAGAATTAGAGCTCTGTGAAAACAATGTAAATTCGTTCTTAGTATATGATGTTAGAGATGACCCTAGTGAATCTTTAATTCTCACTTTTCCCAGAGATCCGAGTACAGAAGCATTGTTTACAACACCTACTCTGCCAGATCAACCTGTAATTTTAGACATTAACGGCGGTAGTATACGTTTCAATTTTAGGGGCTATAATCGCAATTTAGAAAATGACGAATTGTGCGAACTTATTCCACCGGCCAATCTTGTAATTACTGAAGATTATGATGCCGATTCTGGTCATGTATTTATCACTGTGACAGCTATAGATGATGATAATGACGGGGTTCCTTCGGCTCTAGAAGATATTAATGGGAATGGGGATTTAACGGACGATGATACGGATTCTGATGGTATACCCAATTACATTGATGAAGATGATGATAACGACAACGTAAAAACTAGTGATGAATTAGATAATTTGAATCTTGATGGTGACAATAATCCCTTAACCAACCCCATTGACACCGATGGTGATGGTACTCCTAATTTTTTAGATAATGACGACGATGGAGATTTTGTGCTTACCCGTTTAGAAGATCAAGACTGCAATAACAATCCTCAAGACGATAGGGTTATTAATCCTGATGGTTCTTTGGGTGATCCGTTTTACTTAGTGGAAAGTGTAGATGAAAGCTATCCTTGTACAACCTTTATAACAAATAGCTACACCAGAACCATCATCACCCAATTTAGAGTTGAAGGTGTTAATTTAGGTCCCGTTAACGCTACCGAAATTGATTTTGGCACTTATGAATCCTCTTTTGAGGTATCTAACGAATAATACCTATGGCGCTATATTTTGAAAGATTTTTACCTCGGTGGCCCCAAAACCATAGGTTTTAAAATCGGCATCATAAAATTCTACATTATCATAACGTCTTAAAAGGGTGTAAAGTTCTTGACGCAAAACGCCCTCACCTACCCCGTGAATAATTACCATTTTAGGAATACGCTTCTTTATGGCAAAATCTAATTGCCTTTTGGCTGTTTCCAATTGTAAATTAAGCATGTCAAAATTGGTCATACCCTTTGTAGAATCGGTTAATTGATGAATATGTAAATCTACTTCAAATAGAGCATTTTGTTTATTATTTCTTTTTTTTCGTGATGGCTGCTGAGATGATTTAACCGAATCTTGACGTTTTATTTGTTCTAGTTCTGAGGGGTCAATAGCACTATCTAAATCCTCATGTCTATGAGATAAAATGAGTTCTTCAGGCCTAAATGTCATTTGAAATCCCATCTCATCTTCTATCTTCACCTCATTAATTGCCACTTCAATAACTTTACCTTTTATGGCATCGTCTAAGGTTTCTACATCATCTCCAATTTTAAAATTCATAACAACCTAATCTTTGGTATTTTCCTGCTGATCTTCTTCGTATGTTTTACTGGGAATATGTCTTGATGTACGATATACGCCAATCATTAAAATAACAATTCCTAAAATTAAAATCACACTGTTTTGTTTTTCTTGTGCTTGTGCATACAGCGCAACAATTCCTCCTAAAATTATTAAAATGACATTAATAGTTCTGTTCATGGTAAATAGTTATCTCTGTACAAATAAAACAATATCTAAGTAAAATATTGATGTTTCAGTGATTTTGTTAGATTTGTATTATGGAATCTGCAGTACATATTGATGATTACATGCTTCCCTGTGTTAACAAGAAATATTTAGGCTTTGAATGCATGGGCTGTGGTTTACAACGCTCCGCCGCCTTAATTTTAAAGGGTGAATTTACAGAGGCCTTCTTTATGTATCCTGCAATTTATACGATTTTAGCCTTGTTTGGCGCTATCCTATTTAATTACTTAAAACCACATAAATACGGCAATAAAATAATTATTATATTGGCATTTTTAAACGTTGCTGTTATAGTAATTAGCTTTCTAATAAAACAACTCTAAACTCAAATTAAATTATGGAACAACGAAAATTACCCAATGCCACGATTTCTATAGTTCTTGGTAGTATTTCTTTTATTGCCTGCTGTTGCAGTGCAGGAATTGGAGGTTTAATTTTTTCAGGGATAGCGCTTTTTCTTGCTAAAAAAGATGAAAAAACATACGCAGAACAACCCGAACTTTACAGTAATTACGGTCAAGTAAAAACAGCAAAAATTATTGCATTTATAGGTCTTGCCTTAGCGGTATTGTCTTTAGCTTGGTCTATCTACACCATTGCTGCTGCAGGTGGCTGGGAAGGCTATATGGAACAACAACGAGAGATTTACGAACAAATGGGTATTGAACTCGACTAATACAAATGGCTTATGCAAATGAAACCGCAACGCCCTAATAATTATTTGGCCTTAGCCATTATAAGTACCATTTTATGCTGTTTACCTGCTGGCATTGTAAGTATTGTCTACGCTACACAGGTTAATAGTGCTTATGATGATGGTAACTATAATAAAGCGCTAAGTGCTTCAAAAAATGCTAAGACATGGGGTATTGTATCTATTGTTATAGCTGCAGCCGGCTGGTTAATTTACGTTCTTTTTTTCGGATTAGCTTTTATAGGATTAGCAGCAAGTGGTAACTATTAAAGATATACCATATCGTATTAAATTTATTATAGTGATAGTAGGCCTCGGTGTACTATCACTATATTTTTTTATAAATCCTACTTCAACGGCCCTTTTTCCAAAATGTCCTTTCTATGTTATAACGGGTTTTCTTTGCCCAGGTTGTGGTAGCCAACGCGCTATTCATCATATAATGCACGGTGACATTTTTCTAGGCCTTAGACAAAATTATCTGTTTCTTATTTTATTCTTTGTCTTGAGTTATGAATTGTTTATAAGCCTTAAAACGCTCTTAGGTCAAAACACCCGTAATAATCTTTTACACAACAAAAAAATAACCAACACTATATTAGTATTGGTTATTGTATTTTGGATTTTAAGAAATATTCCGGTTTATCCCTTTATTCTCTTGGCACCACAGTAGGTCTAAGATTCAAAATCTTTAAGGGTCTTGGTAATAATACCAATACAATCTAAAAGTTGCTCTTCTGTCATGACTAGTGGTGGTGCAAATCTAATGATATTGCCATGAGTTGGTTTGGCCAAAAGACCGTTATCGCGTAATTTAAGACAAATGTTCCAAGCCGTATCACTATCTTCATGGTCGTTGATAACAATGGCATTTAATAATCCTCTTCCTCTTACCAGTTTAACAATATTACTTGTGGCAATATACTTATTCATTTCTGCTCTAAATACTTTACCAAGATAATCTGCATTTTCAGCTAATTTTTCTTCCTTAACCACCTCAAGTGCGGCAATAGCTACTGCTGAAGCTACGGGATTACCACCAAAAGTACTTCCGTGATTGCCTGGCTGAATAACATTCATGATTTCGTTACTAGACAGTACGGCAGATACCGGATACAAACCGCCACTTAGGGCTTTACCCAAAACCAAAACATCTGGTTTTACCTCTGGTGTTCCTGAACAGTCTTTATTTGGACAATTACAATCTCCACAACTCGCTAATAAGCGTCCGCTTCTTGCAATTCCTGTTTGGACCTCGTCTGCAATAAACAACACATTGTATTTATCACAAAGTGCTTTAGCAGCTTTTAAATAGCCTTCACTAGGTACATAGACACCAGCTTCACCTTGTATGGGTTCCACTAAAAAGCCTGCAACATTTTTATTAGAACTTAATACTGCCTCTAAAGCTTCCAAATTGTCGTATTCTATTTTGATGAATCCATCTGTGTAAGGACCAAAATGCTTTCTGGCCACAGGGTCATTAGAAAACGATATAATTGTAGTTGTACGTCCGTGAAAGTTATTTTCGCAAACTACGATTTCAGCTTGATTAATATCAATACCTTTTACCTCATAGGCCCATTTTCTACAGAGCTTTAAAGCTGTTTCAACAGCCTCTGCGCCAGAATTCATGGGCAACATTTTATCAAACTTAAAGTAACTGGTAGCATACTTTTCGTACCGGCCTAACATATCATTGTAAAAGGCTCTTGAGGTTAGCGTCAGTGTTTTAGACTGCTCTATCATAGCCTCTACGATTTTAGGATGACAATGCCCTTGATTTAAGGACGAATATGCCGATAAAAAATCATAGTATTTTTTTCCTTCTACATCCCACACAAAAACACCTTCACCTTTGCTTAAAACCACAGGAAGTGGATGATAGTTTTGTGCTCCATATTTATTTTCTAGTGCCATCGCTTCTTGCGATGTAATTTTTTCTAAAACCGCCATTATTGACTTTTATTTAATGAATAAACTAGTGATTCCTACGAAATAATGTTGCTTTTTCCTCGTAAAAACAACTTGGGAGAGAAATCATCCCATAGCGAGTGCAAATTAATAAATCTTGTATAAAATGTAGAATAAATCGTTCCAATTATTCTATTTTTACGCCATGTCTAGACGAAAAAAACGAAAACAAATTTTTACCAATATTAAGGTCGAAGATGCCGGTGCCAAGGGCAAAGCTGTTGCCAAAGCACCGGATGGTAGAGTGATCTTTTTAGGCAATGCTGTACCAGGTGATGTCGTTGATATTGAAACCTTTAAAAAACGAAAGTCTTATTTTGAAGGTAAGGCCATTGCTTTTCATGAATTATCAGAAAAACGGGTAACACCACAATGCCAGCATTTTGGTGTATGTGGCGGATGCAAGTGGCAACATATGGATTACAAATACCAATTGCATTACAAGCAAACCGAAGTTGAAAATAATCTAAAGCGCATAGGACATTTAGACCTTCCTGAACTTATGCCTATAGTGGGCTCAGAACAAACCTATTTTTATCGCAATAAGATGGAATTTTCGTTTAGTGATAACCGTTGGTTATCACCAGAAGAAATTGCCTCAGGTGAAACTATAAGTCAAAAAAATGCTTTAGGGTTTCATATCCCCGGAATGTGGGATAAAATATTAGATATTGAAAAATGTTGGTTACAAGAAGATCCGTCTAATGCCATCAGGAACGAGATCAAAGATTTTGCTGTGGCCCATGACCTTTCGTTCTTTAATGTAAGACAGCAAACCGGCCTGCTGCGCTCATTGATGATTCGCACAAGTAGTACTGGCGAAATAATGGTTTTAATTCAATTTTATGATGACCATAAAGAAAAACGCGAACTACTGCTTAACCACCTTAAGAATACTTTTCCCAACCTTACCTCACTGTTGTATGTTATTAACACTAAAGGTAATGACACTATTTATGACCAAGAGGTAATTTGCTATTACGGCAGCGATTATATCGTTGAAGCCATGGAGGGGCTTAAGTTTAAGATAAATGCAAAATCCTTCTATCAAACCAACTCAGCTCAGGCCTATGAGTTGTATAAAATTACGCGAAACTTGGCCAACTTAACTGGTGAGGAACTTGTTTATGATTTGTATACAGGCACTGGCACTATTGCACAATTTATCGCTAAGAAGGCTAAAAAAGTTGTTGGTGTAGAGGCTGTACCTGAGGCCATCGAGGCTGCAAAAGCTAATGCACAATTTAATGAAATTACCAACGTTGATTTTTATGTAGGCGATATGAAGCGTATTTTTACTGATACGTTTATACAAACACATGGACAACCCGATGTCATTGTAACAGACCCGCCTAGAGATGGTATGCACAAAGACGTCGTAAATCAGCTTTTAAAAGTAGCGCCACAACGTATTGTTTATGTAAGTTGTAACAGCGCCACCCAGGCACGAGACTTGGCATTGTTAAAATCTGATTATCGCATTGCAAAGGTGCAACCGGTAGATATGTTTCCGCAGACACACCATGTAGAAAACGTCGTACTTTTAGAAAGGCTTTAAAGACTCATGAAAAAAGATTCTATTCAAAATAAGTTTAAGTGGCCATTTCTGTTGTGCTTAACTTTGCTATGGACTTGCGAAAAAGATGACATTTGTCCAGAAACCACACAAACCACACCACTATTAGTGGTAGAGTTTAACGATTTTTCAGATCCTGAGGCCGTAAAGTTTGTTCCCAGAATGACCCTTTATGCTGAAGATTTGGTAAGTGAGCCACCAACGGGCAGCACTCTAGCTACTTTAGTATTTGACGCCAACACCACCGAAGTCAATTTACCGCTTCAAGTGAACGAAGACGGTATAAACTCTACCGTTCGTTATGTATTAGAGCGCGATACAAATCTCAGGTTAGATGATGACGCTTCTACAGCGTCTAATGCAGATGTAATTCAAATTCAATATACCTCAACTTTTGAATATGTCTCCAGAGCTTGTGGCTATAAGAGTAATTTTACTATTATCAATATAACTATTATAGCTGATGACGACAATTGGATTGAAGATGTAGAAGTTTTAGAAAACAGTGTTACCAACCAAAACACCACACATGTACGCATTTTTCACTAGATATTTTTGGATACTGGTCTTATGTAGCACCTCGGTCTTGGCACAAAACCAAAATGACATTGAATCGGAAGAAACTACAGAAGTTGTTCAGGATACACTTATTTTCAAGCAGAAATACGGTTTGAGGGTTGGGATAGATTTAAGTAAGATTGTACGATCTTTTTTAGATGATAACTACACTGGCTTAGAACTTATAGGTGACTACAGAATCACCGATAGACTCTATCTTGCCGGAGAGATAGGCAATGAAACGCGTACTTTGCAAACCGATTTTTTAGACAATACCACTAAAGGAACGTATTTTAAGGCTGGCGTAGACATGAATTTCTATCAAAACTGGTTAGATATGCAAAATATGATTTTTGGAGGCTTTAGAATAGGAGCCAGTTCCTTTAATCAAACGCTTAATAGCTTTACCATCTATGATGTCAACAACACTTATTTTGGCCAATATTCTGATGATACGATTCAATCTTTTGAAGGGCTTACGGCCCTTTGGGCAGAAATTATAATTGGTATTAAAGCTGAATTATTCAATAACTTTTTTGCAGGTATCAACACCCAAATAAAATTCTTATTAGCTGATAAGGCTCCAGATAATTTCGAAAACTTATACATTCCTGGTTTTAATCGTACTTATGACAGTAGTGCTTTTGGTGCGGGTTACAGTTTTACCCTTTCTTATATGGTCCCCATATTTAAGAAAGATAAAATCGTTATACAAGAACGCGAAACTGAGTAATTCTACAAGCTTGATAAGTAGTTGAGAACATTGTTTTCAATACGTTCTTCTATGTGGTTTACGTCTGCTTTTACAAACGGTTGACCTGTTATGTTTTCATACAACTCTATATAACGCTGGCTTACTGTTTCAATATAATCATCCGTCATTTGGGGTACATTTTGCCCCTCTAAGCCCTGAAAACCATTTTGAATTAACCATTGCCTTACAAATTCCTTGGATAGCTGCTTTTGTGGTTGGTTATTCTTTTGCCTTTCGTGATAGCCCTCTGCATAAAAGTAGCGTGATGAATCTGGGGTATGAATTTCGTCTATTAATACAATTTTACCTGATGCTGTTTTACCAAACTCGTATTTGGTATCTACCAAAATTAAACCTCGCTCTGCGGCAATAGCTGTACCCCGTTGAAATAATTTTTTGGTGTAATCTTCCAAAACCAAGTAATCGTCCTCACTTACTATTCCTTTTTCTAAAATAGCTTCGCGAGAGATATCCTCGTCGTGGTCTCCTTTTTCTGCTTTAGTAGCTGGTGTTATTATGGGTTTTGGAAATGGGTCATTTTCTATCATACCCTCTGGCATAGGTACACCGCACAATGTTCTATGACCCGCTTTATATTGTCTTGCAGCATGGCCGGATAAATACCCTCTAATTACCATTTCTACTTTAAAAGGCGAACATAATTCTCCTACGGCCACATTGGGATCTGGTGTTGCTTTTAACCAATTGGGTACCACATCTTCTGTAGCTTTCATCATTTGCGTAGCAATTTGATTGAGTATTTGTCCTTTAAACGGTATGCCTTTAGGCATCACCACATCAAAAGCAGACAACCGATCTGTGGCAATCATGACTAACAGGTTGTTATTGATGTTATAGACTTCTCTAACCTTCCCTTTGTATACGCTTTTCTGATTTGGAAAATTAAAATTAGTGTCTATTATGGTATTTTTCATGGTAATTCTCTCAATTTATATAATTTATAGCCCAGATTGCAGCGGCATCCTTTTTTAGTTAAGCTAAAAAAGATATAGCGAAAAGCTGGAAACAGCTTCAAAAAAAATTTATTAATCGGTATTTTCGATACTCTTATAAGCATCTATAACCTTCTTGACTAATTTATGTCTTATAACGTCTTTGTCATCTAAATAAATCATGCCAATACCTGGTATGTTTTTTAAAACCAATAAAGCCTCTTTAAGACCAGAGATTGCACGTCTTGGCAAATCTACCTGACCAGGATCTCCAGTAAGAAGAAATTTGGCGTTCTTACCCATACGCGTTAGAAACATTTTCATTTGGGCGTGTGTGGTATTTTGGCCTTCATCTAAAATTACAAAAGCATTATCTAAAGTACGGCCACGCATAAAGGCCAAAGGAGCGATTTGTATAATACCCTTTTCTATGTAATTGTCTAATTTTTCGGCAGGAATCATGTCACGAAGAGCGTCGTAGAGTGGCTGCATGTAAGGATCTAACTTTTCTCTTAGATCACCTGGTAAAAATCCTAAGTTCTCCCCTGCTTCAACCGCAGGCCTCGTTAAAATAATACGCTTTACCTCTTTGTTCTTTAAGGCTCTAACAGCTAAAGCAACCCCAGTGTAGGTTTTTCCTGTACCTGCAGGGCCAATGGCAAAAACCATATCATTTTTTCTAATGCACTCTACGAGTTTACGTTGATTAACGGTTTGCGCTTTAATAAGCCTGCCACCAACGCCATGGACAATGACCTCGTCCCCTTTGGCCGAGGTAGTAAAATCTTCTTTGCTATTACTAGTTAAAATACGCTCTATAACATTTTCGTCGAGCTTATTATACTTACCAAAATGCACCATAAGCATTTCCATGCGTTTATCGAATTCCTCAAGTAATTCTTCATCGCCATACGCTTTAATTTTGTTTCCTCTAGCTACGATTTTTAATTTGGGGAAATACTTCTTTAAAAGTTCTATATTACTGTTTTGGGCTCCAAAGAATTCTTTGGGTGTAATTTCTTCGAGTTCTAAGATTAATTCATTCAAAAGGGTGCTGTATTTAGTGTTGTAATCTGTTTTCTTTTCTTAGTTTTGTGGTGTAACAAAGCTAATCATTTTACCTAAGGTTCTGTTAAAAAATTATCAACAATCATTCACATGGCAATTATCACGTTAACAACTGATTTTGGTACAAAAGATCACTTTGTGAGTGCCATTAAAGGGGCTATTTATAGTGAGTTAGACGCCATAAATATTGTTGATGTTTCTCATGGGGTGGCTCCATTTCACATAAGCGAAGCGGCCTATATTATACAAAGTGCTTATAATAGTTTTCCAAAAGGTACCATTCATATTATTGGAATAGATTCTGAACTCCATCCAGAAAATAAGCACATTGCCCTAAAATTAGATGACCATTATTTTATTTGTGCAAACAACGGCATTATGAGCATGATTTGCTCTGAAATACAACCAGAGAAAATAGTAGAAATTAATATTCATGACCGCATTGAAACTAGTTTTCCTGTGTTGGATGTCTTTGTAAAAGTGGCGTGCCATATTGCGCGAGGTGGTACACTTGAGGTCATTGGAAAAACAATTAACCATATAAAGCCTATTAAAAATTTACATCCTTTTGTAAATGATGAAAAAACTCAGATCATAGGAAGTGTATTGTATATAGATAATTTCGGAAACGTGGTCACCAACATCAAGAAAAAGTTTTTTGAGGACACGAGAAAAACTCGAAATTTCGAAATCTCTGCTCGCAATTATAAATTTGATAAAATCCTTACAAAATACAGCGATATTGTTAATTTTGACTTGGAACCCAGCAAACGTTACGCTGAAGGAAAAGGCCTTGTTGTTTTTAATGCCTCTGGCTTTTTAGAAATTGCTGTTTATAAAAGTAATTCTAACACAGGTGGTGCTGCGTCGTTAATGGGATTAAAACCTATGGATTCGGTGACTGTTAATTTTTCAAAAAAATAGAACATGTTAGTAAGAATTGTAAAAATGAGTTTCCATCCGGACCATATTACTGAATTTCTAAATAACTTTAATAACCATAAACATAAAATAAGAGCTTTTGAAGGTTGCCAATTTTTAGAACTCTATCAAGATAAGGCTCAACCAGAATGTTTTTTTACCTATAGTTATTGGGAATCTGAAATGGCGCTTAATACTTACCGCACCTCAGAATTATTTAATAACGTTTGGTCTAAAACAAAGCCTTTATTTAATCGTAAACCTGAAGCTTGGAGCGTTAATAAACTTGTGTCATTACCATGATCGCTATTTTAAAAAAAGAAATTAAAACATTTTTTGTATCGCCTATAGGATATTTGGTGATTGCTGTTTTTTTGGTCTTAAACGGGCTTTTTCTCTGGGTGTTTAATGGGACGTACAATATTTTTGATACAGGCTTGGCCAGTCTTAATCCTTATTTTGAATTGGCTCCTTGGGTGCTTTTATTTTTGGTGCCTGCAGTGACCATGAAAAGTTTTAGTGAAGAAAAAAAACAAGGTACGTTAGAACTTCTTTTAACCAAACCTTTGAGCCATTGGCAGCTGGTATGTGGTAAATTTATGGGGGCTTTTATTTTGGTTATAATGGCCATTATACCAACGACTATTTATATCTACGGTATTTATGAATTGGGTAATCCTACTGGGAATATAGATTTTGGCAGTACCACTGGATCTTACATTGGACTTTTATTTTTAGTAGGCTTATACGCTGCGATAGGGGTATTTGCTTCCGCATTAACAGATAATCAGATTGTGGCCTTTATACTCGGTGTCTTTCTTTGTTTTTTCTTTTATTTTGGATTTGAAGGACTGTCTAATTATACTTTTTTTGGTGATGTTGTCTACACAGAGAACTTAGGCATTTTAGCACATTATAAGAGTATGAGTAAAGGTATTTTAGACTCTAGAGATCTTGTTTATTTTTTAAGCCTAAGTGCGCTATTTCTTTTACTTACCGTGCTTAAAATCAAAAACACCAACTCATGATTATAACCACAGCCCTTGTTATTTTTATGATTTTAGTTTTTATACTTCTGTTTTTATTTATAAGAACTATTGATCATAGATGGTGGCTGACGTTGTTAGTTAGTATTATCTTAACTCCTATGGTCTATTTTTATATGTTTTATCCTTTTTTAAATATCGTCTCCAGTTATCATCATCAAAAGCACTTTAGTGCTTCATCTTGGACAGAACAACCAGCTCTGCGCTTCGAAATGATAGAGCATACGATAACCTCTGATACCTTAATTGGCTTAGATAAAAAGGAGATAAAAGGGCTTTTGGGCAAATACGAATGGCTTAGTTGGGATGCTACAAATAATGAACACAACCCTAATAAATGGAATTACGGCACAGGTATTAAACCTGGCGCATTTAACGATAAGACGTCTAATCTAGAGATTACCTTTAAAAATGACACCGTAAGCCATCTCAACGCTTATAATACCAAAATAAACTTTGATGATGAAGACGAAACGCCTTAGTTACATTGTTTTAAGTATAGCAATTTTAATAGCTGTTAACTTTATTAGTCAACAGGTATTTTTTAGGCTAGACCTTACCACAGATCAAAGGTATACCCTATCCTCAAATTCTAAACAGATTACACAAGAGATCACATCACCAATGGTAATTGATGTTTTTTTAGAAGGTGATTTGCCAGCAGAATTTAGATTACTACGCTCTGAAACTAAACAACTACTAGAGGAAATTAAAATTAATAATGAGCATATAATTATTAATTACATTAATCCTTTAGAAGATGAAGATACCAGAGAACGCAATGTTAAAGCACTTACAGAAGCAGGTTTACAACCCTATGTAAGCACCAGTAATTCCTCTTCAAAGGTGACACAAGAACTCATATTTCCCTGGGCATTTGCCAGTTACAACAATAACACTATAAAAATATCACTGCTTAAACAAAGTATCACAGAGGATCTTCGAACCCAAATTAATGCTTCTATTGAAAACTTAGAATACGCCTTTATTAATGCCTTTCAACAGCTTTCGCAACCTAAAAACAAAACCATTGCCATTCTTAAAGGTAACGGCCAGTTAAATGACATTTATATTGCCGATTTTCTAAAAACAATTCAGCCTTACTACAATATAGCACCATTTACCTTAGATAGTGTGGACACTAATCCGCTTAAAACATTAAAGGATTTAACCAACTATGATTTAATCATTTCAGCCAAACCTAATACGGCCTTTAGCGAGAAAGAAAAGCTTGTATTAGACCAATACACCATGCAAGGAGGTAAAAGCATTTGGCTTACAGAAGGTGTTGTTATGGATAAAGACAGTCTTTACAATTCTAAAGGCGCGTCGGTTTCCATGCTGAAGGACTTAAACCTTAATGATTTTTTCTTTTCCTATGGGGCTCGAATTAATCCCGTTTTGGTTAAAGATCTTTTTTCAGCACCAATTACCTTGGCTATCGGTGAAGGAAGTCAATCCCAATTACAACCTGTTCAATGGCAATACGCTCCACTAGCCGCTTCCAATCCTAAACATCCCATAACCAAAAATATAAATTTGGTTAAGTTTGATTTTGCCAGTCCTATAGATACTTTAAAATCCGGACCTACGTCTCAGATTTTACTAACAAGTAGTGGCGATACTAGATTAGAAGGAGTACCTACCCAAATATCGCTGGCCAGTGTTACCGAACCACCAAATGAAGCCTCATATAACGCTGGAAAACAACCTCTAGCCGTATTATTAGAAGGCCAGTTTAAATCGGTTTACAAAAATCGTGTCTTGCCCTTTTCTTTAGAACATTTTAATTCTGAAAGCGTCCCAACCCAGATGGTAATTATTGGTGATGGTGATCTTATAAAAAATGGTGTAAGGCGCAACCAACCGCAGCCTTTAGGCTTCGATCCGCTTACAGGAACCACCTTTGGGAACAAAGAATTTTTACTTAATACAGTAAATTATTTATTAGATGATCAAGGTCTAATTCGTATTCGGTCAAAATCCTTAAAAACTGCATTTCTCGATGAAAATTTAATAAAATCCCAACGCTTGAAGTGGCAGGTCATTCATATTGTATTGCCGCTGGTCGTTCTTGGCCTATTTGGTTTTGTCTTTCATTATAATCGTCGTCGAAAAAATGCTTAAATTTTGTTGATAAGTTTGTTTTATAATACAAGCACTTTAAGATATCTTTGCGTGTCTTACTTAAGGACAAAAATTTATAAGTAAATATATTAAGTCTATGAAATTTATTGTTTCGAGCACCTATCTGTTAAAACAATTACAGGTGTTAGGTGGAGTTATTAATAATAGCAATACGCTTCCTATTTTAGATAATTTTCTATTTGAATTAAATGGGTCTGAATTAACTATATCAGCAAGTGATTTAGAAACTACCATGGCAGCAACTATAGAAGTTGAAAGCGATTCTGAAGGAAGTGTGGCCTTACCAGCGCGTTTATTACTAGACACGCTTAAAACTTTTCCTGAGCAACCTTTAACCTTCATAGTTGAAGATAATAATACAGTTGAAATTAGTTCTAACCACGGTAAATATGCTCTGGCCTATGCAGATGGTGAAGAATTTCCTAACGCTGTAGAAGTTGAAGATGCTAGTGCAACAACCATTATGGGTGATATTCTTGCCACAGCTATTAATAAAACCATTTTCGCTGCAGGTAATGATGATTTAAGACCGGTGATGAGTGGGGTATTTTTTCAATTTTCTGAAGACCAACTCACATTTGTATCTACAGACGCCCATAAACTAGTAAAATATACGCGTCAAGATGTGAAAGCAGTAAAAGCTGCAGAATTTATTATGCCTAAAAAGCCGCTAACGCTATTAAAAGGTATATTGGCTGGCAGTGAAGACGACGTTTTAGTAGAATACAATGACTCTAATGCTAAATTCACTTTTGATAATTCAGTTTTAGTTTGCCGTTTAATAGATGGTAAATACCCTAATTATGAAGCGGTAATTCCTAAAGAAAATCCAAATAAGCTTGTAATTGACCGCACACAATTTTTAAATTCGGTTCGTAGGGTAAGTATTTTTTCTAACAAAACCACACACCAAATTCGTTTAAAAATTGCGGGTGCTGAATTAAATATTTCGGCTGAAGACGTTGATTACAGCAATAAAGCAGAAGAACGATTAACTTGCGACTATCAAGGTGATGATATGCAGATTGGTTTTAATTCTCGTTTCTTAACCGAAATGCTTAATAATCTTACGGCAGATCAGGTACAATTAGAAATGAGTCTTCCTAACAGAGCTGGTATTTTAACACCTGTGGATGGATTAGATGAAGGTGAACACGTCACTATGCTGGTAATGCCTGTGATGTTAAATAGCTAAACTTTTTCTTTATACAGCAAAAAAAAGGCGATCTGCACAGATCGCCTTTTTTTATTCTTTTTAGCCTTTAATTAATGAATCTTATAGTTAAGGGGTACGTTGGGTATTCTCTATTACTCGCTTTTACAGCATTAACTATAGGCATTATAAATGCTAATAATGCAATTAAAATAAGCAGAAGAATACCTAACCCAAAGGCTAGAATTAAAGGAATACTAATAATGGTATAAATTATTATACTAATTTGAAAATTCAGGATTTCTTTTCCATGCTCATCCATTCCTAATACTTTGTCTTTTTGCGTTGCCCAAATCACTAAGGGAACTATTAACCCACCAAATCCTGTTACATACGTTAATAATTGCGCTAAATGTGTAATCACCAATAACTGGTTATCTTCACGCTTTAAAGTGTTATAATTACTTTCCATTGTTTTTAAACTATCTTACCTAATAAGACGTCATTTAAATAAAAATGTTACAGTAAATTAACCTCTAATTTTTAACACCTAGTTTTTCTAAAATGCTATCCATTAAACACCATTTGGTTAGAGAGGACTGTAATAGATTAGCCCCAACAAACGCTGTAAACCAATACCAATTAGGGCTGTGATAATGCGCTAAAAGCAAACTGACTAAAATAAAGGTACCTGCGATACCTCTTACAATTCTATTTTTCATGATTTTATAAGGTTTTTATTAAATAAATTTTTCAATAGGTACAACAATGGCACGTACGGGATTTTGCTCATCTACAGTAAGGTTGAAGGTTTTTATTTCGTCAAAAAGTTGCTCTATAAGAACCTCCTCTGCAAATGAAAAAAACATTTCTGAATCTGCCCCACCACGTCGGGTCGCAAACCAACCACTCGTGGCGTCATTAGGTGCACCAGATTTGTAGCCTTCTATGTCTAGTTGGCTAAAAGTGCTAATACCAGCATTACTAAAAAGCTTCGACACTTGTTTTATATAGTCATCTACAACTGTTACAATTACTAATTTCATGTTATTTATAGTTTTTACGTTCTATCATATAATAAACAAGGGGCACCACGAGTAGCGTTAGGAATGTAGAGACTATGGTACCACCCATTAAAGAAATAGCTAAGCCCTGAAAAATGGGGTCAAACAAAATCACAAACGCACCAATAACTACTGTTCCAGCAGTTAAAAGTATAGGTGTGGTTCTTACGGCACCAGCTTCAATAACGGCTTGTTTTAAAGGAATACCTTCTTCTAGTCTTAGGTTGACGAAATCAATTAATAAGACCGAATTTCTTACCATGATGCCCGCTAAAGCAATCATACCTATAAATGAGGTTGCGGTAAAAAAGGCTCCCATCATCCAGTGACCTAGCACAATACCTACTAATGAAAGCGGTATGGCTACCATCATAACAATAGGGGCTTTAAAATTTTGAAACCACCCTACAATGAGTATGTAAATAATGATGATTACCCCTAAAAACGCTAAGCCAAGATCTCTAAAAACTTCTAAGGTAATCTGCCATTCTCCATCCCATTTTACAGTAAAATCGTCTTCATATTTAGGCTGATTAAGATACAGTTCATTCATTTCATAACCTTCTGGTAAATCAATAGCCTTTAATTTATCGGTCATGCCCAAAATGGCATAAACAGGGCTTTCCAATTCGCCAGCCATATCGGCCAAAACGTAAACAACACGCTTCTGATTCTTTCGATAAATACTTTTTGGTTTAATATCTTTTTTTATGCGAATTAAATCTGTTATCGCCACCATTTCACCGCGATTAGAGCTCAACCTTATGTTAGCAATATCATAGATTGTAGATTTATCTTTTTCATCTAAAGCCAATACTAAGCCCACTTGGTTGGAGGCATCTTCATCATATAAATACGTGATAGCTCTATGGCCTAAAACCATATTCATGGTATGTGCAATTTGCTTTGGAGCTATGCCATATAGCATGGCTTTTTCTTTATTTATAATAAAATTAAATTCTGTTTGATCGGCTTCTACCATCCAATCCACATCTACTACATCTGTGGTTTTAGTTAAAAGCTGACGTACAGAATCTGCCACCCCTATTTGCTCCTCATAGTCAGGTCCGTAGACTTCTGCAACAATCGTAGATAGCACGGGTGGTCCAGGAGGTACCTCTACTAATTTTACATTAGCCTTAAATTGTTTAGCAATACGCTGTATATCTGGTCTTAGCAACTTAACGATATCGTGACTTTGCGCTGAACGGTCGTGTTTATCGGTTAAGTTAACCTGTATATCAGCCATATAGCTACCTCCACGCAAATCGTAATGACGCACTAGCCCGTTAAAAGTAATTGGTGCTGAAGTACCCACGTAACTTTGGTAATTCACCACTTCAGGACGCGTTTTTAAATATTGACCAATTTCTTTAGTTACAAGTGCTGTGCGTTCTAGGGTGGTACCTTCAGGCATATCAATAATTACCTGAAATTCATTTTTGTTATCAAAGGGTAACATTTTTACAGCGACCGTTTTGGTAAAAAATAAACTTACCGATCCTAAAAGTAAGGCAAAGGTGATACCCAGAAACAACCAGCGTTTGGTTTTGTTTTCAATAAGCGGGGTTTCAAATTTTGAATAGAATTTATAAATAAAACTGTCCGATATATCTTTTGCCTCATCTTCCTTGGTAGCCTTCTTATCCTTTTCCCGAAGAAATATATACCCCAAATATGGTGTAATGGTTAAGGCTACAAAAAGCGACAAAATCATGGCTATAGAAGCGCCAATAGGCATTGGGCTCATATACGGTCCCATTAAGCCAGACACAAAAGCCATAGGCAGCACTGACGCAATTACTGTAAACGTAGCTAAAATTGTAGGGTTCCCAACTTCATTAATGGCATATAAAGCGGCTTGCTTAAATGGTAAACGTTTCATTTTAAAATGCCGATGCATATTTTCAGCGATAATGATAGAGTCATCTACCACAATACCTGTAACAAACACCAAAGCAAATAAAGTAATCCGGTTTAAGGTATAATCAAGAAGATAATAACTTAATAAGGTCAAAGCAAAGGTTATTGGTACAGATAAAAATACCACCAAACCTCCGCGCCAGCCCATAGCTATCATAACCACAATGGTTACTGCAATGATTGCTCCTATGAGGTGCATCAACAACTCAGACACCTTTTGTGAGGCAGTTTCTCCGTAGTTTCTTGTAACTTCCACATGCACATCATCAGGGATTAAATTAGCGCGTAGATGTTCTACTTTTTCTATGATTACATCAGAAATTGTCATGGCATCAGCACCTTTTATTTTAGCGACAGATATGGTCACCGCTGCGTATTCTGAAGGGAATTCTTTTGCTTTTTCACTTGCCGCACCAAAGCCTAAACTCACATAATTTTTAGGAATTTCTGGACCGTCAACAATTTTAGCCACCTGACTAAGGTAAACCGGCTGATTGTTATAAACACCGACAACAAGCTGTTCTACGTCAGATTTTGTTTTTAAAAATTCACCGGTTTTTACAGCGAACTCCGTATCATTACGGTTAAAATTACCCGCACTTAACTGTTGGTTGTTAGCTGTAATCATATTAGCCACAGATAGCACATCTAACTGACTTGCTGCTAATTTATGTTTATCTAAAACTACACGTAATTCACGATCCCGTCCACCAATTTTATGGGTCATAGAGACATCATTTACTTTTTCAATTTCATCGGTGACCTCTTGTGCTATTTGTTTTAACTGATAATCATCATAATTTTCACTCCACAGGGTTAAACCTAACATAGGAACATCATCAATGGCTCTAGATTTTACTAATGGCATCGAAACCCCTTGAGGCATCTGGTCCATATGCTTATTGATTTCATTATACAGTTTAACAAAAGAGCGCTCTATATCTTCCCCAACATAAAATTGTACAATTACCATCCCCTGCTCTTGCATAGAAGTAGAATACACATATTCTACACCCTTTATATTAGAAATTAACTTTTCTAATGGCTTAATGACTCTAGACTCTACCTCTGTTGGGCTTGCGCCAGGATAACCAACAAAAATATCGGCCATAGGCACATCTATCTGTGGTTCTTCTTCTCTAGGAATTAAAAACGAGCTATAAACACCAATGATCATAAAAACAATCATTAAGAGCACGGTAAGTTTAGAACTTATAAAACCCTTTGCTATTTTTCCAGCTAATCCTTCTTTCATGTTTATTTATTTTTAGGGCGTTTTAACAGGCTATGCGCTATATCTTTTTGCTTTAGAAAGCAAAAAGGATGTCGCTGCTATCCTTAACGCTTCTTTATAGTTATTGTATTGTAATTTTAGCGCCGTTGTAAAGCTTTCCTTGAGCATTGACAATGTAAGATTCGCCTTGAGATAATCCTGATAGTACCTCTACCCTATTCCCAATAGTTCTGCCTAATCGTAACCATCGCAATACAGCGGTTTGTTGTTGGCTCACTGTGTAGACACCTTTGAGTTGACCATTGCTAATAATTGCGGTTGCCTCAATCATTATGGGCGTCTCTGAATTTGTACCATTCTGGTGGATAGGGAATTGTACATTAGCGAACATGCCAGATTTTAAGGCGCCAGATTTTGTGGCAATTCTAATTTTAACCACATATTGGCTTCCCGTATTTGCAGATGATGTACTAACTTCTGTAACCTTGCCTTTTAGGGTTTTTTCAATAGCATCAACATAAATATTTACACTCATAGAGGCTTCAATTCTGTTAATCATTTGTTCCGGTACTCTAGCAACCACCTCAAACTGTGATGGAGCTTCAATAGCTAATAAAGGCCTACCAGGATTTGCCATGGCCCCTTCGTCTGCAAATCTATTTGTAATAGTACCTGCAAACGGAGCCTTTATATGAGTATATAGAAATTGAGCCTCAACCTCGTTCATCATTTGTTTTGCAGCTTCTAATCTGGCTTTAGCCATATTATAACGTGCAGTGATATCATCTAATTCTTTCTGAGATGCACTGTTTTTTTCAAATAAGGTTTTAAATCTGTTATAATCTTTCTCGGCATTTTTAAAGGCAGCTTGGGCCTCTGTAATGCTCGCCTTAACCTGTGATTTTTTAGCCTGTAAATCAGCATTATTCACCACCAACAAGAGTTGTCCTTTCTTTACTTTATCACCTGTTTTTACTAAGATACGTTCAACATAACCCATCATTCTAGTACTTAGATTGGCACTATTAATGGCGTTTACTTGGCCGCTAGCAGAAATAAAATCACCTGTATCATTTTGCTGTACTTTAGCCACAGTAACTGGTATGGGTTTACTTTGGTCTTTCACAGACGTGTTTTTTTCATTGTCACAGCTTATTACAGTTAAAGCCCATAAGATGACAACGGTTTTATAGAGTGTTTTCATAATTATAAAGGTTCTAATGAGTCGTATTATTTAGTGGTTAAAAATTCTAAGTATGCTTTTGTTCGGTTGTATTCAAAAATGGTTTGGTAATATTCGAGTTCCTTTTGGGCAAATTGTGTTTCTGCCATAAGTAGATCTGTAGTTTTTTCTAAACCTTCCATAAACCTATTGGTTCTTATACGCAAGGCTTCTTGAGATTGCTCCATGGCTAGTGCCGTTAAGGCCACCTTATTTTTAGCATCATTTAAAGCCCGTTGCGTTTTATTCATTTCTAATTGGCTTTGAGAAACATATTGATTATATTCTAGTTTTGATTTCTCATATGACGCCCTTGATTTCTGGGTTTTTCCGAAGCGCTTAGTACCTTCAAGGATATTCCATTTTAATTCTGCACCAAACAAATAGCCATTAGCCCCAAACTGAAAGATGTCATCATCATACAATTGGTAATTAGCAAAGGCATTCAACGTGGGCAGAAAGGTTAACTTATCTGATTTATACATGGCTTGTCTGGCATCAGTAGCTAATGCCATCGCCTTAATATCCGCACGCTCTTCAGAGATCACTTCCATTTCTTGCAGTTGGTTCTGGCTTATTTGTAAGCTATCTGTAGGTACAAGAACAACATCTGAAGGGTCGTTCATTAAAAAGGTCAGATAGTTAGATGCATTTTTAACATTACTCTTGGCGCGCTGTAATTGGTTTTTAACTTCTGTAACTCTAACCTCTACCAATAATACATCAGCACGCTGCAAATACCCTTGTTTAAAATTATCTTGGGCTAACTTTAAATTGGCCTCAGCAGCCGCTAAAGCTTTATCTATAACGCTTACAGCCTTATAAGCTAATTGCAATTGCATGTAGGCATTCTTTACCTCAAAAACTATGTATTGTTGCGTACGTTGGTTTTTTAAAGCCATCGCATTCATGCTATACTTAGCCGCTTTACGTTGGTAGAAGGCATCTGTGTTTATAAGTGGTTGCTGAATCTCGAAAACCGTTGCAAAATTTTCTATCTGACTAGGATCATTAAGAAAATTAGGATTAAAATCAGCTTGTGTTAGTATTTCTTGATTTAATCTAGAACCAAAAGCCATTAAAGGGTTTGTCGTTGCAATACCTGTATGACTAACAGATATATTTGGTAGAAAAATTGCATTGGTCTGTCTGTAGTCTGCTTTGGCTTCATTAAAAGCCTCTACCGAAATTTTTAAACTATTATTATTTTCTAAGGCGTAGTTTAGAACCTCATCTTTAGTTATGGTTTTTAGCTCTTGAGCTATGATGTTTGTAAAAACACTTACTATGATTACAAGTAACGTCAAATAATTTCTCATACTCTTATTAATTTGATACAAAATTAACTTGAGCCCTACGTTTTCTTAGTAACCTTTGTTACGCACTAAATCATCAGAATATTACATTTACGGCAATAGCGCCTTAGTTCTGCCTTAAATGTGACTTACGACAAAGCCATCCTTGTAAAGAGTGATAGATACCTGGGTGAGATTTATAAAAAAAAGAACACCAAAAAATGGTGTTCTTTTATAAAAACAGTAATGCTCATACCTGTCATACTGTTCGCATTTAAATATAATAAAATTACAAAGAGAAATCCAAGCGCATGGTAACATGTGTTACGTCCCCTACTAAGGATTTGCCGATAAAAAGGATTACAAACTTAAATTCTACTATTAACAAAAAAGAGGACTTTATGAAGTCCTCTTTCTTTTCCGATTGATTTAGTTAATGCCTTTAGGATTCGGTAGATTCGTCTTTCTTTTTACCACTCATCATGAAATTGATTAAGACACCAATTAAAATGACACATACTAGAGCAAAAACCGAAATCATTACCACTCCGTTGGTCCAATCGTATAAAGCTATAGATGTACTTATCATGCTATATTGTTTTAAGGTTGAGTCATCAAATTTAAGTGCTAATTCTTTAAATTAATATGATAATTATCATAAACAAAAGTGCATTACATCCATGTCTAAAATTTTAGAATATTCATTCACCTTTCTAACTTAAGTAAGATTTAAAATTAATTTTATTTATTAGAATTAAATGTAACGTGCCACATGCCCCTTACCTGATTTTCAGTATAGCCAACAGCTTTATCATTTGGATAAAGCAACTTTATTTTTGATAAGGTGGATGGCTGTATGTCTTTATTTGGTTGACCATGACATTGCAAACACATAGTGTTTGTAACGATAGGATAATACACATGCGCTTTACCATTAACTGTTTCTGACAGTGGTGTGATTGCTTTTTTATCTGCAACTTGATTTTTAAAGGTTTTAATAAATTCTAATTCGCTTGAATTCGCCTGGTTAGATGGGTTTCTCGGTTGATCGGTTACCCTTTTGATTTGAGCATTATAAACCACGGCCATACTATCAGTTAGCGGATATGCTTTTACATTGCAAAAGGACAGAGCTTCATCGGTTCCTTTTTTTTGAATGGTTCCCATGAGGTTTTTACCCAATACAGCCTTGGTACCCAAAGCATATTTTAAACCGCGGTCTTCTATAGATAAATCCTCTGAATTTGTTGATGCTTCTTGATTTTTATGTGCTTTATTTTTTCTTCCGTGTTTGCCTTTTCCCTGACCCTTGCCTTTTTTCATATGCCCTTGGAACCAATCGGGTTGTTCTAACTCGTAGGTATACATATAATCGGCTATTTGAGCAATAGTTTCTTCTGGAAAATATTGTTTTGGCATGACACCAAAACGCTTTACAGCTCCTTTCATTTTGGCATCGGCAGCATTTGGATTTTTAATCCATGCCTGCATGTCTTTTACGAATTCTTCCTTTGTGGTGTGCTCAGAAATATAATGCCGCTTTATAGCTATCATTGGCGGACCAATCCTATTATCATGGCTGGCCGTAGGACTATGACACACATAGCACTGCGTTTCTAATAATTTTTTCCCCGGATGAGTTTCTTTCGGCTGAGCTACAGTTTCAGACTTACCGTAACTCACTGAATCTTTTTGCTTTGAATTGCAATTGAATAAAAATAAAACAGCAACTGCCATTATTAAAAAGTGCCTCATTAATGTATAATTTTAGATAATCTAAAATTAACACTTTAATTTTAGTCTTAGAGTAACATAGGTTACACTAAAAACTCTCAATGAACATGCATTAATTTACCTGCTGTTGATTTATGCTTATAGCATCATAAATAGCGTCCCAAAGCGCTATTCGGTGTTTTAAAGCCTGCTTGGCCACTTCTAGGACCTCGTTCCATTTTTGTTCGTCGTCTTCACATAATTCTGCAATCATTTGTAAGGCTAACGGGCCGTGCTCATCGCCATCTAACGCTATATGACGATCTAAATAATATCTTAATTTATAATAGTTTTGGTTCTCTTTATCTGCTGTTTTTAATATTTCTATAAACATGTCTGGAATTACGTCTTCTCTACCAAAGGTAAAGGCAGAAGCAACGAGATGCATCTGTTTGGTCTCGATTATTCTAAAGGTAAATCTTACAAAGTCTTTTACTCTAGAATCTAAATCTAAAGCACCTAAAGCTGCCGCTAAAGTAGTTCCTGATTGTAAATTTTCTATAAATGCATCAATAGCGGCCGTTTTAGCACCTACTTGATGCATAGCTTCTGTATACATTTCAAAATGACTCATGGGTTTTCCGCCTTCATTCAAGTCGGTCTCTTCGCCAAACACGATTTCGTTAATAAATCTACCAATTACTGGGTATCGTGAAGGTAGCCATGGTACCTCAACACAAGTTAAATGAATTTGTAAGGTCTTAACAAGCGACATAAAATCCCATACAGCGTAAACGTGGTTTTCCATGAAGATTTTGACATCTTCTACAGTTTGAAGCTTATCGTAAACCCTGTGATTTTTAAGCTGTTGCCTTAACAAAGCTAATTTGTTTTCAATTTGGTGTGCGCTGCCCATATTCTTTTTGGTGCGAAGATAAATTACAAATCTAAAGATTAAACGGCTCATTCCTTATAAAAAACTATAGGGCCATAAGACAATACTATTGTCGGTGCAATTATTACAATAGATTTTATACTCACTATTTTTGAGCTTTATGGAAAACAAGAACACTTAAATTTAATGCTCTTTTTTAATTGAGGCACCATCATTAGGATAATCCAAACTGTTTTTAATATTTTGGATGGTTTCTTGGTCAAAGTCTGGAATATGCAGCTCACCTTTTTCTTTCCATTCTTTAACTTTTTTAGATATGGCTTCTTGTTTATCTTCAGAAAGCCCATCGTCCTGTGATAAGTAAATGGTTTGAGACGGAAATGCAAATCCACTGCCGCTATCTTCAATTACTTTAGCGATTCTAAAATTTATATCTTCTTGAATACTTAAAAAATCGCTGTAATCTGTAGCATTAATATAGGCAAAGAATTCAACAGTTAAAGCATCGCTTCCATAACCTAAAAAACTAACTCGCGCCGGATTTGGATCTACTTTTGGATGAGCGTATAATATTTTACGAAGCTCGACTAAAATATAGCGCATTTGATCACTAGTCGTTTCATAGCGTAACCCAATTTTGGTAAGAAACAAAAACTGATCGCGTTTGGTAAAATTCTCTATAAGTTGAGAGGAAAATTCTGCATTGGGTACCGTTACAATGGTGCGCTCTAGTGTGCGTATACGTGTAGAACGCATACCAATTTTTTCAACCGTTCCTAACGTATCTCCAAACTTACAAAAATCACCAACATTTACCGGCTGATCGAAAACAACCGTAAGACCACCAACAATATTTTCAACCGTTTTTTGGGCACCAAGAGCCAAAGCTATACCACCAACTCCTAATGCTGCTATTCCTGCAGTAACATTGTATCCTAAGGTATTAAAAACAATGAGTACAGCAATTACAATTACCGTGAATTTAGCACTATTTTTTAAAAATGATACCGCAGACAAACCCGCATAACTGTTCCTTTCCTTGAGACGCTCTTCACCATAACTGGATAATGTATTAATAAGCAACCATATAAAAATGAAAAATGCTGTCCATAATGCTATAAGATTAACCACACTAAAGGCTTGTCTTACAATTATAGATAAGCCTAATGCTCTAGAAAGCGTTACTAAAATTGCCACAGCTAATACAAGACGCAAAGGCACCAGAAGCGTTTTTAACAAATCGCCATATTTATTTTCTTTATAATTCTTCCATATTAAGCGAACTAATGACTTTATTAAAAAGGTAGCCAGCCAGGCCATTAAATAAGAAATGATGGCTAAGGCAATCATCTTTAACCAATCGGATAATGGAACTCCAAATACATTAGATGATAAGAATCCGTCCCTTTCTAATGGATTTAAATACAAGTCATCTTTTGAATCGATATAGGCTACGACTTTAAGCCAGGTTTCACTAGAGATAAGCCATTGTTTTTGGTCTTCCGAAATTTTCACACGTTCTAGAAAAATAGGCACTGAGTTATCATTTAATTTAACAGAACCTACCTTATCAAAATTAATACTTAAACCATCATTAGTTTTTCCTTCGTTATCCTGATTAATTATACTTACTGGTGAAAGAATACCATGCTTATCTAACAAACTTTCAAACTGACGCACATGTCTCTTTATAAGGGAGTCGTTTTCCGTATGCTCATAACCTGAAAAGTCAATATACTTTGATGCTCTAACATAATCGTTGTAGGATAGTGAAAGCAGAAATCCGTTTAATGTCCCTCTTGGTGTACTTCTATTGTAAGGGTCACTATTATCTGAAGTATTAGATGCTTTATCATCTTCGCCGCCAAGCGGATTATCGACAACCTGCGCATCTGCCATTATGTAAGAACAGATCATTAGAGTTGTAATAAATAGCTTGGTAAATTGTTTCATCATATACATATTTAATATGGTCGTCTGCCTTAAGGGCATTAAGTTTTGTCTTTAGATAAAAATAACAAAAATGCTTTGACCGATTGTAGCTCTAAGCTTATAATTTTGGAGGAGGGGTAATAGACATAAATAAAAAGCCAGACCCCTTATGATGATAGCTTATTTTATTAGAGATAAATATAAGTTCAATTACCAAACCATACTTTATTTTTTACAACTTATCTATTCTAAATCCGTAATTTATTTTTAACTTAATTAATAATTCTAAAAATGACGTATTTGTAATCTAATTCCTATGATGATAATTAAATTAGGTGATATCTACATTTCGTACGTTTTTACATTTAGTAATTTATGTTATATTTGCGTGCCCAAATTTATCACTTATGAGTCCCTCTAAACCTACGGTAGATTTAACAAATTGCGATAAAGAACCGATTCATCTTCTAGGAAGAATACAGTCTCATGGTTTTCTTTTGGCCTTTGACAAAAAATCTCAATTACTGACTTACGCTAGTGAAAATGCTGAGGGCTTATTTAAAAGCATGTCACTTTCTTCAAACTTTTCTTTAAAGCATATTTTAGACGAAGAGGCAAGGGCCTATATTAACCAATTATTGAAGGAAGATTTTTCTAATAGATTATATCCCAAGCCCACAATTATTGACGATAAAACCTACTTATGCTACATTTCTGATGCAAAAAAAGATATTATTATTGAGTTTGAATCGTATGTCTACAATCCTAATGAAGAGGTAAGTTTAATTTCTGATTTTAATAGAATTAGCCAGAATATTAAATCTTGTAAGGCTATGGATACGTTAGACACCACGGTTGTCCATAATATTCAACGATTCACTGGTTTTGATAGAGTCATGATGTACCGGTTTGATGATAATGGTCACGGACAGGTTGTTGCAGAAGAAAAAG
>Ga0207419_1000732_pt1 | contig 27735 bp, 19 predicted proteins | sample ElkSloMetagenome_4_FD_184723 | JGI IMG/M metagenome (GOLD analysis project Ga0207419, IMG submission 184723) | Hot spring microbial communities from Elkhorn Slough, Monterey Bay, USA - MD2A (version 2) | ecosystem: Environmental > Aquatic > Marine > Intertidal zone > Estuary: Microbial mat ... | reverse complement strand
GTTAACGGAATAGACATCAATAAAGACTTAATTCGTTATCGCAAAAGTAGAGGATATTTCGGACAACTCTTTGACAGCTTAACCGGAAGCGATCGCCAACGTCAACTGTTACTTGATGGCAACCTGATCGCAGGTCAAGAAGCGTTGTATAATTGGGTAGTAGAATTAACAGATTCTCTCAGTATTAGCCAAGTCGCCCTAACAATTACCCAACAATCATTATTAGAAGCACGGTCAGCTATTCGCCGTCAAAAACAAGCAATATTATCTCTGAGTGAACATTTAGAAAACTCAATCAACGCAATTAACCAGCGACTCAATGAATTAGAAAGCCGAATTTATCAGCTAGAAATTAGAATCGCCGCATCGGAAGATTTGGATCGAATTCTTACCGCTTGGATGGCTGAACAAACCTATACAAACTTACCTTGGGCGATACAAATAGCATTGTTAACACGGGAAATATTCAGCAGTTCCGTTGCAATTTACGAACAAATAACAGGCGACACTAAAAGATTTCGTTCCCTTGTGGTAAATAAAATATTAGCCCACAGTCAACCCCCTTCCAAACAATTTTTTGGACTTGCAAATTTACTCAATCAAACTTGTCAAGAAATATCGACTGATGATCGAGAACTTACTGCGGCGTTATTAGAAGTGCGATCGCTTCCGTTTTCGCGGCTACAAACCACACCATTATTATTTACTTTGGGTACAACTTTAGAACTGGCAATTTTACCCCCAGACGCCCAACCGAAACAAATTGGAAAATGTGCGATCGCTCTTTGTCGCCAACAAATAGATCGGATTTCTCAAACCACCGATGCAAGAGAGTTTGTAACGGCGATTGTCGAAGAAATTGCCAATGATTGTGTTAATTTAATTCGGTAAAAACTCAGTTCGTTGTTGGGCGACCGCCCGATTATACTGCGCTTTAGCGTAACAACTTTTTTATACTTATAAACTTCAATAAAATGAATCAAAACTTTCTCAATTCTCAATGGGGATTAGTATTAACCGGAGGCGGTGCAAAAGGTGCTTATCAAGCGGGCGCACTCCGCTATTTAGCCGAATTGAACTTTCAACCCAAAATTATCGCCGGAACCAGTGTAGGCGCTCTCAACGGGGCGGTTTTAGCCTCTGATCGCCCGTTTTCTAACGCCGTTCAACAGCTAAATGAACTCTGGACAAATCTCGGAGAAGTTGAAATTCTCAAACCCAATACTGAACAAATTTATCATCTTCTTAGTTACGCCGCTCAAACTTTTATCCCCACTTTTCGAGAGTGGATGTTACATTTTTTAATTGAAAGCGGAATCTTGAAAGATAGAACTGCAATTTACGATCCAACTCCGATAGAATATCTGGTAAGAGAAACGATTAATCCAGTTGAATTAAAACGAGGAATTGAACTCTGGGTGACGGTTTTTCCTTCGTTAAAAATACCCGGTTTGGGTTATGATTGGTTATTCGATTTGATTCGCGCTAAAACGGGAACGGGTGCAGAATGGTTGTGTATTCAAGATTGCCCAGATAACGAAACAATTTATAATTTATTGTTGGCGAGTGTCGCTATTCCCCTGGCTTTTCCCTGTCGCAGCGTTAACGGGAAAAACTACATTGATGGGGGTTTGGTTGATAACGTTCCGTTGGGTGCATTGGCGGCTCGGGGTTGTACTCATGTGATTGTGATACACTTAAGGAGTGGTCAGATTTGGAACCGCCATGATTTTCCCAATCAAACGATTATTGAAATTCGACCTCAAAAACTGCTCAATTCTGATTTAAAAAGTTTGCTCAACTTTGATTCCGAACGAATTTTGGAGTTGAAACAACAAGGTTATGAAGATGCAAAATCTCAGCTTGAACCGATTTTAAACGGGTTTAAAAGTTTTTCTCGATTGTCTCAAACTCAACAAAATTTAATCAGTTCGACGGTTGAATTATTGGAAGATGAGCCACTATTCTAGTGTAAAGACGGAATTAATTTGCTACTGTACAACAAAATCAATGTACAGTTTTCGGTATCTGAATAGCTGTTAAGTGCGCCCTGCTGGAATCGAACCAGCCTGAAGGCGAATTATGAGTTCGCTGCCTCCCCAATCGGCCAAGGGCGCATTATTGTCTAGATTAACACAAAAGTCGATCTTAACCGACAATTACTGTGTGATTCTAGTTTATGATCCTAGTTTAACATAGGTGTTTAATGAATCGCGATCGCGAAAATATTTTGGTTTTGAGTCTTACCACAGCATTCCGAGAAAGGTTCTTGCTCAGTCACAGATTACTCCGCTGCTGTGACCTTTGGTCAGTTCTGCTCGGGTATTGGGCTGGAGGTTAAGATTAGGATCTCACAAATTGCCATTACATTTAGGCTGGAGACTGCTAGTATATCTAGATTGAAACTGATCATCAATCACAATAGCTCACACTGACATTTACAGGAGATGGGATTGAACTCAACCGTAGTAATGACCGTCGTTTTACTCGTGCTTATGTTCGGAGCCGGGTTTTTCAGTTCTGCTTGGGGGTATAAACTGGGTCGGGAAGCTTTAAAAGAGATTACTCAGCCTGATGTTCGTCCGAGCAACCTCACCGGGAAAAAAGAAGACGGCGATCGCAAAGCCCAAGGCGTGAAAATGCTCAAAGAAGGTGATATCTTAGCAAACGTGAAGAAGCGCATAGAAGGGAAGGATGAGGAACCAACAACTCCTCCCCCAGCCAGCGCTCAAGGTAAACAAAAAGCCGAACAGAAACCCGAACAAAAAGCCGAACAAAAAGCCGAACAAAAACCCCAACAGCAAGCAAATTCATCCGCTTTTCCGATTGTTAGTCGAGATGAGGGAGTCACCCTAGAAGTTATTTCAGCGAGTCAAACCGGAAGCTCACTCCAGTTAAAAGTTCAGCTCAAAAATGAGAGCGATAGTTCGATTAGATTTCTCTACAGTTTCTTAAATGTGACCGATGATAAAGGTCGTGCTTTGAGCGCGAGTGTAGATGATTTACCCGGACAGTTACCTGCTGATAGTCAAACCTATGTAGGAACGGTCAGTATTCCGACTGCATTACTTGATAACGCGAACGAATTAGACATTAGTTTAACCGATTATCCGGATCAAAAACTCGAGCTAAAAATGTCTGGAATTCCAATTATAAGATAAATCAGTTTTGATGTTTGTGCGACTTTTTTTAACAGAACTCATGTGGGTGACTTTTCTACAATGACACTGACTTCGCAGGATTTGCTATTGCGCTTGTTGTCAGTGTTTCTGCTGATTGCAATCAACGCTTTTTTCGTCACTGCTGAGTTCTCAATGGTTTCCGTCCGACGCTCGCGAATTAGTCAGCTTGTTGATGAGGGAGATCAACCCGCTCAAGCAGTTCAACGACTTCAGCGACGGATTGATCTATTACTTTCGACGACTCAGTTTGGGATTACGCTATCGAGTTTAGCATTAGGTTGGATTGGTGAGGGAACCTTAGCAGTTGCGATTCGAGCGTTAATCGTTTCGCTTCCTATCCCTCTTGAACTTCAAGATTTTATTGCTCATTCTTTAGCGATTCCGATTTTTACGTTTGTATTAATTGCTTATCTACAAATTGTCTTAGGTGAACTCTGTCCAAAGTCGTTAGCCCTTCTTTATCCCGAGCAACTTTCCCGTTTATTAGCCCCTCCTAGTTTAGCAATCGCTCGTTTTTTTAGTCCGTTTGTTTGGGGATTAAATCAATCGACTCGCTGGCTATTAAAACTGGGTGGAATTGAATATACTGGACAACCTTATACACGAGTGACTCCAGAAGAATTACAACTGATTATCACCACATCTAGTGAGTCGATGGGGTTGGAAGCCGAAGAACGAGAAATCCTCAATAATGTGTTTGAATTTGGGGATGTGTTAGCTGAAGAAGTGATGATTCCCCGAACTAATGTTATCGCTATTTCTAGCACCGCAAATTTTCAAAACTTACTGAATGAAATGACAGTTTCGGGTCATTCTCGTTATCCAGTTATGCGAGAATCTTTAGATGATATTTTAGGAATTATTGACTTTAGAGATTTGGCAAAACCCCTAGCTGAAAGACTACTTTCTCCAGAGACTTCCCTAGAATCTTGGATTCGTCCGGCTCGATTTGTGTCTGAACAAATGCTATTGAGTGAATTATTACCACTGATGCAGCGATCGCATTTAGAAATGGTGATTATTGTCGATGAATTTGGCGGAACGGCTGGATTAGTCACGATTAATGATTTGATTGCTGAAATTATTGGAGATAGTTCAGAATCAACAGAAACAGAAGAAATTAAATTGCAATATATTGATGAACAAACGTTTTTAGTTCAAGCTCAACTCGATATTGAAGAAGTCAATGAGTTGGTTGATTTAGATCTTCCTATTACTGAAGAATACCAAACTTTGGGCGGTTTTCTGATTTATCAACTCCAAAAAATCCCAATAGTTGGGGAAACACTGCGTTATCAAAATCTTGAATTTACGGTGATTTTAGCAGAAGGGCCACGAATTGATCAAATTCAAATTCATCAGTTAGAATCTGAATCCCAAACTGAAGATCTTGATCTGATGAATGAACAAATAGAAGCGGCTGAGTTGTCGATGAATGAATATTCACTAACGACTGCGGAAAATCCACCTTCAGAAACAACTATTCCCGAGGAAAATCAAGCAGAAATAGAAGCAGAACGCCGAGAAATCAATCAAGAGATGGGTCGAGAGGAACAGAGAAGAATGGAAGCCGAAAGTCAAGAAATTAATCAAGAATTTAAGCAGGAAACAAATAGAGAAGAAGGTTGGAGAGTAGATGAAGAAAAAGAAAGTTGATCATCTCTTTCGTTGTTTGTTGGCTGATTATTCTCCCATTCCTAAAGCCTGACAAGCGGATCGAATCAGGTGATAATAGAAGGGTTGAGAAATATCAACAATTTTAGCTGACTGTCTATTTTTACCCAATAAACCTGTTGGCTTTCCTTGCTCAACAGCCAGAACTTTTCCCTCACTATTACGGATTCTAAGTTCTGTTAGTGCATCACTATCGCAAAGTGTACAAGTATACTTACGATCTTGATAATAAAATTCAGCTAAATTTTGTTGCTTTGGCGTAACAACAGGAGAGATTTTCGGAAGTCTTACTCCCACAATTTCGAGTTCAAGAGAGGTTTGACCTTGCCAATCATTGGTTCTGAGTTTGTAGGCGATATCTAACTGAGTCGGTAAGGGAAAATAATCTTCCCAACGCCATGCAATTGCTTCTAGAGTGGGTAATGCTGCAATTTTATGGTCTGATGGAGAATCTTGAGAAAGCGTGAGTTTAATATGACCTTTTCCAACCGTTTTTTGTTTAACAATTCTGACATTAGGAGTCCAAAAAATCGGAGGATCATTTTCAATTCCACAGGGATGAAGTTGATCAATTTGATGGTATAACTCAAAATTAATCTGCTTCAGATTTGCTTGAACATCGACTTTGACGACGGGTTTTAAATGTTCAATTTCCAAACATTGATGAGCAAACTGACTCAACCGTTGACGAATTTGTTCTAGATTTTCTGCCGGAAAGGAAAACCCCCCTGCGGCTTTATGTCCGCCAAATTTACCCAGTAAATCTGTACAGTATTGTAAGGCTTCAAAGACATTAAATTCAGGAATTCCTCGGGCTGAACCGCGAATTGTTTGAGGGGTTTTTTCTGATGAATTGTCTTCGTCTTCTGTTTCCGTTTCATAGGTGCCAATAAACACCGGGACTCCATAACGTTCGACTAACCGAGAAGCAACAATTCCAATTACTCCATGATGCCATTCCGGTTGCACAATCACTAAAACTCGTTCTTTTGTAAGATCAATATTACTATTTTCACACCAAGCAATCGCTTCTTGTTCGATTTGTTCACAAAGTTGTTGACGCTGTTGATTGATTTGTTCACATTGCATCGCTCTTTCTAAAGCAATTCCCATGTTTTCTGTGGTCAGTAATTCAATCACAATTTGCGGATCAGCAATGCGTCCAACGGCGTTAATTCTAGGTCCTAACCGAAAGCCAATATCTTCGGGTTTGATTTTTTTAAAGTTTTTTCTATTCCCTTCAATCTCCTCTGTTTTTGAGGATGCAGAACCCTGAGAACCACTCAACCCTGCAACTTCTATTAACGCCTGAACTCCTTCTATTTGAGAACTCATTAATCGCTGTAATCCTCGTTTGACCCAACGACGATTCACTCCCGTTAAAGCAGCTAAATCAGCAATAGTTCCTAATGTAAAAAGTTCTAATAAAGGATTAACTAAACCTTGAACTTTTCCCATTTTCTGAGCGAGGGAAATTGCCAATACATAAGCCACTCCCACACCCGCTAATCCTCTGTAGGGAGAGGTTTCAGGAATAAGTTTAGGATTCAAAATAGCATGGGCAGGCGGTAGTTTAGGAGGAAGATCATGATGATCGGTAATGATTACGGTTAAGCCTAATTCTCGCGCTTTGGCAATCGGTTCATAGGCAGAAATGCCGTTATCAACCGTTAAAACTAAGCCAATCCCCTCTTGATGAAAATCTTCAATAATGCGATTATTAATCCCATAACCTTCTTTCATCCGACTCGGAATCGCATAACTGACATCCGCCCCTAAGCTTGAAAGCGCCCGCATTAATAAAGCGGTACTCGTCATTCCATCGGCGTCATAATCTCCACAAATGGCGATTTTTTGGTGTTGAATAATCGCATCATGTAAAAATTCTACACTTTTTGCTAAGTCGGGAAGTTCATTAATCGGCGCGGGTAAAGCTTGAGTTTCAGGATCTAAAAAAATAACTGCTTCTTCAAGCGTGTCAAACCCTCGGTTAATCAAAACTTGTGCTAAAAGCGGTGAAAGTTGGGTCGCTTCCGCCAGTTGTTGTGCTTTTTCGGGTTGAGGTGGAACGAGATGCCATCGTTGCTTCGGTAAGTTCGATGAAGATGCAGACTGAAAAGAGGGGGACTCTGACACGGTAGCGTTCAACTTTGACAAACTTTGTCTATTTTACACCATCAATTGCCGAAAATATCTTGATTGTTTATAGTTTATCTCAAAAAAGATAAACAAAGCAACTTTTGTTGTTTTATTTTAGGAAAAAATTGTCACTGAAATAAACCACTCTCTATCTTTTTTAAAATGAGTTTGTATTGATGATTATTTCCAATCTTCCCAAGAATTGTTAAAAATAGAAGTTTCTGGAAAAGAAATCGGATTACCCGTTTTTTGGATGCGGTCTTTCAACACCTCTAACTGGGGTTCTTGCAAGGGTAAATCATCCACCAATTCATAAGGTTTAATCCCCGTTTCTAAGGCAAAATCTGCGGTAATTCCCGCCGCAACTCCCGAAGACCATTCAAATGAATGAACCCGATAAGCGGCTGCTGCAACGTGACTGGTGGCGATACTTTTCCCGACAACTAATAAGTTATCAATCTCTTGAGGAATCATCGCCCGTAACGGAATTTGAAAGGGATAAGCCGCCCCCTGTCCGAGTCTTTCGCCCTCTCTTTCCGTGTTTCCCGGCGCTTCTGGGGGGCTTTTGGTCATGCAGGGATGAAAATCAATCGCATAGTGACCAATTCCAACAGTATCGGGATAAATAGTCGCCCGTGATTTTGGATTTGTTTCTTCAATTGTTTGCATTCCACTCACTAACGCCGGAAGTTCTAATCCTGCTAACCCTGTCCACAACGCCCGATAATTTTCTGAGGATAAATTCTCCTGATAAAATTCTTTGCGAAAATCATTGCGAGAAATATCAATTTCTGTGATTTCAAACCCTTCTGGAAAACCCCAACTCGGACGACCAATCACTCGTCTACCTTCGCGAATATAGGGATATTTTGACAACCCGTGAACTGTTCCCATCGGTGAGTCTAAACCTGTGACATAACGATGGTTTGGATGAGGTTCTTTGACCCCTTCTCCCAGTTGAGAATCTGTAGTTCCGACGACTAACCAATAAAAATAACCGATGGCATTTTCTTCGCCTCTTTCTAGGGTTTCTGTTCTCAATCCTCCTTTCCAGTCTCCCGGTTCTAACTGACCCATTGCTTGTAGTTGGTTGCGAGTGAAAATAAAATTATCTTCAGCACTTCCGGGGCGATAATCGTTTCCCCATGTCCAGTTTTGCATGGAAATATCGCCGGGATAAATCGGCCATTCTCGCACATTTCCGGGAAGTTGTTCGTCGGGGTTCATACTATGAATGCGGCGATAAGTATAAACGAGATTAAAATTCGCTAATCGTTCTAATTCATAACTGTAATAGGGTGAATATTGTTGATAGAATGAGGGGAGTTTGTGGGTTTGGGGTTCGGCGGTGGCTTCCATTGCAAAGGTGTAGGTAAATCCCTGAGTACAATAGGGCGCCCCGGATACGCTTGAAGATGTGGGTTCAAAGGGTGTTCTTTCATCAACTCCCAACCGATAAGGAACGTCTGTTAAACCTAATATTTCTCCCGTTTCTGTGGCTTCAATTACATACCATTTAGCCCCCCTTTCCAAGGGGGGATTGGGGGGATTTTCATTTTCTGAGGAATTACTCGGGGGATTAAAACGAATAATTGTTTTATCTAAACGGGGAGAATCTTCATAACTGTAAGCATCTTCAATAATTTGGGATAAAGGTTCTGTATTGATGGGCGGTGTTCCGGGGGCGGGTTGGTGTTGAATGGCGGTAACAGTGGTGATTAAACCGTCTGTAATCTCAATATCTTTAACGACTGTTGAAGGAAACCATTTAAAATTACCCTTGCCTTTTTTTGCAGCATCTTGTAATATATCAAATAGGATTTGATGACCGTCATAAGGCATAAAACAGGATTGACTGACCCAACAAGCGCCGGGATTTAACCGACCATATTTTTCCTCAATTCTTTTTCGTAATTCTAGATAACCCCGAGGGAAATAAAGTAGCGATCGCTGTGTCGCCCGTTCATCGAGGGCTGAGGTTCCTTGAGAAGAAATTTGACCCCCTACCCAGTCGGTAATTTCGGTCATACAGACGGTTCGTCCAGCGAGTAGGGCTTCATAGGCGGTGGCTGATCCAGCTAACCCTCCCCCAACGACTAAAATATCACAAGCGACTTCTTGATCGGGTGTCGGAGGTTGGATCGAGGTAGCCGTTGTGGCGATCGCAGTGACTGAGATGAGACTCGAAATTAGACTCAAAAAAGAACGTTTTAAATATCGCATTAAACTGTCACCGGGAGTTAAACGAAGGGTTTGTAGAGATTCTTCATTACATTCAGAATGACCATGAGATTTTTCGTAAGACTTAGAATAATCAGTCAAAGATTTTAGAGATTGCATACAACATTAAAGATTTAAGAATAAATTAAGAATTTATGAGTTTATACTTAAACGTTGTCACTCAAAAAAGGGACTGAGCAATTGAGGTTGGAGTTGTTAGAGTCTAGACAGATTAGAATATTGTCATTTTGTTATTTTCTCAGTGAGGCTTTTATGAGTAATCCGACTAACTTTTAAAACCCGAGTGGAGTGGTTTTACTTTTTTGTTGAACAAACAGTTTGCATCGCTTCTAACACTTGTTTAGAAACAAAAGGTAAGAGTTCAGTATTGCGACTTTGGCTTTTGCCTTCTGTAAAGACTACAAGTAAATAAGGATATAAACCGGGAATTTCGATGTAAGCTGCATCGTGACGAACTTGACTGGTATGTCCAGCTTTTGACCAGAGTTTAGTATTTAAAGGTAAACCACTCCCTAAAAATTCACTAACTTGGTTTTCTGGATCTTCTGCTAACTCAGCCGGATCAAGACTCCGTTTCATCAACTTCATCATCGCTTGAGAAGCTTGAGGAGAAGCCGCAATTCCACCGACAATACTATGTAATAACCGGGCTGTTGCGTTGGTGGTCAACATATTGCGATTTTCCATCAATTCTCCCAAGAATTCTCGTTCTCGACCATAGGCCCCGTCACACCAAGTTTTTTGATTGACATTAATCGACTTAAGTTCCGGCCAATGGAGAGATTGAAAATAACGATTGATCAGATTTCGTTGGGCTTTCCAAGTCTCATCGGGGCCAGGTGCCAACTCAGGGCCGCTGGTTGTTCCAGTTAACATATCGACTACAAGGCTAGTGGCATCATTACTCGAGTCTACGATCATATCTCGTGTTGCCCGCTCTAACTCGGCAGAAATCGCGATCATGCCTTTTTCCATCCATTCATACAAAGCCACCAAGTAAAACAACTTGACGACACTCGCCGGATAGATGCGTTCAATCCCGCGATAGGCAAATCCCCGAACTGTATACTTCCAAAATTCTTCCGGAGTTAATGCCCCTCCTGTGTTAACGGGAATGGGAGGATCATAGACAACCCAAGTCATGGCAATTTGATCCGGTGCTAATGCTGGAAATTGAGTACAAGTTGCCTCTATAATGCCTTTGCCTAAGTTTTCGAGTTGTTCGTCTAAATTAAAAAATGTCATAGCAGAGGATAAAAAATAAGGAATCAGAATCAAAAATTGGGTAGTGGCTAAAGTTTGTTATATGTTCTGACCTAAAGATGTCTGTTTTTTTAACGTATGATTGGCGATTGTACACAATTCACCCCGGATGTCTCCAGGCCAAACCATTACAACCAACCCATGATTATTGACCCATTATCGGACATTGTAGAGTATCGTTGCACCGCGAATCTGAATCTGTATGATTCGGCAGACTGCCAAGCGTTAGCGACTCAAGCCGCCGCCCGACGACACTTGCGAGTGAGTCGCCGAGATTTAGATCATGGTCTTGACGACAAAGCCATTCAGGTTCAACTGTGTGAAGATGACTATCTGGGTTGGTTGGCGCGTGCTGATTTTGATCAAATTGAATGCGCTACAACTCCCTATCAACCTCAACCGATCAGTTTAGCTGAGATCCAATCTAAATTATCGGCTGTGATTGACTTTACTTATGAAAAAATGAACACGCCCAATTATTATTTATGGGGAGGAACAGTAGGGCCAAATTATGACTGTTCTGGCTTGATGCAAGCGGCTTTTGCGTCCCAGGGAATATGGTTGCCTCGCGATGCTTACCAGCAGGAGACTTTTACCCAAAAGATAGATCTTGACAAAACTCAGCTCGTGCTATCTTGTTTACACATTGGAGATCTGATATTTTTTGGAACTCCCACTAAAGCCACTCACGTCGGATTATATCTAGGAGAAGGACGTTACATTCACAGTTCTGGGCCTGAAAAAGGTCGAAATGGTATTGGAATTGACGTTATATCAGATCAGGGAGATAGAGTCGCTCAGGGATACTATCAGCAGTTACGGGGTGCAGGCAGAGTGGTTAGCAGTTATCAGTCGGTGGTTTTACCCAGCTTCTCATCGGAAGATTCTATTTAGGAAACTTATAAAGAAAAATTGGACTAAACCCGCCACATCACAACTTTTATTGATGTTCCCACTATCTAAACTGTTTCAATCTACTGTCTAAATGTTGATGTAATTTTAGTGATTTTAAAAGCCTTGAAAACTAGCCCCTCTGTTGATTTTTGTAAAAACCACATGAAAAAATTTATATCCATCCTCAAGCCTTATCTCCGGTGGTTAATTCTGGGATTAACAGCCTTTTTCCTAATTCATACCTTAAAAACAAACTGGCAAGAAATCGCAGAAATCCAGATTACGAGTACGGGATGGCTTTGTCTCGCACTTGCTTTTGTCGTAACGACAACGGCTCATATTTGGGCAGCATGGGTGTGGTTATGGATTTTGCGAGAGTTTAATCAAACTATCAAACAACGCTGCGGATTACATATTTATCTTAAAACGAATATTGCTAAGTATTTACCGGGAAATATCTGGCATTTTTATGGTCGCATTACCGCAGTGAATAAGGCAGGTGTTTCTCTGGGGCCAGCTACACTTAGCGTTTTACTTGAACCGCTTTTAATGGCATCTGCGGCATTAGCGATTGCTTTAATTACTGCTCAACAAAAATACTGGGGTTTGCAGATTCTTTGCTTAGTTGTGGTATTAACAGGTGTTCATCCTCGGATTTTAAATCCTGTTGTTAATCACTTGAGAAAAATCAAATGGAAAGTCACTTCTTCTGAGAGTCCCTCAGCATTTTTCTATCAGTTAGAACGTTATCCTTTGCGACCCTTTTTAGGGGAAATGGGATTTGTCAGCTTGAGAGGAATTGGGTTTTTATTAACTGCTTTAGCATTGATGCCGTTTACTCCTCAGCAAATTCCCTTGTTAATTAGTGCTTATAGTTTAGGTTGGTTACTGGGTTTAGTCATTCCCGGTGCGCCTGGAGGTTTGGGTGTATTTGAAGCGACTACTCTTGCCCTTTTAGAATCCCATTTTCCATCCGGACTTTTACTCAGTGCGATTGCTTGTTATCGAGTGATCAGTGTATTAGCTGAAACGTTTGGGGCTTTATTTGCGGGGATTGATCAACATTTGGTCGAGAATCATAAACCCAGTCTCTAAATTTTAAATTTATTTTCTCTTTTTTGCTCGGATTGAGGATGACTCTAAAATTTTTAATAAAGATTGGAGTTGAAGCTAAATTTATGGTTTAAAACAGGATCAAGGCTATCAACTCCAATCCCGAAAAAAATTAACGACACCCTAAAGAATATCGCGTTGAAACTCCAGTTTTTGGGTTCACTCCGCTAGCAGTTATACACAATTGTCGAAGCTGTTCTCCATCCAAAAGAGCATCCGTAAAATCTGCACCTGTAATTTTAGTATCCTTAAAAGTTGAACCAAAAAATAATACTTCTGTAAAGATAGAATTACTCAAATCCGCATTACTAAAATCGACTTGATCCAACATCGCATAAGTCAAATCTGCACCTCGCATATTGGCATTTTTCATAATCGCCTTACTAAAAACTGACCCCACTAATTGAGAATGATCAAAGTTAGCCGACTCTAAATTAGAATTGGCAAACTCAGCCGCCGGGAGAGATTGATCGGAAAAATCTCGTCCTTGCAAGAGGCTATGATTAAAAAATAAACCGGATGGATTGTCCTGCGCGAGTGCCGTTAAAGGCCAACAGAACAACAACAGCGTCGCCATAAAAGTGATCAATCCTCGAATCATTTTTAAATCTCCTACTCAAATAGAATTTCTCATTCCAGCATACCGAGTTGCGGATACAGAAGTCTAAAAAATCGGTTAATTTGCTAAAATTATAAGGTACTGATAGGATTAAGCTTCCTATGCTGAATTTCTTTCTAACGTGGCTATTATCAGCCATTTCCCTTTGGATTACTGCTTTTATCGTACCGGGGTTAACCATTGCCAGTTGGCAAGCCGCAGCCATTGGTGTCGTGATTATGGGGTTAGTGAATGCGATTGTTAAACCGATTTTGATTTTGTTTACACTTCCCTTAACTTTACTCACTTTGGGTTTCTTTTTACTGGTAATTAATGCTATTTCCCTGGGATTAGTTGGGTATTTTACACCCGGATTTACAGTGGCAGGTTTTTTCCCAGCGTTGTTTGGTTCGATTGTTTTATCCTTAGTTTCCAGTTTGATTGGTAAAGTCTTTGATCCCAATAGTCAGGAAATTTAACGCTTTTCTGATTAATCAACTCAAAAATCTTCTCACCTTAGATTTTATTGTTTTTAAACTCAATATTTTCATCTAACTTTTTTCAGGAATTTATAGCAACGATTCCTGAATTTTTAAGCATTTTCCTTCTCTGAGTAAGTTCGTCATTTCAGAAGCCGGGAGAGGATAACTGAAGATAAAGCCTTGAATCCCATCACATTGATGCTGTTTTAAAAAATTCAGTTCTCCGACTGTTTCTACTCCTTCTGCAACGACTTTTAAACCTAAACTACGTGCAATTTTAATTAAATTACTGGTAATTGCAGAATTACTCGGATTAGTCTCAACATTTTGAATAAAAGACCGATCTATTTTTAAGGTATTGAAAGGTAATTTTTGTAAAGATTTTAGCGATGAATAACCCGTCCCAAAATCATCTATAGAAACTCTAATATCTAAAGAATTTAAAGCTTCTATTTTTTGTTTTGCCATCACCAAATCTTGTACCAGACAACTTTCGGTTAACTCAAACTCTATATATTTAGGTAGAATATTATTGGCTAATAAAGTATTAATTGATTTTTGGCGAAAATCAGCTTTGTTTAATTGAAAAACAGAAATATTAACAGCCATTTTTAAACTCATAAATCCAAAAGCTTGCCATTTTTTTAGGTCTTTACAGGCTTGAACTAAAACCCATTCTCCAATTTTATCAATTAAACCAATTTCTTCAGCAATTGGAATAAAAGTATCTGGTGAAATCATATTATAAGTCGGATGTGACCAACGAGCCAAAGCTTCACAACCCATGATCTTTCCCGTTTTTAGGCTAACTTGAGGTTGATAGTGAACGGATAGTTCTCCTCGCTCAATCGCATAGTGAAGATCATTTTCTAGTCTCTGTCTTCGAGAAGTATGCACATCAAGAACCCAACTGTAAAACTCACAGTCATTTCCTCCATTTTCCTGAACTTTATACATCGCTTTCTTCGCTTTTTGAAGAATTTTTTCAATGTCTTGAGCATCTTTTTCATAAAGAGCAATCCCAATACTCGCCGAGAGAAAAACCTCTTGATTGTTGACTATAAAGGGCTGATTGAGTTGACTCTTGATTTGATTAGCGAGATCAACAATAAATGTTTTATACTCAACAACAGGTAAAATCATTCCAAATTCATTAGCACCCAGATAAGCTAGAAAAATTTTTGCATCTAAACTTTTTTTCAATCGTTCAACAAATGCTTTAAGTAATTGTTCACTGGAGTCGTATCCCAAGTTTTTTTGGATTTGATTGAAGCGATCTAAACTCAAACAAAATATAGGCAACATTTGAGTTTTAGCTGCTATAAATTGAGTTTTAGCTAACCTCTGGTTAAATTGTTCTCGTAGTGAGAGGCGATTGGGTAAATTGGTGACGTGATCAAAATAGAGTTGATGTTCAAGTTGTTCTGAAATATCTTGAATTTTCTGAGTGTATTTTTGCTTATATTTTTCTTTTTTATCCAGACGAATTTGAATTGCCTTGATCAATTCTTTTGGTGTAAACGGTTTTGTTAAATAATCATCTGCTCCCGATTCCATTCCTTGACGTAAGTCATTTCGATCCGCTTTAGCCGTTAAAAAAATGAAAGGAATATTACTCGTTGCTTCTATAGATTGTAAAGCAGACAAAACTTCAAATCCATCCATCTGTGGCATCATGACATCACAAACAATCAAATCGGGTGAGCTTGCGATCGCTTTTTCAAGACCGGATTGACCATCTTTAGCTAAAATTACATCAAAATCTTCGAGTTCTAAAATGACTTGAATATTGTCTCGGACTTGCGCATCATCTTCAATTACTAAAATCTTAATCATGAGGAGGTAAATTAATATCTATTTATTGAAATATTATCATATTTCAGGGTAACTAATCTATTTTGTTTTACAAACTTTAATAATCAGTATAAATTGATTTATTATAACAGATATTATCATCTACTTTAATCACATTTAACTCTAGAAAATCACGATGATTCTTCTAGAATGCGAGGAAGAATTCGAGGAAGTTTAACTTGAAATATTGTACCTTCTCCCAGCCGACTATCAAAGGTAACTTCACCGCCTTGAACCTCAACACAGTTCTTGACAATCGCCAGCCCTAAACCAGTACCTGCAATGGTATCAACATTGTTAGCTCGATGAAAAGACTGAAAGATTCTAGATTGATCTGCAAGCGGAATGCCAATCCCATAATCTTGAATATTGAAGATAACTTCTTGCTCTTGACGAATGATCTCAAAGTTAATTGATTGAGCTTCGGGTGAATATTTAATCGCATTTGTTAATAAGTTTGTGAGAATTTGCCGTAATAGTTTATCATCTAGAAAAACTGGAATTACTTTAATTTCATCTTGAGAAAAATCTGCATAATAAGCACTCAAACTAATCTGATGTTGGTGAGTAGAAGTTTGTAATTCTTCTACTAAATCTGAACAAAACTCAACCAGTTCAAAAGAGGTGGGGTTACATTCTAGCTGATAAACTTCTGAACGACTAATGGTTAGCACATCATTCAGGAGTTGAGTCATATACTGAACCGAAGATTGAATCCGAGAGAAATGTTTTTGTTTCTTTTCAGACTGAAGACGATCGCCATAATCTTCTAGAATTCCAGCAGAAGAAGCAATCCAAGTCAAAGGAGTCCGAAATTCGTGAGAAGCCATTGAGATAAAACGTGACTTGAGTTCATTGAGTTCTTTTTCACGTTCGAGGAGTTCCGCATGAGCCAGAGCAACCCCTAGTTGAATTGTAATTTGTTGCAGGAGTTCGATCTCAAATTCTTTCCAATCTCTAGGTGCTGAACATTGATGAGCAATCATAAATCCCCAAAGATGATTGTCTTGTAATATAGGTACAATTAACTTAGCTTTGATCTGCCACGTTTCTGCAAAATCCAGCAGACAAGGTGTGATTTCACCATAAGCCTGATTGACATCAGAAATTGCTTTTGCTTGTCCGTTGTAATAGGTCTGTTGATGCTCTAGGGGAAAAACATCTTCTGGAAAGTCAATATTAAGAATGGAAGTCCATCCCGGTTGAACTTCCTCGAAGACAACACGACCCGTACCATTGGCAAAGACTTGATAAATTAAGATTCGTTCAACCTCTAAAATTTTCTGAATTTCTGTTACCGTCGCTTGTAAAATTTTATTGAGTTGTAAAGATTCCCGAATCTTGAGCATGGTATCAGTAAAAAGGCGAGATCTCGCTTCACGTTCTCGCAACTCTTTTTCCACTTCTTGACGACGACGATTGTTACGATGAGCCTCTATAATATTGGCACAGGTGGCTAAAAAGGGCTGTAAATATTGAATTAATGCTTCGTCATAACCCTTTGGACAGTTGGCGATTCCAACGATTCCCACTAACTTTTGAGAAGGGCTATAAAATGGAATTCCTAAAAAAGCATTTAAGGGTGGATAATCAAGAGGTTTTCCTTCTCTGATGGAGTCATTTTTGAGATCATTAGCAATCACGGGTTCACCCCTGATCATCACCGATCTAAATAGAGTTTCTAGAGTCTCAAATTCCAGATCTTTCTGAGTGTTTTTTTGAGATGAATGATCAGTTTCTTGACCCCAATCCTTATGGGTAATTTGGGATTTTTTTACAGGGGGTTGTCCTTTTATTTTGATATAGCTTTCATTGATATAAGGCTCTCCTTGTGGGGTATAAAAAATCTCCCCAATAAAACTGTATTCACTTTCAGTCAAATTCAAAATATTTTCCAGGAGAACATCAAATAAAATTATTGACTCGGCATTAGCAATAAATTGAGATTGTATTTCGCTGATCGCTTGCAAAAGATCATTGCTCTTTTTGAGAGCATTTTTAACTCGATGACGCTCTTGAATTTCTTGGTATAACTGACCGTTAGTTTCAATCAATTTAAGTGTTCGTTTGGTGACCAAAACTTCTAATTGGTGATAAAATTCGGATTGTTGGATGGCGACTGAAATTTGTATGGCCAATTTTTCTAATAACTGAACTTCATGGGGTAGCCAGTGGCGAGATTCACCGCAGTTATGAACGATCAGTAATCCCCATAACAAACATTCACTGGATGAACGCTCAGGAGAATTTAATAAAATCGGAACCAGAACTTTAGCCCGAACTTGTAATGTTTCGAGTAACTCGCGATGGCAGGATGACATTTCGCCTGCATAAATATCAGAAATGACTCGAATTTTACCGTTGTGATAGGATTGAATCCAGTTGGGAGAAAAGCAAGAATCGTCAATAAAGTTTCCTAAAATTGACAGCCATCCAGCCCCTACAGATTCAGCAATAATTACCCCACTCCAGTCGGGATTAAAGCGATAAATTACAACTCGATCAACCTGGAGTAACTGTTGAATTTCGGTGACAGTCGTATTCAAAATTTGACCGATATTAAGAGAACGCCGAATGTTATCAGCAATATTGCTCAAGATGCGATCCAAGTCAATTTGTTGATTTAAAGCTGCTGTTTGTTCCTGAACTTGCTGTTGTAATATTTCCTGGTTTTCTAACTTATTCTGAGAGACTTCTTGCTGTAGGGATTCAACCTGACTATGCAAATCAACAGCAGCAAAGGATTGAAGTAAACTGTCTTGTGTAATCAAGCCTCGTAGTTTTCCTTCTCTATTGAGAATGGGAAGGTGACAAATTTGATGCTGTTTAAACAAAGACAAAACGTGAAAAATATCTCGATATTCACTCTGCTTGAGTGTGATCACGGGCTGAGTCATCACTTTCTCAATCGGCATCTTTTGAAGACAACCCTCAACGATTTGTCTCACTCCATCTTTAGCGGTGAAGATTCCCACAAGCTGTTCGGCTTCCACAACTAAAACACAATCTGTTTCCTGAGATTGATTGATTAAAGTCAAAGCATTTGTTATACAAGTTTCTGGAGTAACAAGGAGTGGAGATTGATTCAGAATTTTTTCAAAAGCGGGAGCCTGATTAAACCCAATATTTTCGATCATCTGAATTTTAGGTATACTTAAAAATTTCTATCGTTTGAATAAGAGTAAATCATGAATATATCTACTGTAACTTACATTTCATTCACTCAAGTTTAACTTTTATTGAGTAAATCCTAAATATCCTCGGGGAGTAATCATCCAATTCTGGTGAAAAGTTGTACTTTGATTGCCAATCAAAACCGTTGTTAACATATCGACAGAAACTTCCGTTAATTCCTCTAACGTAGTCAACGTAATCTGTTCATCGTCTCGATAAGCCGAACGCACTAAAGCAACGGGAGTTTGGGGAGAACGAAACTGTAAAAAGATCATCTGAGCCTGAGATAATTGTTCTGTACGACTACGCGATCGCGGATTATATAAAGCACAGACAAAATCAGCCATAGCTGCCGCCTTTAAGCGCTTTTCAATCATCTCCCAAGGCGTCAACAAATCACTCAAACTAATTGCACAAAAATCGTGCATCAACGGCGCCCCAACCCGAGAAGCGGCCGCTTGCAACGCACTAATCCCCGGAAACACTTGCACTCCAGGCGTTTCCCCTCGCCAACCTTGGGCGCGAAGCTGTTCAAACACCAACCCCGCCATCCCATAAATCCCACAATCTCCCGAAGATACCACCGCCACCGTCAAACCCCATTCGGCTAACTCAATCGCCCGTTCCGCCCGTTGACGTTCCTGGGTAATGGGATACGATTCCACAATTTGCCCCGGACGCAAAAGTGGTGTAATTAAATCCAAATACAACGAATACCCAATCACAACATCGGCTTGAGTCACAGCAGTTTGAGCGGCAGGAGTCATTTGATTGAGTTGACCGGGGCCTGTACCGACGAGCAATAATTGTCCGTCTCGTCCGGTATATTCCTGTTGGGCGATCGCAATGGCTACTGTTACCGCCTGACCGATTCTTTCGGCTTCTGACGGTTGGGGTTGAGGAGAACGATAAATCTGTTTAGACACAAGTAACGCTTGAACTTGGGCGGCTTGTAAGGCGGCAGCTTCAGCAACACTGGGAGTCCCCACCTCAGACTGAACAATCTCAGAAGGAGTCGGCACCGTCACCTGACGCAAAATTTCAGCGCTGAAGGTCTGTAATGGCCAATGACGCGCTTGACAAAGTTCCACTAATCCGGTTTCATCCGCTTTGAGATCAAGACTCGCAATTCCGGCAACGGCTTCTTCTGCAAGTTGATGAGCGCGTAAAACGTCTAAAATTGCCGTTTCAATCACGGCTTTGGGGGTATTGCGTTCACAGCCGACACCCACCCACAACACTCGCGGATGCCACTGAACTTGGGGTAAATCTTCAGTTGAGAGTTGTCGGTGTTGAGGGCTAATCCAGATTTGGGCTTGGGGAGTTTGGGTTGAGGTGAAATCAAAAGAATGAGTCGCCGGGAGATGGTGTTGCCAAAGCGTTGAACCTGCTTCTTGCCGAACTTGTACCGTTTGTTGTTGGGCGATCGCAGCGCTTACCCCTGTCCAGTCTCCGCTGCCGCGTTTCCAGCCAAATGGCACCCCTAAGATATCAATTCCGGGGAGGTTCAAAGCGTTGGCTGATCCGGTTAAAATCGGAGTTGCTCCCAATATCCGGGCGACGAGTTGGGCCAGCCTGTCGCCACCCCCAATATGACCACTACAGACACTAATCACAAATTGACCTGTTTCATCAACTACGATAATCGCCGGATCAGTGGATTTGTGCTGTAATAGAGGGGCAATCAGACGGACAACGGCACCTAACGCCAGACAGAAGACAATGGCGCGATGACTTGACCACAGTTGCGGGAGGAGTTGTCGTAGAGAGTCGGGGTAAACTTGGGTTTTAGGAATATTGCCCAAAGATTGAGGGACATAGAGCGTCACCTCGGCAGTCTGACACAAGGGTTGCAGTCGTTGGCAGGCGTGGGGAGTTGTAGCGATCGCCGCAATCGGTTCAAATGCAATCAATTGTGATAGACTCATCAAATTTGGGAATAGATGTGCGATTCAGTTATTATATTGATTTAATTATAAGTTGTAGTTGGGGATTTTTGACGCGCAGATTGAGGTCAGATTCACCGAGGGAAATTTTCAATTCTCAAATCTTCAGTTGAGTTTCTGAAGAATCTGGCTCTCAACATTTGAGTCTTTGTATTTCCCGACCTGTCAAGCCTTCCTGATTTGACCAAAAGTAGACTGCGATCATTGATCTCCTCATATACTCTTGGGGTTCTGACTTTATGTCTGAGAAAGCGGACTTATTTCAAAATTTAGAGACTTTCAAGGATTTTTACTCGGAAGAAATTGAACTGATCTGTGAATATTTTTCCATTCATAAGTTTTTTGACTTACAAGAGATCATGCCCAAAACTGGACGTGATACTTCTTTTGGATTGCTTCTCAGTGGAGAAATTAGTATTATCGATGATCATCAGGTTGACAACCCAAGCCGAATTGCGGGAGACTTTTTAGGAGAAATGGCGCTGCTAGAGTCAATTGATCGCCAAGCTGATTTTATTGCAGCCAGTGATGGTCAAATTGCCATTATGACTTTTGATGATATTGAAAATCTCAAACTCAAACATCCTTATTTAGCCGTTAAACTCGTTCATTGTATTACCCAATCGGCCGTTGAGAACATTCGCAACAGTGGAATTCGAGCGCATCGCAAGTATATGATTCTGATGGTAGATGAAACCAAAATGTCAGACTTGCTAGACTGGGTACAAAAGGAAATAGATATTTTGTACAATATACCTATTTTTGCACCGGAATGGGTTGCCCAAAGTTTGCAACAGAATATTAATCTGAATGTGAAACAGGTGATTAATTCTAATGTGTTAGTTGGGGGAGCAGATACGATTGGCGCACAAATTATCTTAGGTAACATTAAAGCTTTGGTTTGTCTGAGAGATCCCTTAGCTCGTAGACCGAACCGAGCGTCTATAGATGCTATCTTAAGATTGTGTGATACCTATCAGGTGATTTGTGCGACTAATATTCAAACAGCACGGGCAATTTTATCTGCTTTTACTTAATCACAAGTTTTGATTTGAATGCCAACAATAGACAATCAATAGAATGATGAAAAAGCGAGTTTTAATTTTAGGAGGACGAGGACGAGTTGGGAGTTGTGTTGCTCAAGATATTATTCATTTTATCCCAGAGGTTGAGATAATTGTAACGGGTCGGAAAACGATACAATCTCAGCCGCCTCTTGATCCGAGAATGCAGTTTTTAGAGTTAGAGTTAGCCGAACACGATTCGTTAAAAGCTGCAATTTCATCCGTTGATTTAGTGATTCATTGTGCGGGGCCATTTCACTATCGGGATGCCACGGTTTTGAAACTGTGTATTGATGCGGGAGTGAATTATATTGATGTGAGTGATAATCGTAGTTTTACAATCCAGGCTTTAAGTTATCACCATCAAGCCCAAGAAAAAGGCATAACGGCAGTTATTAATACGGGAATTTTTCCGGGTATTTCTAACAGTTTAGTTCGTTTTTGTGTGGAACAGTTAGATCAAGTTGAAAATATTCATTTGAGTTATGTGGTCGGGGGTTCCGGTGGGGCGGGAATTACCGTGATGCGAACGACTTTTCTCGGGTTACAGCGTCCCTTTGAGGTCTGGAAAGAGGGAAAATGGCAACAGGTTAAACCCTATAGCGATCGCGAAGACATTGAATTTCCTGCACCTTATGGTAAACTGGGGGTCTATTGGTTTGATATGCCGGAATGTTACACCCTCGCTCAATCTTTTGATGTGAAAACAGTCGTCACAAAGTTCGGCACTTTTCCCGATTTTTATAATTATTTAACTCAAATGGTTGCTCATCGATGGCCGCCAAGTTGGTTACAACAAACCGCAGTGATTGAATTTCTCTCTCAGGTGAGTTATGCGATGACAACATTCACTGATTATTTTAGTGGAATTGGAGTGGCTGTTCGCTCATCAACTCAAGGCTACAAAGACCAAAAAAGGGTTGAATGTTGTTCAACTCTTACCCATGAAAATACAGCCGTTGCGGCGGGAATAGGAACCGGAAGTGTGGCTCAACTTCTACTGGCTAATCAACTTAATCAGCCCGGAGTTTGGCCGATTGAGCAAGCCTTACCGACGGATTTATTTAAACAAACGCTGGAGGAGCGTCATGTTAGCATTCAATTAGAATACTTAACACCAGTCTAAAGGATTAGACTAAATCATTTAGAGTAAATGATCAAGATCAGATGAGTCAGAAAAGGGTTTATAAATCACACAATCTCGACCCTTTTTTTTAGCTTCGTAGAGAGCAGTATCCGCCGTTGCAATCAAGTTAGAGGGTGAATCATTTGGCTGAGGAACGACACTCGACACTCCCAAACTTACCGTAATACAATCTGCTATTTTAGATTGAGAATGGGGAATCTTTAGAGATTTTATAGCCTGACGAACTCCTTCGGCAATCTTAACAGCACCTTCGGCTTGAGTATTAGGAAGGATAATCACAAATTCTTCCCCACCATAGCGAGCGGCTAAATCTCCAGGGCGCTGAACTTGTTGACAAATGGCTTTAGCAACCTTTCTTAAACAATTATCTCCGGCGGGATGACCATATTTATCGTTGTAATTTTTAAAAAAGTCTACATCACATAAAATTACTGATAAAAATTGCTGTTCTCGTAACATTCTGAGCCATTCATGGATTAAATATTCATCAAATTGACGACGATTTGCCAATTGAGTTAAACTATCAGTCACAGCCAAACGTTGAAGTTCTCGATTTGCTTGTTGTAATTCTCCGGCTAATCGCTGTAACTCCTGATTCATTTGTTGTAGTCTTAGCGTTTGTTCTTGGAGTTTTTTCTCTTGAACATAGCTGTTAACCGCTTCAACTACAGTTAGCCTTAAATCCTCCGGTTGCCAAGGTTTAGCAATATATCGATAGAGTTTTGCATATTTGATTGCATTCCCCAGAGCGGGTAAATCTGCTTGTCCTGTGAGCAATATATTTAAAGTTTTCGGGAATCTTTGATGAATAAGTTTGAGTAGCTCATCACCTTTCATTCCCGGCATTAAATAATCGGATAACACAACAGCAATCTCTGAGTTTTCTTCCTCAAGTTCATCTAAAAGTTCTAGCGCTTCTTCTCCCCCTTCAGCTACTTCAATAATACATTGATTTTCTAAGGCTTTTCTAAGTTCAACTTTTAAGCTATCTAAAATAGTTGGTTCATCATCAACACAAATCACCACTGGTTTGCTCATAGTTTTGAGAATATTGATAGTTAGTTAACCCTGATTTAATCGTGGTAATCAGTTCTTCACTGTTCCAAGGCTTCGATAAACATCGATACAAACTGGCTTGTTCTATCGCCTTTTCTACAGCTTCCATATCTGCTTGTCCGGTCAGCATGATCTTTAAAATTTTGGGAAATCTTTGATGTACTTTGATTAAAAATTCATCCCCTTTCATTCCCGGCATTAACCAATCAGAAACAATGACGAGAACATGACTATTATCCTCACAAAGTTCTTCTAAAATTTCCCAAGCTTCATCAGAACTTTCCGCCATTTCATAGCTATAAGCATCTCGAAAAGCATTTTTAAGCTGAATTTTTAAACTATCTAAAACGACAGATTCATCATCGACACATAAAATAACGGGCTTAGACATTATAGCTAACCTCAGTGAAATTGGGATTGTAATTTAGGGAGCAAAACTCAATTCAAACTCGGAATAGCAAAGGGTTCATCTGAAAAGCACATTACAGCTTATAGGATACCATGCAATTCGTTCAATTCTAAATCTAGAGATTGTGATTAACTCTGCATGGGCAAACAGACGGTAAATGTGGTTTCACTCGGAACCGATTTTACCTCTATTTTACCTTGATGTTTTGCAATGATTTTTTGAACGATGTCTAAACCCAAACCACTTCCTTGACCTGCGGGTTTTGTAGTAAAGAAAGGATCAAAAATTTTGGATTGAATTTCCGGGGGAATTCCATCACCACTATCAGTAATATGAATCACTAGGTTTTGGCTTTCATAGATAACATCAATGGTTAACGTCCCTTGATAATTCATCGCTTGTAAGGCATTATGAACTAGATTTGTCCACACTTGATTTAGCTCATCAGGATAACATAAAATCGAAGGCATAGAATCAGGATAGTTTCGGATCACTTCGATCCCTTGCTTAATCTGATTTTGATACAGCGTTAACACCGTTTCAATTCCTTCAATAATATTTGCTTCAACGAGATTTCCAAAATGATCATATCGAGCATAAGTTTTTAAGGCAAATACAACCTTTGCTGCTCGGTCTGTCGCGGTTTTAATCGTGTTAGCACTTTTTTTGACACTGGTAATTTGATACGCCAAATCCAGAACTTTATGACCATCTTGAGTGTGTAAAAATGATAAAATTGGTGATGAACCTTCCATAATTCCGATATCAACTAATGTATCAGCAATCGTATCTGCATTAGTAAAATTATCAGCTTCTAGCTGACGGATCAAAGCACGTTTAGCTTGACGTTTTTCTTTATTAGAATAACCTGTTGTTTGTTTTAAAGACTGCTGACAGAGAGCAAATAAATCTTGCTGTGCTTTTGGACTTAGAGTTTGGAGAACTTCGGGTAGATGTTCTAAATTCTCATTAAAAAAAGCGGTAATATTTTCGATAGAAGAACGAATCGCCCCCAAAGGAGTATTAATTTCATGGGCAATTCCGGCAACCAACTGTCCCAGTGCTGCCATTTTTTCCGATTGAACCAGTTGATTTTGAGTGGCGGTGAGTTGTTCGAGGGTAACTTTTAACTCTTGATTTTTTTCGAGTAAATTCTTTTGCAGAAAATGAATCTTTAAATGAGTTTCGACTCGGGCTAATACCTCTTGAACTTGAAACGGCTTCGTAATATAATCAACTCCTCCGGCTTCAAAGGCTTTCACTTTATCTGAAACCTCATTAATCGCACTAATAAAAATTACCGGAACATCCCGGCTGTGTTCTCTTGCTTTTAAGTGTTGACAGACTTCATAACCGTTCATATCCGGCATCATTATATCTAGTAAAATCAGATCGGGTCGTAATAACTCAATCCCCGATAAAGCTAACTCTCCATTCGGAATTAATCGAACTTTGTACCCTTCTTTTCTGAGAATATTACCCAACAGGCGCAAGTTATCTGGCGTATCATCAACAACAACGATATTTCCTTTGTCGATTTTTTGTGTTTCTGTAGTTAATGAAGTCATCTGAATTTTCCCGGTGTGATTGTTCCCTGACAAAAAGCAAAAAAGGTAGTTTTATTCAAAGGTTTCAAATCAAAAACTGAGAGAGTCTAATGAGATATTTTTCTACTTTGATCTAGAAAATTTACCCTCAGTGATTTGATGGGATATAATCTGTTTTAATTTGGACAGACTACACCTGCTCATTTTCTAATTCTACTATAACCAAAACTCCTAAAAAGGCAAAATTCCCCAGAACCTTAATTTCTGGAGAATAGAGATTATTCTAACTTTAGTCGTTAAATTCAGTTACATTGAGGTTTCAAGTTCTTGAATCCGTTGAACTGCATCTGCATAGGAGGCTTCCCGTCCCAATTGACGATAAAGTTGGGCGGCTTGCTGAAAATCAGCGATCGCCAAATCGAGCTTTTTTAGCTCTAAATATGCCAACCCCCGATTATAATAAGCATCAGCATAACCTGGATTTAAACGAATCGCTTCAGTATAATCAGCAATGGGATTTGAACCGCGAACTGTGCCAATTTCTTGAGTGACATTCGCCGCTAACAACGTCCGAGCCAACCCCATATTAAAATAAGCTTCGGGCAAATTCGGATCACGTTTTAAGGCTTGATTTAAACTCTCAATTGCCTCCCAAGCATATCCTTGATCCAACAAGCTCAAACCCCGAAAAAAGAACGTTTTAGCATCCCCAGGATTATCTAGAGATAACGTTGGTTCTGTTGCCGTTTTTGAGGTTTCATCAATCTGAAGATCCTCTCGCTTTAAGGGTGTTTCTGAGAGTTGTACCATAAATAAATTAATCGGAATTGCAGCATTAAACCCGGTTTTGATCGGTGCCACATCACCGGAACTGGTTTGAGCAAATCCAAACTCTCCTTGTCCGTGTAAACCCACTACACGCCCCGCCCCATCGAATACCGGGCCACCACTCATCCCACTCCATGTAACTGCTTGATAGCGCAAAGTGTATCCTTCTGGGCGAGTTTTGGGGCGACTGGTGACCAATCCTGGCGAGAGTTCGGGTTCGCGTTCTGCCCCGGTTAACCCTCCTGTTGCCGGATATCCATAAACATAAATTTGAGCGCCAATGACAGCCTGTTCAGAATCTCCTAACGTTGCCACTGGATAATCTAAATTACTCTCAAATTCAACAATAGCTAAATCGGGTTCGGTGTTATCAGTTTGTAGACGAGTGACTGCCGTTGCTAAATGATTTTCCCCATCATGGGTGCGAATACTATAATTTGTACTGGTTTCTTCAACCACATGATTGACGGTCAAAACTGTATATTTCTGACCTAATTTTGCCACAATCACACCCGAACCATCACCCAATAGACTATTAATTTGAACCGTAATCGGGGCGGCTATTTCTGCAACTTCTTGGGCTGATTTTGCCACAACAATATTCTGTTGAGTGACAACAATCGCCGCCACAGTCACAGTTCCGAGTAAAACTTGTGTGAAATCCGGCGTGAAATTGCTTTGTCGAAATCTGTTTAAACTCATATTTTCACCCCCAAGGGAGAATATCAATTTTTTACGTTTACAAATGACCCTGATTTTTTTTCTGTTCTAACTCCCAGTCAACAATAACCTCCGTTAATCCTTCTAAAGTATATTCTTTTGCTTCTATATCTAGCCGACCCAATAACTGCTGACAAGTTTCCGAGGTCTGCGGGCCAATCGAAGCAATACAAACATCCGACCATAAATCTTTTCCTAAAAATTGAGTCAGACGAGAGAAGTTTTGAACCGTTTTAGAACTTGCAAATGTAATCACATCAATTTTATGCTGTTGTAAAGCTTCTAAGACATCAGGGGCGATTGTATCCGGACATCTAGACTCATAAGCCGGAACTTCCACCACTTCGGCGCCTTGTTGGGTCAATTCCTGTACTAACACATCTCGCCCCCCTGTTTCGACTCTC
>Ga0207419_1000730_pt1 | contig 27871 bp, 23 predicted proteins | sample ElkSloMetagenome_4_FD_184723 | JGI IMG/M metagenome (GOLD analysis project Ga0207419, IMG submission 184723) | Hot spring microbial communities from Elkhorn Slough, Monterey Bay, USA - MD2A (version 2) | ecosystem: Environmental > Aquatic > Marine > Intertidal zone > Estuary: Microbial mat ... | reverse complement strand
TTGGTCATTCTTTCAGCCGGTACTTTTAAAAATGCCATCAGAATTTTATCGCCATTGGTCATTACCAATGAAGAACTTTCGCGCGGCCTAGACATCTTAGAAGAAGAACTCCTTAAATTGACCGGCGTAAATGCCGAGCCAATAGTTTAAGCAAATAAAAATTAAGCAATAACCTAGGGTATTTAATACCCTAGGTTATTGAACTCTTTAGAGCCTGATGCATATTTTTTATAACAAATGCATCATGGTAAATCATACTATTTAAACTATCATTATTAATCAATGAAAACATTTTCTATAGCTGGCATTCAAATGAAAGTGCACGCCGCTTATCCTAACTTGGAAGCCATGCGATTTAAATTAAACGTACTCATGTCCATTTACCCTTGGGTAGAGATGGTCGTGTTTAGCGAACTTGCTCCTTATGGCCCGCTTACGCATCATGCCCAAGAGTTTCCCAACGACGATGAAAAGGCCTTTCAAGAAATGGCCAAAAAACATCGTATATGGCTAATTCCTGGTTCTATGTTCGAAAAGAAAGGCGGGAAAATCTATAACACCACTTCGGTCATCAACCCTCAGGGCGAAGTTGTAAAAAGATACAGTAAAATGTTCCCCTTTTTGCCTTATGAAGAAGGTGTGACCGGTGGCAACGATTTCTGTGTCTTTGATGTGCCCAACATTGGTAGATTCGGCCTATCCATTTGTTACGATATGTGGTTTCCCGAAACCTCTAGAACCCTAGCGGCCATGGGCGCAGAAGTAATATTGCATCCGACCTTAACCGGCACTATAGATCGAAATTTAGAACTTTCTATTGTAAGGGCTACCTCTGCCATAAACCAATGCTATGTAATAGACATAAATGGTCTAGAAACTGGCGGTTCTGGCAAATCTCTGATCTGCGGCCCCGACGGCGGCATCATATACCAAGCCAATCAGGTAGAAGAAAATATTCCCATAGAGATTGATTTGGAACGTGTAAAAAGAAGTCGGCAAAATGGTATACTTAGGCTAGGACAACCGCTCAAAAGCTTTAGGGACAAAGCCCACATGTTCCCTGTTTATCAAAAAGGGGCTGACTTATCTTACTTAGAATCTTTGGGACCCATTACAAAACCGACCCGAATTAAACAAATACAGGAGAGCCTAGAAAGCGAAATCCCTCCCCCTCCTAAGTCTGCATGGTACAAATTCAAAAACAAACTCACCGGTAACGATAACACAGAATCCTAAACACTAAAGTTAACATAGTATTGTAAAATTATGGGTACAGATGAATATAACGCGTCAAAGTATTTTTCCAATTATAATTTTAATATAGCACAGTGCAGAGTAGACATTTGGAATGACTTGAAAAGAAAAGCAGGTGTGCTAACAAAAAAGTTTGCAGAAGAAGAAGACATCAGCAACAAAGCATCCGAAATAAAATCGCTTTTTTCGCTGCTTACCATTATAGAACCTTATTGGGCTTACCCTGGCACTGCTAATCTGCACAAACTAAAACAGCTTTTTAAAAACCGTTCTTATATTGCTTTTCACAAGCAACTCAACGAGATTGTGAGAGAATTGGTCAGCGAATCTTACAGACGTCGTTCTCTGGACCACATGGCTAAAAAGGGCAGACGTTCTACCGAAAGAGAAATCTTCTACAAACAATACTACTACGAGGTACTTTTTGTCGACAACCTCTCTAAAGAAGGCGAGCTCGAAACACGCAACCGCATGGAAGAAGTGCGCGACCCCAATGGTAAATTTATTGATGAACTGGTGTTTGCTAACAATTTTCAAGATGCCATAATCGCAGTATTATTCAACTACAACATACAGAGTTGTGTAATCCGCTACGATTTGCCCTATCTCTCTAAAAACAACCTCAACGTATTAAAACCATTCATCTCACAACTTAAATACGATTACCTAAAAGACAGCCCCGAGTCTGACTTGGGGCCTTTGTTAGGGCAAATCATTAAGGAATTAAGGCCTGAGGTAGATTTGTATTTGGTTACCGATCACGCCATTAATAGTTGTACAGATGAAGACCTTAAGGTGTTTAGACGTATTTTTTTCAGAATGGAGGACTTGCAGGAAATGCATCTGAGTATTAAGCGAGGTATTGCCGACCGTTTCGACACGCCTTTCTTTTCGGCCTTAGTAGACTATAGTCAAAAACCAACAGGTGTTTTCCACGCCATGCCTATTTCTAGAGGTAATTCCATCTTTAAGTCTCATTGGGCAAGAGATCTTGGCGATTTTTATGGCAGAAACCTCTTTTTAGCAGAAACCTCCGCTACCACCGGTGGACTGGATTCTCTGCTGCAACCAACCGGGCCACTCAAAAAAGCACAACAAATGGCAGCAAGGGCATTTGGTTCACAAGATACTTACTTTGTAACCAATGGTACGTCTACTTCCAATAAAATAGTGACCCAAGGTTTGGTAAAACCCGGCGATATTGTGTTGCTTGATAGAGAATGCCATAAGTCTCATCATTACAGTATGGTGCTCTCAGGTACTTTTCCTATTTACATGGATGGCTATGCATTAAATGAGTTCTCTATGTTTGGAGGGGTACCGTTAGAAGAAATCAAAAATACACTTTTAGAGCTCAAAGAAAATGGGCAACTCGATAGAGTTAAAATGATGATTTTGACCAATTGTACTTTTGATGGCATTGTATACAACGTAAAAAAGGTCATGGAAGAAGTTTTGGCCATAAAGCCCGATATGATATTCCTTTGGGATGAGGCTTGGTTCGGATTTGCTGCCTTTTCGCCGACCTTTAAGCAACGCTCGGCCATGTATGTAGCCAAAAAATTATATGAAAAATACAAGTCTGAACGCTACAAACTAGAATACAAGGCTTGGCAACAATCGCCAGACCAAAGGCCAATGCCCGATCCCGAAAAAGTAAAGATAAGGGTGTACAGTACGCAATCTACACATAAAACCCTTTCTAGTTTGAGACAGGGTTCTATGATCCATATCTATGATGAGGAATTTAAAAGAGAAGCCGAAGAATCTTTCCACGAAGCTTATATGACACACATTTCTACCTCTGCCAATTACCAAATCCTAGCCTCCTTAGATGTGGGCCGCAGGCAAGTTATGTTTGAAGGGTTTGAGATGGTAGAGAAAAGCATCGAGATGGCGATGATCTTGAGAGAACGCATCTCTACACACCCTGTACTTAAGAAATATTTCGATGTAATTACGCTTGGTGAACTTGTACCCAAAAAATACAGAGAAAGCAGTCTAGAAGTATACTATGACAATGATGAAGGATGGATCCGTATGGATGAAGCGTGGGAAAGAGATGAATTTGTATTAGACCCCACGAAAATAACCCTTAATGTAGGCAAAACCGGTGTAGATGGCGACACATTTAAAAATCGCTACCTAATGGATCAGTTTGGTATCCAAATTAACAAGACCTCCCGCAATACGGTATTGTTCATGACCAACATCGGAACCACCAAAAGTTCTGTTTCTTATCTAATTGGCGTACTTCTCAAAATTGCCGATCAATTAGAAGCCGAAAAGCTTTCATTGAGCAGAGACGAAACAAGCGTACACAAAGCCAAAGTACGTAGCCTTACCAAAGATCACCCACCACAGCCAGACTTTAGCAGCTTTCACAAAGCTTTTAAGCCTATTGCAGGTACTGAGGCGGGTAATCTGCGCAAAGCATTTTTCCTCTCTTATGATGAAGACAACTGCGAGCACTTACACTTTAACGAATGCGAAAATGAGTTGTATTCAGGCAAATCTCTGGTATCCGCTTCATTTGTAATCCCTTACCCTCCAGGTTTCCCTGTATTAATGCCGGGGCAAGTGATAACCAAAGAAATACTAAATTTCTTAAAAGTGCTAGATGTAAAGGAAATACACGGCTACAGAACTGATTTAGGTTTGAGGGTTTTCTCAGAAAAAACCTTGAACAAACACTCTCCCAAAAAGCAGCCTAGTAAAGAAAAGGTAGTAGAAGTGGCAGAGACAAAGCCTAAAGAAAATGGCGCTTCCAAAAAGAGCAGTAGTAAGGAAAAAACAAAATAAACTTGGAATTCTCCAAGAAATATGTAACAATATGTAATTACATATGAAATCTATGTAATTCTATTTTTAACTTAACTACTGAAACTGTATTGGAAAGCTCAAGCATCAAAGACAAAACACAAAGACAAGAATTAAAAAAAGAAATAGGGAAATTAGCATTTTTTAGTCTCGCCTTTGGGTCTATGATTGGTGTAGGCTGGGTAACCGCTATGGGCAGTTGGCTTAACGATGCCGGACCTATAGGTGCCGCGTTGGCCTTTGCAGCAGGTGGTTCAATGATGCTACTAATTGGATTATGCTATGCAGAAGTAACTTCCATGCTGCCGCTAGCAGGTGGAGAAGTATCCTATGCATACAAAGCTTACGGCACTCAAAAATCTTTTATAGTGGGCTGGTTTTTAGCCTTTGGCTATTTATCGGTTTCCGCCTTTGAAGCTATTTCTGTGGGTAAGGTACTTAGCTATCTAATACCCAACTTAGATTTTATGCCCATTTACAGCATAGGGGGCGATCCAGTTTACTTATCGCATATTTTACTAGCCTTCGGATTTACCGCGTTGATCACCTATATAAACCATAAAGGTGCAGGCACTGCAACCAGTTTCCAAGTAGTATTGACCATAGCCATTTTACTTTCGGCGGTATTGCTTATGGTAGCAGGATTTAATACCGGAAATTTTGAAAATTTAGAACCTGCTTTCGGTAACAGAGAACTCCCATGGGAAGGATTTTTGGCTGTTATGGTCACCGTACCCTTCTGGTTTGTAGGTTTCGATACCATTCCGCAAAGCGCAGAAGAAGCCCAAACGAGTGTATCTCCAAAGTTATTGGGTAGGTTGATTTTGCTCTCTATCGCTTCGGCCTCCTTATTTTATATGGTACTCATTGCCAGTACCGGTATGGTAAGCCCTTGGAGAGATTTACTTGATGCAGATTTAACTACTGCTGCTGCATTTAAAGATGCATTTGGCGGAGGCTGGGTAACTAGAGTTGTGTTGATCACAGCACTTGTAGGACTGATCACTAGCTGGAATGGATTCTTCTTGGCTTGTTCAAGAGTAATATTTGCTTTAGGTAGGGGTAATATCATACCAGCAAGTTTTGGTAAAACCCACTCAAAACACGGTACACCTACCAATGCAATTTTATTTTGTGGAGCCATCACTTTTATATCGGCTTTTACAGGTAGGCAAGCGATGGTCGCCTTTGTAGATGTTGGCTCGTTTTGCATGGCTGTGGCATTTTTAGGTGTATCATTTTCTTTGTTGACTCTGAGAAAGAAGTTTCCAAAGATGGAAAGGCCATACAAACTTAAATATGCCAAATTGGTAGGTTATTCTAGTGCCATAGTGGCAATTTTTATATTGGCGCTTATGCTAATACCGGGCAGTCCGGTAGCATTAATTTGGCCACAAGAATGGTTGATCCTATTATTTGTAATCACTAGCGGTGCTATTTTCTGGAAAGTGGGCACCAAATCTAGAAACAAAATTTCTAAGAAAGATAGAGATAAAAATATTTTAGAAGACTACGCATAAAATTAAACTCACCTAACACATCCTATTAAAATTAAAATTATGAAAAAAGAGACAGCATTAGCAAAAGAAGAACAGAATAAAAAATCAACTCCTAAGAAAGTAACCAAAGAAGCCCCAGTAAAAATAAAACTGAAGAGCATATCAGATATCAGAAGGTTTTTCTATAAAAATGAAGAGCCTATCTATTTTATAAGTGCGACCAATTTTAATTTACTTGGGGCCGATGAGTGGATAAAAAATTTCAAATTCATCAATTACATAGATTGCTATGATGAGCAACACCCTAATGTTTTTACTCCCAAAGAAGAGTTACCACACGATGAGTTTGAAAGTATAGAGGATATTACTGCCTATTTGCTGGATCACAAAGAAGTACACGACCATGTGAAAAGTAGAGGCGAAAAAGGTAAGGTACTTTATCTGATGTTCGATCAACGTGTTGAGAAATTAGCAAAGCAATTAGGCTTAAAGGTATGTTTCCCAAGTTCTAAATTGAGAGCAAAGTTAGATAATAAAATTGTAACCAATCGCGTAGCAGAAAAGGCTGGTGTGCCCTGCGTACCGAATGTCCTTTCCAAAGTAAAAAGCTATAAACACCTTAAAGAAGTTGCCGGGAATTTGGGAGATGATTTAGTAATACAAACTGCCTTTGGCGACTCTGGCCACACTACCTTTTTTATATCCAATGAAAAAGACTACAACAAGCATAAAAAAGATATAGAAGCTGAACCCGAATGCAAGATCATGAAAAAAATCAAGTGCCGTGGTTCTGCACTTGAGGGTTGTGTAACTAGACATGGTACTATTGTAGCACCTTTATTAACAGAACTGGTGGGCTTTAAAGAACTTACCCCTTACAAAGGTGGCTGGTGCGGTAATGAAATTTACCCCAATGCTTTTAACAAAAGTATAAGAGACCAAGCAAGAAGATATACTGAAATGTTTGGTAACCAATTGAGGGAAGAAGGGTACATGGGATATTTTGAGTTGGATTTTCTTATTGAAGAAAAAACCAATAAGGTGTATCTCGGCGAATTAAATCCTAGAATTACTGGTGCTTCTTCTATTACCAACCACGCTGTTTTTGCCTTGGCAGACTGTCCTCTATATCTTTTCCATATTTTAGAATGGATGGATGTAGACTACGAAATAAGCGTGAGGCAACTGAATGCGCGCTGGTCTAAGCCAGAAAACATAGACAATTGGGGGCAAATGGTGATCAAGCATACAGAAGATACCATAGATGTAATTACAGAAGCGCCCGAATCTGGTATTTATAAGATGGATGGTGAAGGCAACGTCTCTTTTTCGAGATTTGATTCGCACAGACGGGCGGTTGAGAATGAAAATGAGGCCTTTTTCTTGAGAATTTTAAGGCCAGGCGATTATCAATACGAAGGTGCTGATATGGGCATTTTGGTTAGCCGTGGCAGATTTATGACAGATAATTTTGAACTGAACGAGCGCGGTAAAAAATGGATAGAAGGCATTAGAAAACTATACAAAACAGAAACCCCAACCAATATGGCACATGCCAAACAAGAAGTAGAAGCTTCTGGTGGGTTTAAGATGTTATAATCAAAACACTGTAACATCGTTTTTATAGCCAGGCTTGAGATTTTCAAATATCTCAAGCCTGCCATTTTTTTAAAGACCATAATTACTGAACTTATTTCTGCCCAGAAATATTAATTATAAGCCATGTACATTTATCTTAAAAGTGTAAAAGAAGAAAAGCCTGGCCCTAAGTGGAAAAAGCTATTTGAGAAATATTGGCCATTTTACTATAAATGGTTCATTTCTGAAGGCCTCACCAATAGACCTGGTTATACAACCTCTAGAAACAAGCTAAAAAAACACATGCCCGAAATTTTAGGGCTGTATGATGATCTGATCAATTTAGCTGGAGGCAGCGACATTGCCTCTAGGTTTTTGAGTATGTACAATCCTCCAAAGTATCTAAGCGCTTGTTCGCAACTGGTATGGAAAAAAGAACCTTTGGCCCTTATAAGAAATTATGACTACGATTTGCACAAATTTGAAGGTGCGCTGCTTTATACCAATTGGTTGCAGCCCGTTATTGCAGTAAGCGATTGCATTTGGGGCGTGCTAGATGGCATCAATCATTCTGGGTTGAGCATATCTCTTGCTTTTGGAGGACGACGCATTGTAGGCGAAGGGTTCGGTATACCAATTATCCTGCGTTATATTCTCGAGACCTGTACAAATACCCAAGAGGCTGTAGAAGTACTTCAAAGGGTACCTTCTCACATGGCTTACAACGTAACGGTTCTAGATGCCAAAGGCCATTATTCTACTGTCTATCTTTCTCCAGATCGTTCACCTGTGGTAACTGCCTTGCCTTATGGTACCAATCATCAAATTCTGATAGATTGGGAAGATTATGCCGCAGCAACCTACACACGCGAGCGCCAATACTTTTTAGAAAGATGCCTTGCCGATAGCGCAAAAGATTTGCAAGACATACAATCTCATTTTATGGAAGCACCGCTTTTCAACACCCAATACGAAAAAGGATTTGGTACACTCTATACTTCCATGTATTTTCCTGAAGAAAAATCGATGCAACTATTGTGGCCAAAAAAATCTATGCTTCAATCTTTTACAAATTTTGAGGAGACAAGAATAGCAGTAAATGTTTCTAAGTATGGCTCAAAAGGTAGCTTAGTAAAGTAGAATATTGATGAAGTATCATTCAACCAGCTTACAAGTTAAGTATATGTCATAGCTCCTGTCATTACCTCTCATTTTTTTACTTTTTAGGTAGATTTTGTTATCCCTTATTTTCTCAAACTTTAAGCCATCTCTAGTGCCTATTTCGTGATGCACTAACTCACCAGTATTTTTATCTATGAGCACTCCATTAATGCCTAGGTCTGTTCCTTTTACTGTTCTGTAAGTAATTAAATAGCCGTGGTTTTCATCTACAGACATTTCTTTTCCATCCTTTGTTTTAAGCGTTGTTACAAATTGTGCCTCTATAAATTCAATAATTTTTTTACCTTGTAAATCAGCCACATTGACCCTTTCCATATAGTAAAAATTCTTGTTTTTTGGCTGGGCTGCCAAACTCAAGGGCAAAATTAAAAATATTAAAAATAGATGTTTCGCAATTGGCCTCATCTTCAAAATCATTTTCTGTAATAATAAAATTAGTGAGAATTTATAAATATTCAGCAAACAGGTCTTAAATAAAAAAGGTTTGCTCTTTATTTATAGTTCTCAAACTACCTAAAAAGCATTTAGGTCTGACCATACAAATAAGATATAAAGTCTCAGGATACATTACTATATAGGCTATATTTTTAAATTCCGTCCTTGTACTTTAAATAAAAATGTACAGTCAGATTTAGGCAAAAACAAACCAAAAAAAAGAGCAGCCTAAAAGGCTACTCTTTTAACACACAATGCTACTGCATTACCTAAGTTTGATTGTGTGCGTATGTCTAAATCTGTTAGAATATTTTACATACCATCAAATCCCCTATCATCACAACAGCTGCTTTCAGCACCTCTGCAGCACGATTTATTCTGCTTGAGTCTATTACAAAAATTAAGCATAAAGTTTCTTACCCGACGCTGGTATATGCATTCCAAATAAAAGTTATCTCTAAAGGTTTCACTCCTATAATATCATGTTCTCTAAAGTCGATATCGGCAAAGTTTTCATTGTCAGAAATTCTGTACATAAAAAAACCGATAAGTGTAGTTTTAGTATTGAATGAGTAATCTGCCCCGAACCTAATGGTGTTAGAAAGCCCCGTTCTGTTAAAATCTTGGCTTTAATCCAATCGGTTAAAAACGTTATTAGCCGTAAAACCTCTAAGGGTAAAAGCCCGGCAGGGATTGCCGTAATAGGAAAGACCAAAGTTTATAAAAAAGTTAAGGCCTTCTATTTAGCAATTGATGTTTACCGCTGCATTATAACTTTCGGGATAAACTAAAGTAAAATCAAAATTAGCTGTATTTCTTGATAGTATTTTTTGTAGTTAGTACAAACTGAAAAGGAAGGTAAAAAGCAATGTTTTTACAGGCTTTCCTATACACAAATGTAGCAATGGAAATTGAACAAAACTGATATAAAACGTGAAGTGAATTTAGAGTAAGATAAACTACAGACTTTTACTGGCAAATGGTAAAATGAGCAGGTAAGTAAACCAAAAAATATTGCCGATCCGGCCGCATGAGTGGTATGCAATATACTGGCAAGGGTATTTAAAATTATCAATTTATACTATTATTGAGCGCACTTAACATATTACTGATATGCGCTCACTTAGTAAATGAGATTTTAAATAAAAATATTTGCAATACATTAAAACCGCACAATGGTGTATAATAAAAAAATATTATGGCATTTTAAAAAAAAAAAGCCCATGACTTACAGTATTAGACTTTAGTCATAGGCTTATTTATTTCGGGTTTTATCCACGTACACTTGCTGCTGGAATTCTTTTTAGTAGGTCGTCAAACTCGTCTGCGTTTTCTTGCCCAATGGTAAAGCAGTCTATAAAGTCTTTTGCCAAAGAAAACTGCAAACATTCATCGGTTTTACCCTCTAGTTTACCCGCCCCTAATACTTTCATTCCGATAATGCCTTTGCCGTCGTCTTTCATTTTTTGTAGCACTTTGGTCACCGTAGCCACATCGGCATCCATAGATACCCCTGCCGGATTAAAACGCGCCATATCTACTTGTACCCAATCAGACTCGGCGGCAGCTTTTAGCGCCGAAAGCGTATGGCAAGAAACACCGTGCGCCCTAATAATGCCATCTTCCCTAGCACGAGAGAGCACTTCCATAGCCGGTTTTTTGTACTCAGGCCAGCTTCCACTCATCATGCAGTGCAAGAGCATTACATCTAAATAATCTGTATTGAGTTCTTTTCTAAAGCGATCGATATCTGCCCACATTTCTTTTTCTGTAGTAGCATGGGTTTTGGTGAGAACAGTTATCTTTTCTCGAGGTACTCTTGTAAGTGCCTCTTTTAAATGTGGGTGGGTACCGTATTGATCGGCAGAGTCCCAAAACATTACTCCATTGTCATAAGCGTAATGTAATAAATCTGCCAATCCTTTTATACCGAGTTTTCGGGTTTGGTTAGACCTGCCCCCAACACCATGGGTGCCTGTGCCCATAGCTAAGCGGGTTACTTTAATACCCGTGTTGCCTAAAGGTACCATATCATGTGCATACAATTTTTGCTCTGAGGCAAAAAGATGGTAGGGAAAGGCCTGCATAAAACCTGCGGCAGTGCCTGCTACAGCTGCTTTCTTAAAAAAATGCCTTCGTTTCATATCAATATAGTTTAAAAAAATGATGCGCCTATCGGTCCTTATAAATTTAAGGAAAGATATGCACAATGTAAAGCGTTGGTCTAAACGTATATGCAATAGGGAACGAAACTATCTTATTTTATACGCTCTAGCATTTCATATGAAACAATTGTAGCTAATAGATGAAATCGCTATTAATTTGAATGATACATGAACAATTTTGGCAGGGATCTTTGGTTAAGTTTCTGTACATAAACTTACATACGAATGAAACTCAATCACAAAGAATGCTTATTGATAGAAGATCTACCTATTGATCAAGAAATTATCAAATACAAAATGGCCTCGAGTTTTCCGAATATCAAAGTTATTAAGGTAAACAATGGCGAAGATGCCCTCCATTTTCTACAAAAAAGACTAGATACAGGCCAAGCCATTCCCTTTTTACTTTTGGTAGATATTAATATGCCTATGATCAATGGCTTTGAGTTTTTAGAGGCTTGCATTAAAATGGGCTTTACCAAAACCGAAAGGCCAAAAATTGCCATAATAACCAGTTCCATACATCCCGCAGATAGTAGGAAAGCGAGGTATTACAACATAGTGGATGAATTTTTTATAAAACCGCTAGATATGGACCGATTAGAGAGAATGATGCTTTTTGCGTTTTAAGAACATTTCTATCTTTCTTTCGTGGTAAAAATCACATTGGATTTTAGATGTAAAAAGCAATGCATTTTATAAATCTATCGCTAAAAAAATTTTATAATCCTTAAAAGTCTTGCCAATGGGTAAGACTTTTATTTATTATATCATTGCCCAAAAGTTCAATATGCAAAATACCAAATGGTAAAATTGATCAAATAGTGAATTTACCGACTTAGTTGTAGTAAGTTTAGATCAACCTCACAAAATTCATAGCCACACCAGACACAGGTAAAAATTTTATCTTTCCCGCTTTTTTATAACTTCGAGCAAAATTCGAAACTATGGAAAATATCGAAGTAATTGCTTTTGATGCAGACGACACTTTATGGGTAAACGAACCTTATTTTAGAGAAACCGAAGAAAAATTTTGCAAGCTGCTAGAAGACTACATGCCCGCCCATACCATTAACCAAGAATTATTTAAAACCGAAATCGCCAATCTTAAATTCTATGGTTATGGCATAAAAGGCTTTATGCTGTCTATGATAGAAACTGCACTCGCAGTTTCTGACAAACAAGTACCCTTAGAAGCCATAGAAAGGATACTTACATATGGCAAAGAGCTCATGCAAAAACCCATTGAAATTCTTGACGACATAGAAATGGTACTTGAAGCACTAGGCAAAAAATATAGACTCGTAATGGCTACAAAAGGCGATCTTTTAGACCAACAAAGAAAACTCATAAAATCAGGGTTAGAAAAACATTTTCACCACATAGAAATTGTTTCTGAAAAAAAGGAAGGCGAATACAAAAAATTGATCCGAAATCTAGACATTGCCCCTGAGGCTTTTTTAATGATTGGTAACTCTCTTAAATCCGACATTATTCCTGTATTAAATATTGGTGCTCATGGCATTCATATCCCTTTTCATACCACTTGGGAACACGAAAGAATAGACTCTAAAATAGAGCATCCGAACTTTAAGCAAGTTGCAAGGGCCAAAGAATTGCTAGGCATTTTATAGTTCTACCAAGTGTAATTTTGTTATCTATTTTCTTTTGAACAATTAAGGTTTAAATAATGCAACATACCAAAAAGCGCCTCGATCTAGAAAAATGGAAAAGGAAGGCACATTTTAACTTTTTCAAAAAATTTGATGAACCCTTTTTTGGTGTTACTGTGGAGGTTGACTGTACCAAAGCCTACCAAAAAGCAAAAGACCTCAAGCATTCTTTTTTCTTATACTACCTGCATAAATCTTTAACGGCAGTAAACCAAACAGAAAGTTTTAGATACCGCATAGAAAACGATGAGGTGTTTGTATACGACAGCGTACAAGCTTCTTCTACCATAAACCGACCCGACAATACCTTTGGTTTTAGCTACATCCCCTACCATAAAAAATTTGAGAATTTCGTAATTGAAGCCAATAAAGAAATTGAGCGGGTGCGCAGCAACAATGACTTAATGCCGGCCACTTCTTCTGAAAATGTAATCCACTATTCTTCTTTGCCTTGGCTGCGCTTTTCGGCACTCTCTCATGCCAGGCATTTTACACATAAAGACAGCGTACCTAAAATATCTTTTGGAAAGGTAGTTTTAGAAGGTGGTAAAAGAAAAATGCCCTACTCTGTGCATGTACACCATGCCTTAGCAGACGGTTACGATGTGGGCCTACATGTAGACTGCTTCCAAAGCCTGCTCAATGAATAGAACATTCTGCTTTAACAGGCAGTAATAATAGTATGAAAGTACTATTAACTGGAGCAAATGGATATATTGGAAAGCGGTTATTACCCTTACTTGTTGGAGATGGACACTACGTTTATTGCTGCGTGAGAGACAAAAGCAGGCACCTTATACCTAATAGCTTAAATGAAAGTGTAGAAATCGTAGAAGTAGATTTCCTAAAAAAGGAAACTTTAAAAAACATTCCTGATGATATAGATGCTGCCTATTTTCTCATACATTCCATGTCTTCTGGCAGTAAAGATTTTGAAAGCCTAGAATTGGAGACCGCAAGAAATTTTAGAAACAGGTTAGAAAATACCCAAGTAAAACAGGTCATTTACCTAGGTGGTATCGTCAATGAAGAAACACTCTCACCGCATTTGCTCTCAAGAAAAAAAGTGGGCAAGATACTACAAAAAGGAAACTTTGCCACCACCGAACTCCGTGCAGGTATTATTGTAGGATCGGGCAGTGCCTCTTTTGAGATTATAAGAGATTTGAGTGAGAAATTACCTATTATGGTGGCACCCAAATGGGTAGAAACCAAGTGCCAACCAATCGCGGTAAAAGATGTACTCCAATTTCTTAAAGGGGTTTTGCTCAAAGAAAAAACCTATGACCAAATCTATGATATAGCTGGCCCTGATGTGCTTACCTACAAAGAGATGTTGTACCAATATGCAGAAGTCCGCCAATTAAACCGACGCATTATTACGGTACCTGTAATGACTCCCAAACTCTCCTCCTACTGGTTGTATTTTGTTACTTCTACTTCGTATTCTTTGGCCAAACACTTGGTAGAAAGCATGAAGATAGAAGTAATCAGTAAAAACGAAGGCTTAAAAGAATTTCTTGGCATTGAGCCCATGTCTTATAAGCAAGCCATAGAAAAAGCTTTTACCAAAATAAAACAAAACGTGGTAGCCTCCAGCTGGAAAGACTCTGCCGTAAGCAGTAAATTTAAAAAGAGTTTGAACGAATACATTAAAGTGCCCGACTTCGGTTGCTTTAAAGACGAGCGAAGTGTACCGATCAATAGTAGAGAAGAAGCACTAGATAAGATATGGGCCATAGGTGGTGATACAGGTTGGTACCAAAGCGATTGGCTCTGGAAAATTAGAGGATACTTAGATATTATGGTCGGAGGTGTTGGCCTAAACAGAGGTAGAACTAATTCTGATCATATTGAAGCTGGTGATTCTTTAGACTTTTGGCGGGTGATCTTGGCCGACAAAGAAAAAGCTCGCTTACTACTCTACGCCGAAATGAAACTGCCTGGTGAAGCTTGGTTAGAATTTAAGATAAGTGAAGATAAGCTGTACCAAATAGCCACCTTTAGACCTAAAGGCTTGTGGGGGCGACTTTATTGGATGGCCGTCTATCCCTTCCACGGAATTATCTTTGATGGAATGATCAAGAAAATAGCTAAGTAAAATTTTGTTTAACTTTTATTAAACAATTTAATTCCTCATTGTCTTAGGAATATATTTAAAACTAATTTCAAAAAATTGAAGCTATGAAAAAGACAATGAAAGTAATGCTCGTTTCAGCAATGTTACTAATTGGTTCTAATCTTTACGCCCAAGATAAGAACATTGTAGAATTGGCAGCAGGAACAGAATCCCTATCAACTTTAGTAACTGCTGTTAAAGCAGCCGGATTAGTAGAAACCTTAAGTGGTGATGGTCCATTTACTGTATTTGCACCTACCAATGAAGCTTTTGAGGCACTGCCAGCGGGCACGCTTGAGTCTTTATTAAAGCCAGAAAATAAGTCTAAGTTAGTAGCTGTACTTACTTACCACGTAGTAAGCGGAAAAGTAAAATCAACCGACCTTAAAGATGACATGGAAGCCGCAACAGTACAAGGTGAAAAAATTAAGGCAGATTTATCTTACGGAGTTAAAATCAATGATGCAAAAGTAACCACTGCAGATGTAATGGCAACCAATGGAGTTGTACATATTATTGACAAAGTGATTCTACCTCCTTCAATGAACTAAATCTATTAAATTTTCTCATCGAATGTAAAGGCTTCTTTATTTTAAAGAAGTCTTTTTTTTATCTATACATCAGAATTCTAAGTTCTATCAATCTGCTATTTTTTATACCCATATTGCAAAATTATTCTTACCGCAAAGAGCAATAATTAAATAAACATCTACCCGCGCTCCTTCCTGCCGAAAAGTAAATTCTAATCGACATTTATAATTGGAATTCTAACTACTATACATGCAATAATTATATCGTCGCCAATTGCATTGCGCCAATTGCATTGCGCCAGAACTGCGCTTTTCGTACATCCTCATTTATAAATGAAGATGATGTATAGTAGTAAATTAGAATTACTAAATTGACCACTTTAAAGTAATATATATTTTTTTCATAAAATATTGACGAACAGCATAAAAATATTTGTAGACATGTTGATTTTTTTTGTATAGGAAATTTGTATCATAAAATATGAATAATTAATTTGAGGTACTAAATAGATGTTTATACATATAATTCAGTTCCTTATTCATTGCTTTAACTAAACCACTACATGGAAGAATTAAAAATAATGGTCTTAGAAGATGATACCAACATAGGCCTGCAGCTAGAAAAGTTTATTCAGCAGATCGGCTACACTGTAACGGGAGTAGCAACCAATGGTGAAGACTGTATTAAAATGGCCAAGTCTAACCCGCCGGATCTACTCATTGCAGACATTGATCTGGGAGAAGGCCCCAATGGTATAGAAGTAGCGGAACACCTATTTAAAAAGCATAAAATTCCCACCATTTTCATTACAGGCAATGCTACTAAAGAAAACGTAAGACTGGCCCACAAACAGCTTAAAACCATTTCTTTTCTGTCAAAACCTTTTAGGCAAAAAGATCTAGAAAATAGCATAGAGAGTGCCATTATATCAATTGAAGAACTTCAGGAACAAGAGGCTTTAGAAATAGAGGTTTTTAGCGACCGCATTTTTGTAAAAAAGGACAATTTGTATCATAAAGTAATGCTTGATGAAATACTTTGGCTAGAGGCAGATGGCGCTTATTCTAAACTATTTACTGAAAGGGATAACTTTATGTATTCTGTAAACCTTAATAAACTCTATAAAAGAATTGGCGACGAAAAACTATTAAGAGTGCACAATAAGTTTATCGTCAATCCTGAGAAAGTAGACAAAATCAATACGGACACTGTTTTTATAGGCGATAAAAAAATTACTATTGGCAGAAGTTATAATGCAGCGGTAAAACAAAAATTCAAGACTATATAAAAATCAAGTACAGGTCAGAGACCCGTACTTGGCTAAACACTACCGGTTCACTCATCGGTAGTTCAACATGTAAGCTCTTTTTGCTCCTCTTTTGGATTACCTATTTGGTACCAATCTATATTTCTTGTGAAATACATCGTACCTCCTAAAATAATGCTCAAACCTATGCTACCCATCAACAAGGCATAGTCAGACATCTGTAGTATCACAAACAAAAAACTGTAAATACCCGTAAGTACCGTCACCAAAATATAAGAGTATTTTTTTACCTTGAACACACTCAAAGAGTAGAGCGAAATCATTAAAATTACTGTAATGGCTGAGATAAAATAAGCTACATTAAAATTGATGTGCTCAGAAAGCGATACCAATAAAATATAGAAAAGACAAAGTGCCAAACCCACTATGGTATACTGTATAGGATGAATTTTCCTTCTTTGAAAAGTTTCTGTCAAGAAAAAAACCATAAAAGTTAAACCTATGGTCATAATAGCATACTTAGCCGATCGCATAGATTTCTGATAATCGTCTAGCGGAATCATCAAATCTAAACCAAAAGAAGACTGGTTTATAGCGGCCTGATAATGGTTGCCAACCCACTGTTGCGGAAAGTTCCGATTCAATTGCAACACCTGCCAAGCCGCCTCAAAACCATCCTCCTCTACTTTTCGGCTTTTTGGTAAAAAATTACCCATAAAACTCGGGGTAGTCCACTCAGATTGTAGGGCCACTTGGGTGTTTTTGCCTACGGGAATAAAGGATAGATTTTCGCTGCCCTGTAGTTTCAAATCCATATTAAAAGGGATTTCCTTACCTTGGATTTCTGATGCATTAGGGAGTGCCACGGTAATTCCAGAATAGATGATCTCATTGATTTTACTACCGGGTTGCACGGGCAGTTCTTCTCCTCCAAAATTAAAGGTAACCTCTTCTGAGATACCTCTCAAGTCTGAAATGCCTATGGTCAAAAATGCCTCGGCCCATAAAATCTGCCTCAGGCCAGGATGCTCGATATTTTCCTCAAAAATAAAAGCACCATCCATCTTAAGTGAAGAAGTATAGACCACTACTTCATAGATGCCCCGCTTTAATGTCTTGGGCATCACTTGCCCATTAACATCTAGCTGTTCGGGTAAAATATGCCAGTAATCTCTTACCAATTGTGTTTTACCATCTATTTGGCTTTCGTATTCAAAAGGGATGCTAACAATAGGCCCTTTTAAGGTTTGTTGCTTGGCCCATTTGCTGCTCACATCAGATTTGGCATTTAAATTCAACTGCTCTCTTTCTTCTATAATTGAAGTGATCATGGTTGCAGGGATTAGCATTAGCAAGGATAAAATACCGATAATAAAAATTTTTAAGCTTACCGAGGTCTTAACCCAGTCGGTTTTTATCAAGGGTGCTTGCTGATGCTGTGGGTTGATGTTACTATTTTCCATAATTATTAATTTAAAGCACTTTGTATTTCAAAGTGAACATGTAAAAATTTTTTATTTAATGAGTTGCTCTATGGCTTTTACGTGTTTTACAAAGGCGCTTTTACCTGCTTTGGTGGCCATGTATTTTGTGTTAGGTTTGCGGTCTATAAATTCTTTTTCAAAAGTAATGTATTCAGATTTTTCCAACGATTTTAAATGACTGGCCAAATTGCCATCTGATGCACCGAGTAAATCTTTTAAAGTATTAAAATCTACATACTCGTTTACCATCAGTGCCGACATAATGCCCAACCGCACCTTATTCTCAAATGCCTTGTTCAAATCTTTTAATAAGTCCTTCACGACTTGTATTTTACTTGCATGATAATACCGTAAACTATATGCATGGCTCCAAAACCTATTGCCCAAAAATAAAGGCCGTAGCCTATAAAATGGAGCGAAATGAGACCTAATGCCATTTGCAAAATGCCCAAACTCCTAATTTCGTTTAGGGTAAAGTGCGAGGCATTCAGTAGGCCCAAACCATAAAATATTAAAGTAAGTGGAGCTATTAAACCAATGTATCCTTTAAACAACAAAGTGAGGCAAAGAATCCCCCCAACGGCTAAAGGTAAAAACAGATTGATCAATAATCTTTGGGTTTGTACATCCCAGAGTTTTTGCCCGTTCTTTTTGGCCTTGCGAGAGGTAAAGAAAATACCCGAAGCAATAGAAAGTACCAAAACACTTACCGCGATCACTAGCAAGAGGTAAATTTTTTCATGCACCAAAATCACTTGCTTGTAACCGAGATCAACTACCCTTGAGTAAATGGTTTGGTGCGCTAAAAAAGCACCAATCAGGGCAAAAAACCCTGCCGAAACACCAGACATACCACTCAACGAGATAAACCTTGAAGAGCGGTTCATCATATCTTTAATATGGGCAATGTCTGCTAAATATTCTTCTTGTGTTTTCATATAAAGTACTTTGAATTACAAAGTAATCTGAAATTTCAATGTAAGTCAAGACTTTTAACATTTTTTATGGAAATTAATGTTTGAGGAGGGCAAATAATGAGGCAAAACAAATACAGATGATTATTGCCTGATTTGTGGTATTATTGCATTTTTATTGCACATCATATTATAACTGTATCAAACCCAATGTTGACAATAATGAAAAAAATTTCTAGAAGAGATATTAAATTCTTTCTACTTGGCCTATTTACCATGTTTGCTATTGAGGTAGCTACTGACTGGGAGGTGCATGTTAATGCCTTTAACCAAGGCTTTAAATCTGTTGCAAATGAAAACATTGGTGGCAGTAAGTAAAAACTCTGATGGTTCGAAGCCTCCGAACCTTAAAACACTTACCTTAGATTTGTATTCTAAATCCAGTAGATAAAGTACAAATCGTAAATAATATACTGATATTTCATTCGGGTTTCCAAAATATGAGAACCTAAGTAATTTTTAGCAACTCAAATAAACAGATACACGAATCCACATATAAACCAACCAAATACCAAATCAAGCAGCAAACTCAATTACGTATTTCACTTCTCCGCTTCTTGCACGATCTTCGCTAACGTTTTGTACTAAATCTAATTTATAGGCTGTATCAAAGGCTTTTTCTATAGTTTTTCTAATGCGACTATAATTGTTGTTCTTTTTGTAGCGATTAAGGTTCATAATATCGCTCAACTTAGAAAAGGTATACTCTACCCTACCATTAGTAGAGCAATGTTTGGCTTGGTAGAGGCATTTAATAAAAAGCTCTATTGAAGGATTTGGCCTGCCCGGATTGATGCGCTTTAATTTAGTATTGATGTGAAGTGGGAAATAAAAATAAGTATGCGATTTTTCTACTTGGTAAGAAACAAAGCAGGCATCTATCATCAACTTAAATTTATAGTCACCATCAGAATTGCTGCTCTTAAACTTTGAATACTCTAACAATTCGATCAAACGCTTGATCTTAAAACCTTGTCTTTTTTTATTAGAAAACGGTACCAAGAATTCTTTATAATGCAAACTCATTAAAGCATCCTTTACCAAGTCTCTATGCCTTTTGCTATAACTGGAGTCTATACCCAACATTCTATAAAGTGCGCCCAATTCAAACTCGAAAACTACCCGATCAATTTCTTCTATATAAGATAGTGTAGACATAGATTTTGAGAACTGCGCCAATGCGACTACTGCTGTCAAAACCCTCAACTCATATCCTGATAATTCTTTGGTAATCCTTTTCTTAACATCATCCGCCAGTTTCTCTTTAAAGAACTCAGGCAGTGTAATGGTGTAATGATTATCACCGCCCTGCTGCAACTTTAAAATCCTGTCTATTGAGCTATTGATCTCTTTGGTTAGTTGGTTCTTAAAGGTCTCGTCTGCATCAAAGATTTGGAGTTGGTTTTTCCCAAACTGTTGCCCGGACTCTATTTTCAATAATTTGGTTGGGTATTTTATCCTGGTCTCTGGCTTTTTCATTTTCTCAACTTAAAAAATCCTAAACTAAATGTGGAATATAGAAAGGTGTTTTTCTCATTTTTCAAACACTGTGTACTTCTAAAGTAAATTATAGTTTCGAATTATTTGGCAGACACTTTTGACTTATTTGTTGATTTTTAATGGATTTAGCAGACACTTTTGACTTGTTTCATTGATTTTCTTTCTTTCTCACCATACACTTTTGACTTATTTTTAAGCTTTAATGGGAATAGAGGGCATTTTTTACCAATCACTTTTGACTTACTGACTTATTGAGAGCTGCTCCAATGAGAATATTTACTAAAACAAGTTATATGAAGTGTTAAAAATAATACATAATCATCTGAATCACAGTTATTTAAACTATAATGCTTCGAACAGTACTTAATAGAAAATATAGGGATTATGACTTAAATTATCACTTTACCAATCACTTTTGACTTAGGTGCCCACCACTTTTGACTTATAAGAAAAAACAGAAATACCCGCTGCCTCCTGCTATGCCAAACACTTTTGACTTATAGAAACACCATCACTTTTGACTTATCAGCACAAACTCCTTTCCTACTTATAAATCAAAAATTAGTAAGTAAAGTCAGCACACATTATGCAATAGTTTGGTGGTTTTGAGAATAAGCCAAAATAAATTCTGTGCTGAAATTTCTGGATGAGACTATCGGACATATTGTGACTTACGCCTTATGACTTGCCAGTTTAAAGGCAAACACTTTTGACTTATGAGACAGATACATATGACTCATCATAAAACAGTTACTTTTGACTTAACAACATATACTTTTGACTCATACTTAGTACGGGCAAATCAGCATTTAAGCGAAAAGAGAGCAACAATCACTTTTGACTTATCAAACTGAAAATCAGTATTGCTGCCCACCAACCAAGATAAAAGACCGATAATCAAAAAAGGTAAAGTTCAAATATGCCAAGCAAACCAACCTCGAAGTGCATTCTACCACAAAAGGGAGGCCCCCCCTACTCTACCAACACTTTTGACTAGATGCACCAACACTTAAGACTTATAAAACCGATACTAATGACTTATTATACAATCACTTTCGACTGAAACAGCAATTACTTTTGAATTAAGTCAAAAGTGTATAGTATTGATAATCAGATTTTTATATTAGAAAAAGCTATAGTAGAATATATAAAATTAGAACATTAGTTATAATTTTAAAGGAAACCTACATTACATTTCGGTTTAAAGTCAAAATAAATCGATATCAATAGAATACATTGGGTAAAACGACACAGGACTAAAAATTAGGCCGTTAAAGAAACTTGATTTGAATAGATTCCGCAATGTGGATTAAAGATTTGAAAGTTTTTAAAATGGCTAAAAATGCCTTATTAACCTTTTACCTTTAAAACTTTATTTAAGCAAAACGCCTTAACTGATTCCCTCCCATTTAATCACCCTATTTGAAAAGGGCAAAAATTTATGGCTGAATGGGAAAAAATGCCAGAAGTGTTTTAAAAAGCCTTTTAACTCATTTTAATGTTTATCTGCAGATTTACGTACACGTAAAAAGCTAAAGAAATACACGAACTTACTTTTAGCCTTTTCTCCTACAAAGCAAACAATGCAAGCCATTAAATTTTGACACACTGCCAAAATATCTGCTTTTTCCCAGAGTAAAGCTTGTAATCAAGCAAAGCATTTTCAACCCTTTTTTCACGGCAATCTCAGCTGCGAAAACTATTCTAAAATATAGCTGCAAAAACCACCATTTCTCTAGAGTAAGTATTTACTTTATCCAAATCTTCGCAAAGGACGATTCTTTGTAAAAATCTTCTTATCACATAATTAAATCTTAATCCTTTTACTCAATTACTCCCATCTTTGTATACATTTGTGCTAAGCAGTTAGTAACATAAAATATAATATTATATATAATATTTAAAATAACATTATTAGTTATAATAAACATAAATATTAATATTATTATTTTATAATTAGTTACAATTAATATAATATATTATATATTTGTAATATTATTTTAAATAATAAATATGACAGATTTTATTCACGTTTATAACAGCAAAGGCGGGGTAGGAAAGAGCTCGCTTACATGGGTACTCGGTACTACCTTGGCCAAGCATTTAGAGTCTGCCAACTCCGATGAAAAAGTGCTGATCATCGATTTAGATATACAGCGGAACATCTCCACCTGTTTGGTCAAAAACCCGGAGAAAATCGAGTTTTCTTTGTCGGATATTTTTATCAACAATACACCACCTGAAAAGGCAGTGGTCAATGTGTCGGCTAACTTAGATTTGTTGCCCTCAGAAGGAGACTTGGATGCCGTGACCAATTACTTATCTACCATTACCATGGGGCGCGAATTTCAGTTCAAAGAAAGGCTGGGAGATTTCTTAAAAGAGCATTACCGAATAGTAGTGATCGACTATCCGCCCAACATCAATTTATTGACCCTTAACTCTTTGATTGTATCAGAGGAGCAATGCCATGTGGTAGTGCCAGTAGAATTGTCTTTCCTTTCTTTGGCCGGTGCGGTACAGGTAGACGAGCAGTTGGAAAAAATCAGAAAGTACAACTTGAATAAGAACATTCACATCGATTTTGTGTGTATCGTAAAAGACAATATTTCAAGGTCGAATCACGCAAAAATCTCTCAAGAGGAAATACAACAGCGGTTTAACGGAAAAATCCTTGAAAACACCTTAAAACAAGCCATAGACATACCCAATGCCATGGTCTCAAGGTCGCGCAATTTATGGGAGTACGATTCCGAAACCAAAGCGGGTACTTTTGTAAATGCCTTGGTAGTTGAACTTTGGGATAAAATGAGTAAATGAATGATTGTGTAGATTTAACTATTGGCTGTTAGATGTTATAGGATGTAGGTTTTAGAATTTGGGATTAATGGGCAGTCAATAGTACTAAATCCAACTTTACACAAATATTTGGGTAGATACTAAAAATATTGATCATGAAAAAACAAGACAGCAAAGAAAAGCTGAAAGAGAGTTTCTCTATTTTTCAGAAACCAAAAACAGATGACGAAACGACTGCTAAAGAAGAGAAACAAGCAGGAGTAGGGGAGGGGAAAAGTAAGGAAAGTACCCCTAAAAAACCTGTAAAGAAGTTAGAAGTCCTTTTTTCTGGAGAAGAGACCAAGGGCTATTCTGCCGTACAAGTAAAACGCTTCTACCTAGAAAAAATAGATGAACTGGCCAAAGAGCACAAAACCACCAAAACCCGAGTGGTCAACATTATCATAGAAGAGTTTTTAAAGGAGCATGGGATCATTTGAGCTTAGTATCAGTAATAGTTATCTTTTTTAAGTTAAATGGTTCTATAAATCAACTAATTGATGATTAACCATTGATCAAAGCAAGTCATTTGCTTCTAAATTAGTTCTTAGTTGGTGGTGTCTCTCCCAAAACCTTTGGTTTATCGATTCAATGATTTCCATGTATTCAGCATCTTCTCTTACGGGATCGATGAGCGGGTCTTCCATTAAAAACAAAACAAACCAATAGAGAACGTCATCTTCCTTGGCAAATAACCTAAGTTTTTCTTTAGAAAGCCCAATATTGCCTTTATGCAAATAGTACATGGCCAAGCTCAGGTTTTTATAAATTGATTGATCATTATCGGCCCACTCTTTATAAATCCCAAAAAATTCTTCTGACTGTTGTTTTAAGCCTTTTCTGGCATAAACTTCACCCACAAGAGAGTACTGATGTGTATAAACATCCAATTTGTTTGATTCCTTTAAATTCAAGAATCGATTGTAATACACATAGGCACTATCAAAATCTCTGAGGTAGTAATAGAGCTTGGCTACTTCCTGTACAATTTCTATTCTAGTGGTATCTTTGAGGTATTCCTGTACCAGCACATCTTTGGTTTTTGCCATGTCTTTTGTTTTGGCCAAATTGATGTAGGCCTTTAAATAATTCACAAATGGGTTTTGAGGATAGAGATTGGAAGATCGGTTGATATGGAAGAGTGCTTCATCGACAAAGCCGGATTGTACTAGGGCATTACTTACGTGCAAATGGATGTAACTGGCTGTGGCTGAGTCATTAGAACTAATATCCAATTGAATACCTTTTAAAGCAAATTGCAGATATTTGGCTGTATTGGGGCTGTAGTTGGCATAAAAATCGGACAGGGTATTGAATACCAAGGCCGAATTAGGATGATACTCATAAGCTTTCAATAAAAAAGATTCTGCCAGATCAAACTTTCTGATTTGCATGTAGTAAAAGGCTTTGGCTACCAAGCTTTGGGGCAGTTCTGGATCTAAAAGCATAGCCTTATCCGCATAGTTATTTAGCGAGTCGGTATGCGTTTTTTCTGTTTGGAACAAATCTAACATGTAATAACCTATGGCTACATTGGCATAAGCTAGGGCAAATTCAGGGTCTTCTTTGGTGGCTGCTAAAAACAAAGGAATAGCTTTGTATAAACCATTTCTATTGCCATATTGAAAGTGTTCCAAGGCCTGAAGAAATAAGTCATAAGCCTTAACATTTTCGGTTGGTAACTTATCAATCTGTTTTTCTTCTTTGGGGGTTATCACAACCTCAATTTCCTTGGCAATGGTTTTGGCCACTTCGCTCTGCAAGGAAAATATATCATTTATTTCTCGATCAAACTTGTCTGACCAAAGGTGTTGGTCATTGGCACTTTGGATAAGTTGCACATGCAACAAAATACGATTGCCTATTTTCTGCCCACTGCCTTCTACCACGTAATTTACATTGAGTTCTTTGGCAATTTCTGGGAGTGTCATACCCGAGTCTCTGTATTTCTGTACAGATGTTCTACTTACCACCTTAGCGTCTTCAATTTTTTGTAAGTTATCTAAAATCGATTCCATTACCCCATTTACAAAATAGGCATTAGAGGTATCACTGCTGTTGTTGACAAAAGGCAAAACCGCAATAGATTTATCTATTTGAACAACTTGCTTTTTTGTTTGAAAAAAAGTTAGGTAGATAATGCCTGCCAAACTAATAAGCAAAAGTATCGCAACGGCAATATATTTTAGTTTGAAAAGGGTAGTGGGCCCTTTATCAATAATTTCGGCATTTTGCTCTTGGGTTGACTCATTTCGGTCAGTTTCTCCAGGAGGGTGCCCATATTGTTCCTTAAAGCATTTGATAAAATAGGAAGGGCTGCCAAAACCTACTTGATAAGCAATTTCTGAAATAGTTAAATCGGTTTGTAGCAGTAATTTTTTGCTTTCTTCTAACCTTATTTTTCTAATAAAAACACTCGGTGAGTCTTGCGTAGCTTTTTTAATATTGCGCAACAGGCTAGAGCGGTCAATCCCTAATTTTTTTGCCAATTCAGACACGCCAAAACTTTCGTCTGAGAGGTTATTATTGATAAGCTTTTTGATTCTTTCTAAAAAATCAGCTTCCTGTTGGTTTAAATTGGGCATTTTTAATAAGGCTTTTACTGGAAGGAAAATTACCCACAACTGACTACAATTTACAAGGTATTTTAGATGAAAGGCAAGTTTTGCATCATAGTTTATATGCCTGCATCATAATTTCAAGCCCTTTTTGCAAAGTTTATATCTTTTGTAATTTCTGTTATAAGCCCTGCACCATCGTTCCCACGACCTTTACCACATCAAAATCATTGTAAAACTTTAAAGAAAAAATCATGAAAACGCTATTTAAATTTTTGTACAGAAAAGATGTTTTAATACTTTCCTTATCATTGGTGTTCTTGACAATGGCTTGTGAAAATCCACAACAAGAAACCAGCAAAAAATCAGAAGTTGTAAAGGTGGCCAATACTGCGCCTAAAATGGATTTACATACCGCCATTTTATCAGATAGAATAGACGTCATAGAGCAACATATAAAATCAGGTTCTGACTTAAATGCAAAAGAGCCCATGGCAGGCTCTACACCTTTGATCACAGCAGCTGTTTTTGGTAAAACTGATGCAGCTAAAATACTGATAGATGCAGAAGCAGACCTAGACTTAAAAAACAATGATGGTTCTACTGCATTACATGTAGCCTCATTTATCTGCCGCACTGAGATTGTAGAAGCCCTATTGGCCAAAGGAGCAGACAAAACTTTAAGAAACAACTTTGGTGCAACTGCGCTTGAGTCAGTTTCTGCCCCTTATGATCAAGTAGCAGGTATTTATGCCCAAATTAAGAATGACATGAAGCCCCTAGGCTTACAAATAGACCTTGATTATGTGGAGCAAACCCGCCCAAAAGTAGCGGCGATGTTACAGTAATTGCCTTTTGCCAAAAATTTAAAGGGGTTTGTAGGTGAGTCTAAGTTTGGATGCTTTAGTCCGCTTATAAACCCTTTTGAATACGCGCATATTCAACTTTCAAAAAAAAATCATGAAAACTTTACAAAGAAGATACGACATAGATTGGATCAGGGTAATTGCCATTGGTTTATTGATTATTTATCACATAGCCATAGCTTTTCAGCCTTGGGGTGTATACATAGCTTTTATTCAGCATAATGAGAGCTTGGAATTTCTATGGACGCCCATGAGCATGCTCAATGTTTGGCGAATTCCGCTACTATTTTTTGTATCTGGCATGGGTGTTTATTTTGCCATAAAAAAACGAAATTGGAAACAGCTGCTAATAGAAAGAAGCCAAAGGATTTTAATTCCTTTTGTATTTGGATTTTTCGCCATAGTGCCCCTTCATGTTTTTATTTTCCAAAAATACTATGACATGAAATTGGATTTTACCCCAAGTCCAGGTCACTTGTGGTTTTTGGGTAACATTTTTTGCTATGTGGTCTTACTTTCGCCAATATTCTTTTATCTAAAACACAATGAGCATGGTACAATTCATAATGCACTAAAGAAATTATTGGCAAAACCTTGGGGGCTTTTATTGACCACAATTCCTTTTCTACTTGAAGTACACTTTGTGCAACCCAACACCTTTGAGTTTTACGCTATGAATTGGCACGGTTTCTTTTTAGGCCTTTTGGCTTTTCTTTTCGGCTTTGTATTTACTTACAGCGGTGAAACATTTTGGAATAATATCCTCAATTGGCGTTGGATGTACTTTGCTAGTGCGGCCATTTTATTTGCAGTTAGATTATGGATATTTGAATTGAAAGTGCCTCTGTATTTAACTGCCATTGAGTCTAATTTATGGGTTTGGACGGTGTTTGGTTTTGGCTATAAATATTTGAATAAACCAAGCAAAATACTCACTTACTTGAGCCAGAGTGCATATCCAGTGTACATTTTGCACATGTTCGTATTATATGGATTCTCATACCTACTTTTTCCTTTGGGGATTGGTGCATTGAGCAAATTTGTACTTTTGGTAGTATTTACTACAGCAGGGTGTTTACTACTTTTTGAATTGGTAATAAAAAGGGTGTTTTGGATACGACCGCTTTT
>Ga0207419_1000727_pt1 | contig 27895 bp, 20 predicted proteins | sample ElkSloMetagenome_4_FD_184723 | JGI IMG/M metagenome (GOLD analysis project Ga0207419, IMG submission 184723) | Hot spring microbial communities from Elkhorn Slough, Monterey Bay, USA - MD2A (version 2) | ecosystem: Environmental > Aquatic > Marine > Intertidal zone > Estuary: Microbial mat ... | reverse complement strand
GGTACTGGAGTGATTAATTGGTATGATGATGTCGCTAAAACAACATTATTGACAACCGGGTCCTCTTATGCTACCACCATAGACACTTCAGTGCCTGGTACCTTTACATTTTATGTAGCTCAGCAAGAAGGTTTATGTCCGGAGAGTGCTGGTGTGCCGGTAGATGTAGAGGTAGCAGATGACTTTACGCCATCAGTTACGGTTTCGGTAACTCCCGATCCATCTTGTACCAACACGATGTTGGCTTTTGAAGCCACTCCAACCAATGGTGGGTCTTCGCCAACTTATCGTTGGTTTTTGGATAATATTGAATTGAGTGGAGTGACCACGGCATCATTTACTACTGATACTTTAACAGTGGATCATACGGTAAAAGCAGAATTGACATCATCTATTGCATGCGCAAGCGTAAATCCGGTAGAATCTGCCGAGGTTTCTGTAAATGTAAGCAATAGCCTTACCGCTTCGGTTGCTATTGATGGTCCGGCTAGTTTTTGCCAAAATGAAAATGTGAGCTACACCGCATTACCAACCAATGGTGGTGGTGCACCCACTTACGAGTGGTTTGTTAATAGCGTTTCGGTGGGTATTGGCGATACTTATGCTACCAATACATTAGCAGATGGAGATGTGATAGAAGTGAATATGGCTTCCAGTCTTAGCTGTGCCAGCCCATCAGTAGCCACGGCTCCTGCGCTTACAGTATCAGTAACAAATTCAGTAGATCCTGCAGTCACTATAGCAGTGGATCATAATCCGATATGCGCGGGGGATGATGTTACTTTCACGGCAACGCCGGTAAATGGAGGGGATAATCCTACTTATACCTGGTTTGTTAATAACACGGAAGTAGTTGGTGTTACCGGTAGTACTTATACTGATAATACTTTTGTTGATGGAGACGACGTAAGAGTAAGATTAAACGTGGATCCTACTTTTGCCTGTGCCAGTAGTGCTACGGTAGAATCTTCTACTATCACCATCAGTGCACCGGGTACAATTACACCTTCAGTTACAATTGCCGGACCCACTGAACCTTGTCCTGGTAGAGATGCAGCTTATACGATTTCATCTGAAAGTGGTGTGGGCACTTCGCCTACTTACCAGTGGTACTTGAACGGTTCACCGGTGGCCACAGGTGCAACTTATGTAACAAACACCCTGACGGCTAATTCAACCAATGATATCTACCTGGAGGTAACAGCCGGAGGCTTGGGTTCCAGTTGTGTTTCTCCCAATCCGGTAAATTCAAATAATATTACCGTAAATGTAAGAGACGCTAATGACGCTGCCTGCTTGTACGATTGCCCAATTGTGGCTTTGGCAGATACCAAAGGGGCTTCTTGTTCCGGCACTGCTGATGGTACTATTCAATTATTCATTCAAGATGGCTCTGGCAACTACCGTTACCGATTAAACGGGGGTGCCTGGGTTGATTTCAGCAGGCCTGTTTATACTTTTGTATTCATTTATCAAATACAAAATGTAGCGGATGGATTTTATACCATCGAAGTTGAGGATAGAAATCCTGCTTTCCCAAGTTGCGAAACCCAGGTAGTTGAAGCCACTGTTAATACAGATTTTAATTTTAATGGTGATCCGGTGGTTGTAAATCCCACTTGTGCCGGGGGCGATGGCAGCATAAGCTTTGAGCTTGCCGGTGGCGTAGGTCCTTACGATATTCAAATAAATGACAGCGGTGCCAATAGCGTGTACTCTGAAACAGGAAACCCTACCGGATCAGTATTAATTGAAAATTTAGATGCTGATGTATACGAAGTGATAGCTACTGATGCCAATGCATGCTCATTTACCGAGCCAATTACACTTTCAACTCCAACCGGATGTGGCAATGCTTGTGCGTTTACGGTAAGTTACGAATCTACTCCTGAAACCTGTAACAGTTCCATTACACCAGATGGCACCATTACTTTTACCGTGAATGGTGGCATAGGGCCTTATGAATTTATCCTGATGACAATTGACTACACTGATACGCTTAGCCGTCAATCAGATCCATTCTTCCCCGACTACGCTGCGGGTGAATATAAATTTGCGGTTATAGATAATGGAGCGGGCTGTACCTATGAATCCGGAGAAGCCACTATTGATTACAGGGCCAGTTCTATAGATGTGGTAGCTTCTGATTTTGTGAACGCAAATTGCTACGGTGAACCTACAGGTGGTGCTACCTTTACAGTGACTGGTGGTGGTAACCCCTATTATTTCTCATTTGATGATGGTAATACATGGACACAATTTACTTCCGGAAATCCTGTGATTGGATTGCCAGCTGATGATAATGGACCTTATAATGTTTTAATAGGCAATACCATCAATGATGAATGTCCGGCAGTAGTGGCTGTGAATATTGTAAATCAGTTCTCTGAAATTGATATTACCTATGAAACATTTGATGCATCATGTAACGATGATGATGGTATCATTAATCTTACCAATATTTCCGGAGGTTTAACGCCTTATGAATATTCGTACCAATCCAATGACTGGGCGGAGTATGATCCTAGCAGTCCACCCTCTTTCACAGGGCTTCAAAAAGGCGATCATTTTATAAATGTGAGAGACGCTACTGGATGTGAAGCTACCCATACGGTTTTTGTAAGCTCGCCAGGATTAGTCAGGTTGCAAGAACTGGATGTAGATGGCAACACCTTGATTGTAGACGATCCCTCTTGCGATGGTAATGGATTTAATGGAGCGGTTACTTTCAGAATTGATTTACTTAATTCACCTTCTCCACCATTTAGATTTGGAATTGCCCTTAATAATGAACCTCAGGATAATGTTACACTTTATAATGCGGCAGTTAATCGATTAATAAAAATTGATACCTTATCGCAAGGTAGCTATTACCTGTTACTTAGTTCTGAAACAGGCTGTCCTAATCGGGTTGATTTCACTATCAACGGAGGGCCTAAGCCAGTTAACTTTGAATTATTGGAAGTAAATAGTGTAGCTTGTAAGGGTGAATCCGGTGGACTTGTGTTAGGTAATATTACCGGAGATTACACAAAAGATTTTTATATGCATATAAAAGAGCGAGGTTCTAATACTATATTGCATAGTTATACCATTTCAAATATTAATAATTTATATGAATTGGAGTATCCGCTTGACCCTGAAGCCAATCCACTAGCTCCCGGTTCATACACCATAGAACTGGTGCAAACCCAGGATATCTGTCCATCTATTCAGTTAAGCTCTCCCGTGCGTGAATTCACCATCAGAGAACCTTTTGATGATTTAAATGCGCAGGTAATAGCCAGTACTGAATCTTATCCGAATATAGCCAGTGGTAAAATTAAAATCGAAGTTCAACCAAGTGGCATGGACCCGTACGAAGCTCGTATTGAAAGTATACAGTCGGTGTTTGTAGATCAGGATACTATTTTCAGAGATTGGAAAACTGTGCAGCGCGATCCAAATAACGTGAATCGCTACACCCACACTTTTGAGAATTTATTTGCTGGTACATATTTAATAGAAGTAAGAGATTCTAGTGGTTGCTTTATTTCTCTTGAAGCAGAAATAGATTATGACAGAAGCATATTTATACCCAATGTATTTACACCAAATAATGATAATAGAAACGATGTGTTCTACATCAGAAATTTACCGGAAACGGGTGCTCAGCTAGTAGTAACTAATCGATGGGGAAATATAGTTTACGAAAATGACAACTATGATAATTCCTGGAATGGTGGTAGTGAGTCAGCAGGTATTTACTTCTATCGGTTAAAGATTGACGATCAAACTTTTTCCGGTTGGGTAGAAATATGGCGAGGCCGTATAGAATAACGCTGGTAATCCTGAAACAGTGAACTAACGAGTAATACAAAAAAAGCTGAGCTGGTAAATAATTACCAGCTCAGCTTTTTTTATTTACCTCAAAGTCATCAGTTGAACTTGCCAGTGACTCAGTTATAGATTATAGGCAAAAATGAAACCCCAAAGAGGTTTGGCAGCAATAAAAATACCTAAAAATACAATCAACTCATAGTTTTATCACCTCAAAGTCATCATCTTGTAGGTTGATATTTGAAATCTGGAAACCAGAAGGGTGTCCACCATAATGTTAAAATTGGATGAAGTGCTGAGAAACACCACTTCATCCAATCATTGTTTTTCTAGCGGTTATCTTCTCAAATCCATGTATTGAATTTTCTCACGATATTTTTGCAAGGCTTCGCTGTATTTTTGAGCCAGGTCATTTTGACCATATTGATTGAGCGTTTGGGAAACACCTATTAGTATTGCCCATTGCCGTTGTATCTCGTAAAAGTCACTTGCTTTATTATCAACAAAGTACTGCAACATTTCAATCGATCTATCACCAAGTAGTTCTGCAATTGCTACTGCCTTTTCTGTTTCATTTACTCTAAATAGTATATCTACAGTTTGCGCGGTAGTATAATCAAACGGAATGCCTTGGTCGGGCATCAGATCAAGATTTGCCAAAACAGCTTCTCTGGCCTTATCAGTATTTCCTTCTCTCAAAAGTGCCTCACTAAGTGTATTAAAGCTTGCTCTATGGTTAAGTACAAAATTTCGATAATCTTCATTGTAGTATACATTAGGATTGTTAAGCTCGCGCCAGAAGAAATTTTCTGTCATATTGGTAAACATCTTGTCTGTATCTACAAATTCAACTTCACGATTTGGACTTTTTACTGGCAATAATCGATAGGCCGTTCCTTCCTGCACCACATAAGGATTTACATCGATACCTATTCCCTGCAGTGACGTATTGTTAAAATAAATAGGTCGCTCCCAATTATTAGTATTGATGATATCAAGCAACATTAGCGTATTCTTTTCTATGCCATTACGTTTTAGCTTGAAATCCATCCTGTTTACTAAAAATTCCTGCTTGTTTTCCGGAACCAGATTGCGTGATTTTATATCGGCAGTATCTACTTTCATAAATATAGTTTTGGAAGGAACGATATTATAACTACCAAATTCAGATGAGATTCTTAAGTCCTCTTCATTGTTTTTAATCAAATTTAAGTAAGTATTTAAAGGAATGGCCCCTTTAATATTGGGAAATTCACGATATACTACATAATCATTAGGGCCTCCCTGACGATAAGCTTCTTCAGAAAATGAAATTGGTAATGGTTCTGATTTATTTACCTGCTTAGTCATTTGTTCAATGTACCAATCAGTGTTAAAGTAACTTAATACAATTACTCTTACGTCTGTTCTAAATCCTTCAACCTCTTGTACATACCAGAGAGGGAAGGTATCATTATCACCACCGGTAAATAGAATTGCATTGGGTGCGCATGATGCCAAAAAGTTTTTAGCAGAATCTACTGAAAAATATCGATTAGATCTATCGTGATCATTCCAGCCCTCTGCGGCCATTACGGTAGGCACTGCAAGTGCAATGGCAATGGCCAGTGAGGCAGCAGTAATTCTATTGGCAATAAACTTATGAAACAATTGGCTCAGAGCAAGCATTCCGAAGCCAATCCAGATAGCAAATACATAATAAGAACCCGCGTAAATATAATCCCGCTCTCGGGGTTCCCGGGGCGGCGAATTTAAATACAGCACCAAAGCAATTCCAGTAAGGAAAAATAAAAGTGCAACTGATGCAAAACTCTTTGGATCTTTTTGATAATGATAAAACAGACCTACCAGCCCCAGTATGAGCGGGAGCATCCAATAGTTGTTTCTTGCCTTATTTTCTTTTAAATGCTTCGGTACTTCTTCAAAAGCATCAACCGGGGTAAGCACTCCGGCATCCTGTATATCAGATTCGCGTCCGGCAAAGTTCCAAAGGAAATATCGCATGTACATGTGTCCTATCTGATAACGGAACATATAGCTCATATTATCGGCAAAAGATGGGACTTCACCTGGTTTCAGATCCATATAATCCCGATATATCTCAGCATGCTGCGGACTATTACTCCAGGCCCTGGGCAAAATAGTTTTTTGTGAAGGATCAAATTCATAGCTCATTCGATAATCCGAGATCAGGTATTTATCTTCTCCTTTTCTGTAAATAGGTGCACCTTTCTTTTGGTCAACTACTTCAGCGGTAAAATATTGGCCATATAATAAAGGCCTGCTTCCGTACTGTTCCCTTTTCAGATAGGATACAACACTGATAATATTTTCTGGATTATTTTCATCAATGGGCGGATTAAAATTAGATCGAATAACGATGGTGGCATAAGAACCATAACCAATGAGAATAAAAATAAGCCCAAGCATAGCCAGGTTTAAATATTCATTGGATACCTTTTGAGAATAAATGGTGCCATATACTACCGCGCCTATAAAAATTATCGCGAAAAATATTATTCCTGATCCAAAAGGAAGTCCAAAAGTATTGACAAACAATATTTCAAAAGATCCGGCAATGGTTGGCAATCCCGGTATAATAATATAATTGATTACTAATAAAATGACGCCACTTACAAATAAAGTAGCGATAATACCCCAAACGTTTGTTTTGGGAAATTTTTTGAAATAGTAAATTAACCCCAAAGCTGGTATAGTCACCAAGTTGAGCAAGTGAACACCAATGGAAAGCCCCATCATATAGGCAATTAATATGATCCATCGGTTAGCCAATTTTTCATCTTCAATGGTTTCCCATTTTAAGATAGCCCAAAATACAAAAGCGGTGAAAAATGACGACATGCCATATACTTCGGCTTCAGTAGCCGAAAACCAAAATGAATCAGAAAAAGTGTAAGCCAGCGCAGCAATGGCACCAGCACCAATTATGCTTAACGTTTGCCATAGTTGCTCTTCTCCTTTTTTAATGCTCATCAATTTTCTGGCTAATAAGGTGGTAGTCCAGAATAAGAATAAAATGGTAAAAGCACTGGAAACCACGCTTACCATATTTATCCAGAAAGCTACCAGTTCGGTATCGCCCCCTGCCAGAAAGCTGAACATTCTACCTACCATTAAAAAGAAAGGAGCACCTGGAGGATGTGGTACTTCTAATTTATAAGAAACAGCAATAAACTCTCCACAGTCCCAAAAACTCGCAGTTTCTTCAACAGTTAGCACATACACTACCAGGGCAACTAAAAAAAGCATCCAACCGATAATGTCGTTTAGTCTTTTGTAATTATACATTTTTCTTGGTTTTATAAATCAAATGGCGAAATTAGCAATAATTTTTACTTTGACCGACAAAATTAAAGTATTTGCGAACTAAGTTAGCAATTATGTGTGGAAGCGAACGCAATATTTATTAATTGATTACGCTATTTAATAATTTTTAACAAAATTTAGAAACATTGACAACAAATATTTTAAGTCTATTCATTTGTGGTATATTTATTGATTGGCCTGTGTACTTTTCTTAGAAGAAGATCTGTATTGAATAAATAGACCAGTAAAAAAATTAAGCTAGTTTATTTTCGTTGTAGTTAAGTTGTATGAATTAAAAATTGTATGAGAATAGTATATTTGGTTTTGTTTTTGCTCGCGGGCAGCACTTCTTTTGCGCAAGACGGTGCTCGCTTCGACACGCTTAGCGCACTCAACATTGTATCTAAAGAAGATATGCTACTGCAAAATGTGCGTATTCAGATAGAGGCAACCCAGGCAGTTAATGACCTTTATAATTTTAAATTTGAAAGGGCCGAGTTACAATTTAAATGGTTGATGTCAAAATATGAATGGCATCCAATTCCTTATTTCTTAATGGGCTTGAGCCAATGGTGGAAAATAATGCCTGACATAGATAATACCTCTTACGACAATAAATTTTATGGTTACATGGATTTAGCTTTGGAAAAGGCTGAAGAACTTTACAAAAATGGAGGTAATAAGGTTGAAGCTGCATTTTTTATGTCAGCCTCACACGCCCTTAAAGCCAGGCTTATGTCTGATAGAAAACAGTGGACTAAAGCCGCTTTTGAAGGGAGAAATTCTCTCAAGTATCTCGATGAGATAAGAGACAACATTGAACTAAGTCCTGAGCTCTTATTTGGAGACGGCCTTTACAACTATTATTCTAACTGGATACCTGAAAATTATCCTTTGCTCAAACCCGTAATGGTTTTCTTTCCTAAGGGGGATAGAGACCAAGGCATCAAGCAACTCAGAGAAGTGGCTCATAATGCATTTTATACACGTACAGAGGCTCAGCTTTTTTTATTGCACATATTGCTTATTCATGAAAACAGGCCTATGGAAGCTTTTACGGTAGCCGAATATTTGAATAAAACTTTTCCGGACAATGCCTATTTTCATCGCATGTATGCCCGATTGCTTTACACCTTGGGGCGATACAGGCAAGCTGAAGTAGTTTGTGATGATATACTTAGCAAAATAGATAGTGGAATGATTGGCTATGAAGCCAATAGTGGTCGATACGCGGCATTTTTTCTGGCTCAAATTCACGAAAGTTATGGGCGCAAAACCGAAGCAAAAAAATATTACGAACGAGCTGTAAATTTTGGTGAGGAAATAGAAGCTTATGAAACCGGCTATTATTTATATTCACTACTCAACTTGGCAGAGTATGCATATCAGGAAGAAAATACCAAGGAAGCTCGGAAAATATTAAAGCAAATTAAGAAATATGCTAAGCGTAGCCACCCGGCTCACAAAAGGGCGAGAGAATACCTGAAAAAGTTTAGGTAAAAAGGAAAACCCCATCCATTATACTACGTATAAATTGTGAAATAGCGAGGAAAAATAATTAGCCTCTTTTTAAATCATTACAATTTGTATTTATTCTATGACAGCAGGGCTTTTTCAGCAATTATCACTTACTTCAAAGTCTTCGTTCCTCTGGACAGATGGGGAATATCTTATGAGCCGACGAGAGGGAGATTATCAGGTGAAGCTTTTTTCAATATTTAATTTTTTTGTAGAAGTCTATTACAACGATTACCAAAAACAGATAGAAAAAATTAAAGTTGATGTCAAATATCAGCATTTGTCATCTTTTACAGATAGCCTCGAAGTATCTGACTTTTATTAGCAGATCAGCATTATCCACACCGTTTTAAGAAAAGTTGCCAATTTATAAGATTATAATTTTTAAATTGCTTATCAAAAAAACTAACAAAAAGCACATTATCAAATTAGCTGCAAATTAAATTTTATTTTAAAGAAAATATAATAATCCATGAGTAAGGGTGGGTATATTGAAATTATTTAATATTTATTTAACAATGCTTAAACACAATTTTAATCTAAATTGAGTATCATTGCTTTACATTAAATCACGAGCAAAATTTTAAAAGTTTTTAATAATTATTTCTTATTTATTACATTTTGCTTATAAAATTCATGCAATTGTGTTATCTTTGCAATATAACAATTTAATGTTTAATATTTTAACAATTTCTTAATAATGGTCAAAATCAAATATAGAGGTCCTAAATTGAATGAGCCGAAAATGCTGGAAGTGAAAGAGGTCGTGCAACAACTAAAAAAGGACGTAAAAGGACTTAAGTGTTCTTCGCACCATAACAAAAGAGAAAGTGTAATACACCTCAGATATATAAAAGAAGTAGGCAGCCTGGAAAAATATGTAAATTCATGTTGCTATGAATTTGAAAATATACTTAAAAATAGGCTACCGGAAGAGCAACCAGCAGAAATGATTTAAAATTAAATACGACTGGCAATATTTGCCAGTCTTTTTTTTGTCCATTCTGTCATTTTTTATTGTGCTATTACTTCCCTGTAAGAATAATTTACCTTCATGTATGAATAAGAGTCAAATAAGAAATATAAATTGCTGAATTTTTATTTATTTTGAGTCAAACTAAAATTTACCCATATGAATGAAGTGCTTAATAGAAACCTTTATTTCGTGAAGGAGCATGTTGGAATGTTTAAAGCAGCCAACAATTACGATATATTGGATCCTGAATCGCAAGAAACTGTACTGCTGTGTCGTGAAGAAAAGCTTGGTTTTTTAACCAAGATATTCCGTTTTACCGATTATAAAAGAATGACACCCTTTAACGTGATAATTAAAACCCCCGAGGGCGAAAAAGTGCTTTCGGTAAAAAGGGGAGTGTCGTTTTTTGTATCAAAAGTGCAAGTTTTCGATGAATCGGATCGATTAGTAGGCATGTTTAAGCAAAAGTTTTTCAGCTTTGGTGGCAGATTTAATGTATTTGATGCCGATGAAAATGTTGTTTGTACGCTCAAAGGTAAATGGACCAGTTGGGACTTTAGGTTTGAAAGAGAAGGAGTAGAGTTGGCAAATGTAGCAAAAAAATGGGCTGGTTTTGGCAAAGAACTTTTTACTTCGGCAGATAATTACATGCTACAAATCAAAGATGAGGTAAAGCCCGATCACCCCATTCGAATTTTAATAATGGCAGCAGTGATGTGTATTGATATGGTGTTGAAAGAATAGTTTATTTTAGAATAAAATTGTAAAGCCCAACGTGATATTTATCCTTGGGCTTTTTATTTTTACAGGCATATTGATTTACAATAGGTAACCTTATAAGATAAAGCAAGAGTTTTCGTTGCATAAATTGCATAATACTAGCACTAATATAAAAATATGATAAGGGTTGTTATCCTGAGTTTCTTTCTTATTACTCCATTTATTGTTCGGGCTGCCAATGCCCCGGATAGCGTGCAAATAGATCGTATATTTATTATTGGCAATAAAGTTACCAAAGAAAAAATCATAAATAGGGAGCTAAGCCTAGAGGAAGGGCAAAGGCTTTCGCAAGAACAATTAACCAAATTCATTGAGGCCGATAAAAACAAAATTCTTAATACCCGGCTCTTTCTCTCTGCTCATATAAGCGTAATAGACGTAGACGAAAATAAAGTGGACTTGATTGTTCGTGTAGTAGAGCGCTGGTATATTTTTCCTTTTCCTTTGCTCGAACTTGCAGATAGGAGCTTTAACGAATGGTGGACCAACCAAAACCGGGATTTGAGCCGTTTGAATTATGGACTCAAGCTGTACAAGTACAATATGCGAGGCATGAATGAAACGCTTATTGTAAATGCACAATTTGGCTTTACTAAGCTTTTTGGCTTGCAATACAACTTTCCCTACATTGATAAAGCTCAAAAAATAGGCCTGCGATTTACTGGTTATTATTCAGAAAATAATAACCCTAATTATCTCACCTTAGATCACCGATTGCAAGATTTAGATTCTATTAAATCAAACAGCTGGCTACAAAGACGTACCAGGTTGGGAGTAGATTTAAATTATAGAAGGTCTTTTTACAACATAAATTCCTTTTCGTTAGATTATTTTAACAATCAAATAAAAGATACCGTAGCTACCCTCAACCCGTTCTATTTTCTAGATGGGGCTACCAGGCAACGCTACTTTAGTTTGGAATACAATTTTAGACGTGACTTGCGCGACTTTGTTTCATATCCGCTCGAAGGTTTTTTGATCAATGCCAATATTTCAAAATTAGGCCTTGGTATTTATGATGATATCAATCAAGTTGAATTAAGCATGTCTTACGCTCAATTTGTCAATTTTGGCAAAGGCTTTTTTCTTTCTAGTTTATTGTCAGGAAGAACCACTTACCCACAAATACAACCTTATATTGCTAATAATGGTGTAGGCTTTGGCAATAACATTATCCGGGGCTATGATTTATATGTAATTGAAGGTCAGCATTTTATCATGAATAAATTGACCATGAAAAAGCGAATATTTAGCAGAAAACAAAACCTGGGCAACCTGATGCCTATGGAAGAGTTTCGTACGTTTCCCATTGATATTTATTTGAAAGCCTTTTTCGATTCAGGTTATATTAGAAACAATTGGTCATTTCCTGAAAATGCTAATGTTCGTTTTACCAATCAATATATTTACGGAGGTGGAGTAGGTTTGGATATTGTGTCTTTCTACGATCTGGTAATGAGGTTTGAATATTCAATAAATGCAGCTGCTGAAACTACCTTTATTTTTGGAATTAAATCAGAATTTTAAACCAATACCCGGATAAAATGATAAGTGAGCCATACACAAAATGCCAACTTGAGAAAAGTGCCGGTCAAAAAGCCGATAAAAGCACCAAATCCTGACCTTAGCGCGTCATTCATTTTTTTACCATGGATAAGCTCACCTGCTACAGCTCCTAAAAACGGACCTAAAATAATGCCAAAAGGAGGAAAGAAAAATATACCCAGCAATAATCCAATTGTACTACCCCAAATACCGTATTTGGTAGCGCCCATCTTTTTACTACCGTACACCGGTACTACATAATCAACAACAGTCACCAGCAAAGTGAGTCCGGCATAAATTAATAGAAATTTATTGCTGAAAGGAGACTCCGGTAGTAGCTGTAGCAAAAGCAACCCGAGATAACTTAAAGGTGGGCCGGGAAGTACCGGTAAAAAACTTCCGATAATTCCTAGCAACATTAGTATAGCACCTCCTGTGATTATTGCAACACTCGTGAAATCCATTTTTAAGTTTTTGTAAAGATAGTATTTTCAACTATTGGATATGCATTAAAATTGCACCACAAAAAGACGACTAAGTTTATAGTATTAAATAATATATACCTATCAATTTCATATATCTCGGATAATTCTGTGGGGCTACTTTAATTTTTTATACAAAGATTGATAACTTTCAACAACTAACAACGATTACTTAGTAATACATTCTTCAATTGGTCATAGGTAATCACCAATTTTAGTTCCAAAAATTAGAGAACGTATCCGACTCAGGCGGATGACGATTACAGCATTGCAAATGCAGTGGTTTTATGCCTCGGGATTTTATCCTGATCATAAAAGTCAAGTGATTATTACAGAATTAATATAAATGTCATTAATAACTAAAAAATTTAATATATGCCGCTCATAAGTGGTTCAAAATTTAAACGTCCGGGGTTGTTAATTAATGGGCACTTGGAAACCATTGTGCCAAACACGCTTAGAAAAGTAGATCATGTAGATTATTCAAGAGAAAGATTTACTACAGCTGATCAAGATTTTTTTCTGTTGGACTGGATTAAACAAGGTGCGGATAAGCTGGTCGTGCTTACTCATGGCCTGGAAGGGCATTCGGAAAAGCCATACATGAAGGGCCTGGCGCGCATTTTTTCGCGTCGCGGATGGGATGTACTTGCCTGGAACTGCCGCAGTTGTGGCGGTGAGATGAATAATCAATTAAAGCTTTATCATCATGGTGATATAGCAGACCTAAATGAATTGGTCAACTATTTGAACGAAAAGTATAGTTATAGAAAAATCGCTCTAGCCGGTGTAAGCATGGGAGGGTCTATAATTTTAAAATACCTTGGTGAAATGGAAAATTCTCTTCCTAATAATGTAAAAGGGGCAGTGGCTATATCCACACCATGCGATTTAGCGGCCAGTGAAAGAATGCTTAGAAAGCCTGTCAATGCAATATACCGTCGTAGATTTTTTAAGAAGCTTTGGCAGAAAACACTTATTAAGTCTCAGCAATTTTTGCCGGAAGCAATACAGCAATTGAAAAGGGCACGAACTTTTTCTGATTTACACCGGTGGTTTACCATGCCGGTTTACGGCTTTAAGTCAGAAGATGAGTTTTATCAGCAAGGTAGCGCCAAAAATTTCCTTCATCGTATAAAAGTGCCAAGCTTAATATTAAACGCCCTAAATGACCCAATGCTTGCAGACGATTGCTATCCCGTGAAGATAGCAGAACAATTGGAACATGTTTTCCTGGAGATTCCAAGGTTTGGAGGCCACGCGGGCTTTATGCAAAAAGGTGAGGGGCCTTGCTGGAGTGAGTTACGTGCTTCGGCTTTTATTAATTCGCTTTAGTTTAATTAGTAGTAAATACTTTATCTTTGGGTATTATTTCTGATTAATAACTTTGAAAATGTCAAGGATAATTTATTTTGTTTTACTACTCATGATTTCATCATCTGCCATCAGTCAGCCGGCACTAAATTTATTATTTCTAGGAGATTCTTACACGATTGGAGAGTCCGTGGCTGAACACGAACGATGGCCCGAGCAACTGAAAGTAGCTCTGGGCAAGGAGAAAATTAAAATAAATGCTGATACCATAATTGCCAAAACCGGCTGGACTACGGATGAGCTTTCTGAAGCAATTAGCATATCAAATCTGCAACAAGAATATGACTTGGTCACTTTGTGCATTGGCGTCAATAATCAATATCGGGGCAGGTCTTTAGAAGATTATATCGATGAATTTGAAGGTCTATTGAAGCAAGCCATAGCTTTTGCCGGGGGTGATGCATCGCGTGTAATTGTTTTATCCATTCCAGATTATGGTGTTACGCCATTTGCCAAAGAAAAAAATCCTGAAAAAATAAGTAAAGAGCTGATGGATTATAATAAAATGAATCTTCGAATTACCAGGCACTATCAGGCAGGATACGCTGATATCACCAGTATATCATTATTGGCAAAAGAAGATCTATCATTGCTAGCAGAAGATCAATTGCACCCATCGGGAGAAATGTACCGCCGATGGGTTATGGCCATAATGCCCTTAGTAAAAATTATTCTTAATTTATGATCACTGCCGAGCAAATAGCCGAAATGGACAGCTCGGATAAGCTGAAAGGATATCGCCAGCACTTTATTCATCCTGAGCCTGATTTAATTTACCTGGATGGTAATTCTTTAGGTAAAATTACTGCAAAGGCTCGGGAAAATCTACAATATGCAATCGATTACCAATGGTCAGAAAGGCTGATAAGGAGCTGGAACGAAGGGTGGTATGATTTACCTCAAAAATTGGCAGCAAAATTGGCCCCCTTAATTGGTGCTAAACCTCATGAAGTTCTTATTGCAGATAATACCTCCATCAATCTTTATAAACTTTCAATGGCAGTATTGCAGCTCCAGGCTGGCAGGAAGCAGGTAATATCCGATCGCCTCAATTTCCCAACTGATTTATATATTCTTCAGGGGATCATTGATACTTTAAGGCAGGGGCATTACCTGGATTTAATGCCAGCCAATGATGGCATGACTTTGGATGCCACTACTGTAAAAGAATTTGTAAGTAAGGATACAAGTTTAGTAACTCTTTCGCATGTAGCATTTAAAAGTTCTTTTCTTTTTCAAATGCAACAAATAAACGAAATCGCGCATGATCAGGAAGCTTTGGTGCTTTGGGATTTAAGCCACTCGGTAGGTGCCGTGCCTGTAAGCTTAAATGAATCGGGGGCAGACATGGCGATTGGTTGCACTTACAAATTTTTGAATGGCGGGCCGGGAGCTCCGGCATTTTTGTACGTAAGTGAAAAGCTGCAATCGCAAATTAAGTCTCCCATTTGGGGTTGGTTTGGCGATGCACAACCATTTGATTTTAATTTGCAATATGAAGCAGCTCCCGGCATAAAAAACTTTGCCAGTGGTACGCCACCTATTTTATCTTTATCGGCTTTGGAGTATTCACTTGATGCAATCAATCAGGCAGGGATACAGAATATTCGTGAAAAGAGTATTCAGCTTACAGAGTTGATCAAAGAATTATCAAAGAATAAATTGTTGTCTTTGGGCTTTTCTTTTGGTTCACCCTTAACAGCAGATAATCGAGGATCTCATTTTAGCTTAAAGCATAATGAAGCTTTTCGGATATGCCAGGCACTAATTTCCAAAGAGGTAGGTGAAAAAGTAATAATTCCTGATTTTCGGGCACCTGACAATATTCGATTGGGTGTGAATCCTCTGTATAATACTTTTGATGAGGTGTACCAAACCATTTTACAAATAGAAGCCATTGTAAAAAATGAATGGTATGCTGCTTTTGATATAAAACCTCAAGGTGTTACTTGAACTAATGTATAATATGAGCAAGATGAAGATATTTATTTTACTAATGATATTGCTGCCAGTAATTTCTTATAGTCAGGACACATTGATTGTGCAGCAAGATTCAGTAATAATCGAGGAAACTGGGGAGCCGAAGGTAGAGCATTCATTTGGGATTCGCGGAGGGTATGGCGTAGGCGATATATCTTTTAGCCTTAATAGGGATACGGGTTATAATCAGAGTTTTGATGTTGGGGTTGTATACAAAAGAATTGGAAAACCCGGGTTAGGCATTCAGCTGGAATTGAATTATGTAAATCGTGGTTTTATTTTATTGGGTGAAGAAGATATTCTAGCACCGGATACTGCTTATAGTTTTTCAATGATTGAATTGCCTTTCTTAGCACATGGTTATATTGGCAGAAAGAATGGACGCTTATTCCTCAATTTAGGGTGTTTTCTCAACTTGAGGCTAAATGGCAATTTACGTTATGAAAATGTGCAAAATGAAGTAGATTTTGACAACGTGCAAATGCTTGGTTATGGCGTGCTGGGTGGGGTTGGCTATGGACGTAAATTGGGGCCAGGCTTTTTACAGATTGAAGGCAGGTACCAGTTTTCCCTGGGTAATTTATATGAACAAGTAATTTTAAGGGCAGACTTCTCGCAGATGCAGGCAATAATGGTCAACGTGGCTTATTTGTTTTAAAGTGATCCAGGATTTTTTTAAACCTTTGTTATGGTGTATAAAATTGGATCATAACATTGAGGAATATTTTTAGGTAATGCCAATTTGATTATCGTCCCAAAATGTGAAGTGTTTCCTGAAATTAGTGAAAAAAGCTTGTCATAGTACAGGAGGTAATTTGAAAATGTAGTTGGGGTAAAACCTGAATCCTGAATCCTTAATCCTGAATCTAAATTTTTGTCTAAATGCCTTCCTGTTATTGCACCTAAAACACCGCCAAATATGAATTTATCAATCATTTGTAGATCTTCAACCTCTTGCCAACGCCAAGATATTGGAACCATGAAATGATATATTATGAAGAAATGAGCAAAAAATGTACCCTTAGCGTACAAAAGTTTTCACTTGCTCATAAACAAATATGGCCTTTCTGGTATATCAGAAAGGCCATATTTTAATACTTTAGTACCCAGGGCCGGGGTCGAACCGGCACGGTATTGCTACCATTGGTGTTTGAGACCAACGCGTCTACCAATTCCGCCACCTGGGCATAAAATAAGCAATAGCTAACTTTAATGCTTATCAGTAGATTTGTCATTAGGGCTGCAAAACTAGACAATTTTACTGAATTTGCAATCGATTTATTTAAGATTATTCTTTAAAAATAATATGAACACTGCTATCATATTGTAGGCCTAATAGTTCTGATGCATTCCCTTTATTAATGCCAATTTCAAGTAACCCTAAGTCATTAAATATTACAAAACAGTCACCTGGTTCAGCATGGGATGGTGAAGTATTTATCTTGCTTAATCTTTCTCTGCCCAATACTATATTGTATTTTTTATCTTTGCTAAGGATTTCAAAAGCTTGCTTTTCAATATTGGTGATTAAATTTCCATAATTATTTACCCGGATCACATGTCCTGATATTTGCTTTTTGCTTGCTTTTACCTGCCTTGGCAATAGGCGAAAATAGTCTTCTTTCTTTTCTCCCAGGGTGGCAATATCAATGCCCTTACACAATGAAGCTGCTGCCGATGCCAATATTTCAAGCGTAGGAAATTTGCTGTCTGACTCATTTTTTAAATAAATGATTTCTTGAGGAGTTTTGCTGGTCAATAAACTGAAAAGCCCGTTATCAGGGCCAACAAAATAATGATCATCCAGTTTTAATGCTATAAATTGAGCAGCATCAATGGCATTTACAGAAACCAGATGGACCGTGCCTGCAGGAAAATGAGGATAAATATATTTGAGTACAAATGAACCATGGGCTATATTATACTGTTCAATTGTATGGCTAACATCAATTATATTGAGGCTGGCGTCTAAGCTAAGCAACTTACCTTTAACGGCCGCGGCATAATAATCGGTAGTACCAAAGTCTGACATGAATGTGATAATAGCCATGAAAAAATCAAAATATTTTATATATTTTTGCAGAAGACAAAATTACGGAAATTTTAAACCCATAAATAAATTAACAAAAATTAATCTTTTATAAGCCTTTGGTAGAAAAAGTAATTACTTTAGAGAATGTTTCTTTAATAGATTTTCTGGGAGTGGAAAATCAAAATATAAATGAAGTAGCCTCAGCATTTCCCAAATCAAAAATTGTCTCACGCGGTAACGAAATCAGGATTAAAGGTAGCACACCGGAAATAATCAGGATTAACGATGTTTTGAATTCCCTGCTTGCCCATTATCATAAGTTTGGAAAAGTTACTTTTGATAATGTGAAGAACTATTTGCTGGAAGAAGAGGATGCCGATGTACAGCAATCTAAGCAAGATGTATTAATTTATGGTACGCGTGGAGCTGTGATAAGGCCTAAAACGATAAATCAATTCAAACTTGTAGAAGCTGTAAGTAAAAATGATCTGGTTTTTTCTATTGGGCCTGCCGGTACCGGTAAAACTTATATCTCTGTTGCACTGGCAGTAAGAGCTCTTAAAAATAAAGAAATAAAGAAAATCATTATTACCAGGCCAGCGGTAGAGGCTGGTGAAAATCTTGGCTTTTTGCCTGGCGATTTAAAAGAAAAAATCGACCCCTACCTAAGGCCAATCTACGATGCACTTAACGACATGATCCCCGGAGATAAGTTGCGATATTACCAGGAAAATAACGATATAGAAATTGCTCCGCTCGCGTATATGAGGGGGCGTACCTTACACAATGCTTTTATTTTACTTGATGAGGCTCAAAATACCACTCCCATGCAAATAAAGATGTTCCTTACCAGGATGGGGCCTCATTCAAAAGTAATTATAAATGGCGATGTATCGCAAATAGACCTGCCCAGAAATCAACGATCCGGATTGATAGAAGCCGCAAATGTACTCAAAGATGTGAAAGGAATAGGTTTTACCGAGTTTGATGGCCGTGATGTGATAAGGCATAAATTGGTGAAGGATATAATAGATGCTTACAATGAATCGGAAGAAAGAAAACATGGGCAATCCTTTAAAAACTGATCTAACGGTAGAAGCAATAAGCACAGAAAACCAATTACAGCATGCCTTCAAAGTAAGGACAATTGTATTTGTAGAAGAACAAAATGTACCCCCTGAAGATGAATTGGATGAGTATGAAGAAGAAGCTACTCATTTTTTGGCTTATGCAAATGATCAACCGGTAGGTACAGCCCGGTACCGCTCTACTGATAAAGGATTGAAGCTGGAGAGGTTCGCGGTTTTAAAAGAATTTAGAAATTATGGTGTAGGTAAGGCTTTGGTTGAGGCAGTAATGAAAGACATTGCTTCGAAGCCTGAGTATATTGGTAAAACCTGTTACCTGCATGGCCAGGTACCTGTAGTTAAATTTTATCAGGCGTTTGGTTTTGAGCCCGAAGGTGATCAGTTTGATGAATGTGGTATAATGCACTACCTGATGACACGTAAATGAGTTTAATTTACCTATTCCACTATTTAATTCATTCGCTTATTGTTTTGGTTTTTTGTTTCAGGTCTTTGATCCAAATTAATAGCTTGGTATTGAAATTGAAGCAAAATCAAAATTTTGATTAAAAACGGGTATATCCAAAAATCAAAAAATTTATGTTCAATTTTTTCAGACATCTAAACTAACAATTCCCGAAAAACTCATGACTTGTTTAAATAAATATGCTTTTTGAATGGAATAGGATTGATCACAAGTCCATACTTATAGGTATATCTAAAGAAAAAATAATATTCCGGCCTTGTTCGGCAATGTTTAGTAAGCGATAGCGACTCAGGTGATTCAAATAGCTTACGTTGAAAAGGTTTTGTATCGATGCTTTCAGCAGCAATTCTTGCTTGCCTACATTGAAGCCTACACCACTCATCAAATTTGTTAATGTATAACCTGGCGTTGGTTCCTCATTACTAAACACCCGGTTTTGAGCAGCAAAGAATTTCACATCCACGCCCAGGTAGAAGTTGTTTAAAAATTTGTTCTTAAGGTCTTTTTCGTACATTATTTCTCCAAGTACCGACAAGGGAGGGGTAAAGGGAAGTGGCAAACGCCTGTTGAGATTATAATTGTAAACATATTCTCCGGCTACTTTTAGGTGCAGGTCATCCCAAATATGATATTCTGCAAACGCCTCGCCACCTGTAAAAATGGCATCGCTTTGATAATACCTGTACACCTGACCACCTTCGGGTAAGGAATATTTTTTACCATCAATGTTTTCTACCAGGAAGCTAGCCGAAGGTGCCAGGAAAATGTAATTGGTAAAATAGTTAAAATATGGAGTTACGCCTAATATAAAATTTCTTCTTTTGTAAGTTAAATTTAGATCGGCTTGGTAGCCCCTTTCCGACTGTAAAGTGCTATCGCCTACCTCGTGCCTGAAAGTGCCATGATGCACACCATTGATGGCTAGCTCAGCAGCTGAGGGCATACGGAAACTACTACCCAGGTTAAACTTTAAATTGAATTTATTGCTGGGATACCAGGATAGACCTGCAGCACCGGATAAATTGAAAAATTCACGATCGAAACCTAAATTCCGGGTGATGGTGCCCGATACATCGGAGGTTATATAATCAGGCTCAGTAAATTCATGCACCAATATTTGACCATAATCAAACCTGATGCCTCCACTCAGCGTCATTTGGTTACTCACCCCAAGTTCGTGATAATTGTAGAGGCCAAAATTTCTACTTTCATAAGCTGGTAACAAATGTTCAAACCCGCCTTTATCATTGCTCTGGATCTGAAATTGCATGCCATAAACGCTTTTCAAATCTTCAAACGGATTCTGATGGTAATTGATGTTGCCAGAAAATGTTTGTAGGTTAAGTTGAAGCGCAAGGTCGCCTTCAGGGCTTGGCCCGCGTCCATGGGCGTGCGGGAAAGACTCTTCCCTGCGCAGATTTCTTTGGTAGCCGATATCCATCTCCAGCCAGTCTGAACCAAATTGCCAGTTGGTATTGCTGATAACTTTAAAATGCCTGGTCACCTGCCGCGGTAAGTCAATGTTGCTGTAACTACCATCGGGCGTTTCATCATATTCACCAGGCCGGCCAATAGCTCCCGCGAATAGTCCGGAAAGCTGGTTGAAATTGCTTACAGTGATAGTAGAATAACCTTTGCTACCGGAGAGACCACCCATCAAGGAAAAATTGCGTTCTCTTCCAGCGGTATTTTTTAATTTGTTGTTATAAATTCGATACTCATAAGTAAGATATCGAAAGCTATCGTCAGGAATAGTATAGTCGTTAAAATCCTGACTAGAAAACCTGGCCCTGAATATTTTCCCATCTTTATTGCCCTCCAACATGGTAGAAGTAGCTCGTAGTTGATTATTGGTTTTATAATTTGCGTAGAATGATCCTTGTAGTGTACCCCTGTCGGGAATGGATGGGGGCTGTACACTTATTACCCCTCCTATGGCATCAGATCCATACACTAGAGAGGCAGGGCCTTTGATAATTTCAACTCTTTGAGGATCATACTGGTCAATTTCTAAACCATGATCAGAACCCCATTGCTGCCCTTCCTGTTTAATGCCCCGATCGGTTACTACCACTCGATTAAAGCTCATTCCCCTGATCATTGGTTTGGCAATTCCTACACCCGTATTGATAGCATTTATACCGGGAATATTCTGCATAGAAGTTATTAAAGTTCCCCCCGATTCGCGTTTTAGTTCCTCCTGGTCAATGGTTTCAATGGTCATCGATTGCTCTACAGGACCACTTTTAAATGGATTGGCTTCTATTACCACCTCAGCCATTTCCAATGAAGATTCATTTAAATTAAAATTTACACTTTCTATTTTATCATCTATTTTTATGGTTTTGCTGGTAGCCTCATAGCCTACAAAAGTAACATGCACGTGATACACTCCTTTATTAAGACCGGTGATTTCATAGTACCCCTCTTGATTGGCAATAGTGCCCCGATGAAGCTCATGAATGTACACGTTGGCTCCGGGCAAAGGATTTCCTTCCGCATCCAATACGTTACCATTCATTGTGCTTTTTCCATCAATGGCTTGTAACGGAGCAATAAAAACCTTAAGAAAAATAAATAGGAGAAAAATATACTTGTTAAAAATCATTTTTAACTTTGATTACCTAACCATATACAGAAAATAATGCAACAAAGTTTCATTTGTTTGGAAAATAGCCCCTCGAAAATATGAAAAAAAATTATATCTTCAACATGTTGGTGGTAGCCGGTATTTTAATAGTTTTTTTTCTATTGGTCCGGTTCGGGCTCAGTACTATTATCAATAGCCAGGACAGAAAAGAGTCTACTGCAGGTTTTCAACATCCGCGCACGTTAATAAATGCTGCTACACTGGCTGATTCCAGCCATTGGCAATCACAACCTGTTCAACAAATGCTACAAGTGTATAAATATAATATTGATTCTATTATTCAAAGAGTTGAAACTGCAGAAGAAATAAAACTTTATGACCGGGCTTACCTGGCCAAAGATTTGGCCGCATTGCAAGCTATAGAAAATAATAACGGCAGGCAGTCAATATTATGGAAAAACCTGGAAGCAATTCTAACCAACGAAGAAATTTTTCTTAATCCAATTTCACGTGGGTTAACCAGGGCTACATTGCTGCAAAATGTTTCTCTTACCTATGATTTTGGGTATAACAATTTTAGCATTCCCCAGCAAGAACGCATCAATGAGTTGATGTATAAAGTAATGTTTACCACTGAAGCCAATATGGGGCATGAAGCCAACTACAGCATTGCCAGCAACTGGATGGGGGTGAGATATGGCAGCGTAATGTTAACAGCATATGCCTGGGACAATCGGGAAAATATTTCTCCCCAACAAAATCAGCCATTACTGTGGGATGCGACCAAAAGAATGGGTGATCATTTAGATGCTAATCTTTATAGAAATGGATGGAACGGTGAAAGCATGGGTTACCATAGCTATGATTGGATGTTTGTGGGGCCGGCGCTAATAGCCGCACAAAACAGTTCTCAGTCAGATGCTTTTCTGATGCAAAATTTTGCCCCGAAAGCAATAAATTCATTGCATGCTATAAGCACAGCTACGGTAAATATACCTACACTTGGTAGGAGAGGAATGAAGCCCGACTTATCCGACGATAATTTGATGGCAAGCCCTTTACATCTTTTGGCTTTGGGTTTTCGATTGCATCCGCAACAGCAGCATGGAGCTTTAAAGTGGATGCACAATTATTTTTTCGATCCGAAAATGTATTTTGATGATAGGGGCTTGTTGCTCTATAGCTTACTTTATTATCCGCCTGAGGTTACAGCAACCAACCCGGAAACTTTAGGTTGGCTCAATTACCATGACCCCGAGCAAGGGGTAGTCATCTTCAGAAATCGTTTTAAAGATGAAAATGATATCGTAAGCTTATATACTGCTACCAGTAAGCGGGTAAAAGGCCACCAGGGACCCGATACAAATACATTTCGGCTGATAGGACTGGGTGTGCCTTGGATAGTTGGCGCAGGTCGCACCGGTGAAATAGCGGGCCAAACCAATTTATTTCCTGCACTTGACGAAACTCCGGAAAAGGGAAATACCGATAGTCTTGGCTATTTACATGAGTATGAATTTTTCCAGGCTGGCGAAGGAGGGTACGCCATTGGTTCTGGTAGTAGTACTCAGGTAAATGGTCATTGTCGGTTTTATTACACTTCATTTGCTGCTGACAATACTGCCGCCATTGTTATTGTAAAAGACATATCGGAAAATGGAGAAAGATGGCGTATCAATACCCCGGAATTTAATAGGATTGTCACCTCCGAAAATGGCTTCACCTTGGTGGGCCCCAACAATGCTTCATTAAAGGCAACTGTAATGAGCAATGGCAAGCCTGTGAAAATGCAAACCGGGCAAGTGCGGTATGGTGGCAGCACGGTTAAAAATAATCCGGGAATTTACTACCAAGGCAAAGGATACAAAAATAACAATTGGATTGATGTGTATTGTGATGGTGAAATCACGGTAGTATTTACACTTCAACCAGTCAACAAGCTTCATCCGCAAATTAAAATGCAAGGAAACAACATTTTGGTGGATGGATTGCAAGTTCAGGTACCTGAATTACAAAATTACAAGTAGATGATTTTGGCTCCTAAATTATTGACGGGGTATACATCAATTCCTTCTTCCAGTCCTTCCTGATATAATTTATCCGATAGCCAAGGAGGGTTTGAACTGTCCAATATTATTTCCCGGGCCAGGAAATAGGCTTGCAAATCCCGAAGAGACTTTATTGCACCTGAGCTTACAATCAATACATCTACCTGCTGCGGAGTTTTGAATTTTTTTGTCGGTAGGTTATTAAGAAAGGCAATTTTTTTATCAGACACATTATAAATTGAAAACTCCTGTTGTTTATGTTTTGCTAATTGCAAATGCTTCTTGGGCTTAATTTTGTTTTTCAAATTAAAAGGCTGCAAGTAATATTGATAATCTTTTTCCTGAATTGTATTTTTATTGTTGATCAAATAAGCTTCACCATTCAGGTTAAACTGTGCCGCTGATACCCCCGGAACAGCAAACACAACTAAACTCTTCTCCTGTTTTTGCTTAATTTTAATAATTAATGCATATGAATTAAAGCAAAGTATTAAAGAAAATAATACTACTGATAATTGAAACTTTTTGTAATAAAGAAAGGCCAATAAGCTTAGCAGCATAGCATAAATTAAGATTACCTGAAAAGCATCAAGAGACACATTTTTTATTAAGCTGAAGCTAAATGATTCAACCTCTGTTGCCAGCCAATTAATTAACTGCACGTTTTTTTCAAGTATAAAACTTAATACTTGATTGAGCCAGGGTACTTGAGCTAGCAAAAGATATAGTAAACCCAATGTAAAACTACTTGAAGCTAAGGGCACCGCTATAATTCCCACCACAACTGAAAGTGCCGGTATTTGATTAAAATAATAGACACTTATTGGCAAAGTAGCAATTTGTGCGGCTAAGCCCACTGTAAAAAGCTGCCATATTCTTTTTGCCACAATATTTTTTAAAAGCCAAAAATTTTCAAAACGTGGTTGTAAGTAAACAATGCCCAGCACAGCAATATAACTCAACTGAAAACTCACGCTAAATAGCAAGTTTGGATTGATAAAAAGTAAGAAAAATGCAGATGCCGCTAAGGTATTATAAATATTCTTTTGTCGGCGGCTGGCATCGGCTATGGCTACCAGGCTAAACATAAAAGATGCTCTGCATACCGACGGTGATAATCCTGTGACCAAAGCATACATCCATAAGGTGGATAGACATAAAAGCACGAAGTAAATCTGCCCATGCCGATACTTTTTGATATGCCCAAAAAGTATGCGTATAATAAAATATATGATGCTCACATGCAATCCGGAGACCGCTAAAATATGCATGAGCCCCGCGGCAGTATAGGCATTTTTTGTCACCTCATCAAGGTTGTCTTTACTACCCAATACCAATCCTTCAATTACTCCCTGAGCTGCCTGGTCCTCAATTTTGCTCAAATGCTGCAACACGTATGCTCGAATGTTACGGGCCCATTTTTCAATAAAAATTAATGAATTACCGGTTTTGATTATTGCATTGGGGTTTATAAAAACTTGATGGTGTATGCTTTTGCGTGCCAGGTATTTTTGATAATTAAATTGCTCAGGGTTAAGAGGCGGAGAAATTGACGTAGGGGTACTTTTAATGATTAATTGATCGCCAGGTTGAAAATTTACTTTGGCATTTTTATAAATATATAATTGAATTTTTCCATTCGCCTTTTGCCATCCGCTATTTGTATTTATTGCAGATACTTTAAAGAGATATCGATAAGTTTTACTGGTTACTCGCGCATCAGATATTATCTTGCCTGAAATGTGCTTGGCCGAATCTGAAACATGAATTAAATGGGCTTTGTCAAATTGGGGTGAAGCCAGATAGAATCTTATTTGCATTAAAATGCATAGTAAAACCAAACCGGTAACACCAAAAACCGCTGAATATTGGTGATGCCGGTTATTTTTGACCATGATCCTAAAACCAAGAAAAGCAAAAAATAAAATAAAACCTATGAAAAATAAGCGTTCTGGTGCTATTGGAAAGTATTCCCACCATAAGATACCTGCAATAGCAGCTATAGTAATTCTAATGAAAGGATAAGGCGTCCATCGAAACATTATGCATCAGGGCTTAATGATTAAACTTCAATTTCATTATTTTTTTATTGATAACCAAAAAATTTAAATGGGATTTATCTATTGGCTAAACTTATCCGCGTTGATTTTTTTGTTTAAATCTATATTGGCATACCAAAGCCAACGCTAGGGAAACAGGCAATGAGTACAAACACAAAACCGAATAGCTGATATACCCATCAAAATTAACCAGATTGAATAAAAAAACAGCCAATCGTCTGCTCCTTTTAATTAACAACGATTTAAGCTGGTATTGCTGCTATTCACATTTCTTACAGGCCAGGGATTGAAGTCTTTAGAATACCTTTAATGCCTTGTAAAACTAATTATTCCAAATATTCGTAAATTTGAAAAATGGAATGGAAAGAACGAATCAATTCTTTTAGGTAAACCAACCATCAAAGGAACCCGCATATCTGTAGAACACATCATAGATTTGCTCGCGCAGGGTTGGAATGAACAACAAATTTTGGAAAACTACCCTCGAATTACACAAGAATCTCTTCAAGCAGTATTTTTATACATTCAAGACTGCATAAAAGATGGAATATTATATACCAAAGAGAAGTGAAATTTTTAGCTAACGAAATCATTCCACTGGCGAGTATAACTTATCTTGTATCTCATGGATATAATATCAAAGCAATAGGTGTTGATGATCCGAGTATTGCTGATGAGCAAGTTATGAAAATAGCTATTGATGAAAACAGGACAATTGTAACTTTTGATAGTGATTATGGAGAACTAATATTTAAGCGTGGATATTCCCCACTGCCGGCGTAATTTTTATTAGAACTCAGCCAAGCAATCCTTTAGATTACAGTCTCGAAATAATCCCTACTTTGCAAAACCAAATTTTTAACATATCTTATTATTTATGATTAACGTAGAAACGCGGCTGTATTTTTATAATTTGAACAATTTATATCCCAATGAAAAATTATAAAAAATAGCTTGATTGATAAAATCATGGTCTACGCCATAAACATTAATTTCCTTCGTAATTCTATTCCTTTGATGCATGCTAAGTGAAACCACAATATTTTTGAAGGATAATGATCCTCCTACTGCTAAGGTCACTGTTGTGGGTAAGATAGAGTCATTCAGTGAATTGAATACCTCCGCAACACCTTGATGTCTTGTGCCATTTCTGAATTGGATATCTTCGGATTTATTTATTTTATTAAAATTAATAATGGGTCCCAGGAATAATTTAGTTTCTATGGTCTTTAATAAAGGAAGTGTAAGCTGAGGTAATACCTGAACTGAATAGTTTTTTATACCAGTTATTTTCATTTTACGTACAGTAAAACCATAAATTTTGTCATCATCATTGTAAATCTCATAGGGAATCAACAAATCCCTGAATTGAAACTTAACATTTACATCAATTAATTTGGTTAGCCTTACCTCAGCAAATATTCCGAAAATAGGTTCTCCAACATCAACACCATTGGCTGAATTAATCACCAAACTATCAATTTTATGAGAACCTATAAAATTATCAGCATAATGACCGACTTCAGGTCCGATAGCTATTTGTCCAAAGCAATAATGAACAATATTTAATAAAAATAATAATAAAAATAAAATAGACTTCATATCATATTAAATTATTGATATAAAAAAGTGGATAGATTTTACTATCCACTTTTTAATTACCATTTATTTTTTTATTGATTAACATAAAATTTAATCGTTCCTGTATTATTAGAAGTATTTTAAAAAGTATAGCCAATATTTAAAAAAAGGTTAGTAGTGCGAAGCGGTAACGATGCACTAAATCCATCAACCTCGAAATCATTCAGCA
>Ga0207419_1000725_pt1 | contig 27919 bp, 23 predicted proteins | sample ElkSloMetagenome_4_FD_184723 | JGI IMG/M metagenome (GOLD analysis project Ga0207419, IMG submission 184723) | Hot spring microbial communities from Elkhorn Slough, Monterey Bay, USA - MD2A (version 2) | ecosystem: Environmental > Aquatic > Marine > Intertidal zone > Estuary: Microbial mat ... | reverse complement strand
TCGTTGGGATTTGGAATATAGATGGCTTGCTCTTCTCCCCGAGCAAAGAGCTGAAAATCGTTTGGCTGGATTCCGAGCAGGGGGATGCCGGCATTTTGAAGATCCTGGTAGCTGATCCGATAAACTCCCTTTTGAGTGATGGGAAATTTATAATAGGATTGGTTGTAATCGATCCAATCGTTGGCAGCAGACTGACCGAGCAAAGAAGTTGCAAAAAACAACAATATTACATGAAACAGATGCTTCAAGGCTTACGATTTAGGTCGATTCGCAAAGAAAAGACATTGGAATACAATGCTACTGAGCGGTCACCTATATCGGTAAGAGCATAATCAATTGAGAAAGAAGAAAACCTCACCCCAAGACCGAAGTTAGGTTGAAAGGTGGTAATTCGATTGCCATCGATATCATCCGTAACTTGTACGTTTCCAACGCCCAAGCGTAAAAAGATCAAATCGTCGTAGGTGGCCTCGAGACCAAGAGAAGGGTCAATGCTAATCGGATCTGCGCTTAGCAAGACGTTTCGCTGGCCGTCGAATGTATTCTTCAAGTTCAATTCTGCAATCATTCCAATGCGATTACTGAATATAAATTTACGGTTAATACCCAAAAGAAGTTCCGGTAAGGTTAGCTCTACAGAATTCTCGGGAAGTTCATTTCCCGTAAGCAGAAATACGCGCTGTGTTTCGGCATCTAAATTTGAAGTCCAGGCATTGAAGGTAGAGGTGACATCTCTCGCCATGGCGGCATAGGTCCATTTACCCCTTTCATAACGTGCACTTGCGTCCAAACCAAAACCCCAGGCGTCGGCAAAATCACCGACATTTCGGTGGATAATCTTCACATTTGCTCCATAGCTTAAGCCCTGGATCCCGCTCTCTCGGGCATAGGAGATCAAGCCGGCATAATCTGCGGCTGAGAAAGAACTTACTCGGTTAAAATCAATATTCCCCTCGGCGTCGATCAATTGCGTAGTGTTGGGAATATCGTCCACTCCGAAGCGGACAAAAGAAACCGCGAAAGCAGAGACCGAATCGATCCGACTGGCAAAAGCAGCGTAATCATAAGCGGCAATCCCGGCGAAATACTCAGAGTGCATGAGGGAAACTTGATAATCGCTGCTTAGTTGGGTTAAACCGGCAGGGTTCCAGTAACCGGCCGTCACGTCGTTTGCACTGGCTATGAAGGCGTTCGACATCCCCAATGCTCTGGCCCCAACCCCGATCTTTAAGAACTCATTACTAAACTTCGGTGCTTCGGCCTGGGCTAGTGCGCCCTCCGAAAGAAGGATCGTGAAAAGAAGCAGAGTACCTACGAGAAATCTATTCATCATACTATTTGGTCGCAATACTAACTCTTAAAAAGTAGATTTATTTCAATGGATTGGGCAATTACAAAATAAAGCCTAATTCTTTCTATTTGTTCGCTCACTATAAAAGACGGAAATTCGCAGCAAATAGTTGAGTTTTAATTGATGAAAAGGCATTTACCCAACGCGATCACTTCGGCCAATCTTCTTTGTGGGTGTCTGGCTATTCAAGCGGCCATTCTGGGAGAGCTTCCAAAATCGGCTTTTTTTGTGCTGCTTGCCGCATTCCTTGATTTTTTCGATGGGATGGCAGCACGGCTACTGAAAGTGAGCAGTCCCATTGGGGCTCAGCTCGATTCCCTAGCCGATGTGGTTAGCTTTGGAGTGGCGCCTTCGTTCATGGCCTTTCATTTGATCAGCAGGTACAGCGAAAATCAGAGTTTAGCTTATGTGGCTTTTTTACTGGCCATCTTTTCGGCTGTGCGACTTGCCAAATTCAATGTGGACGACCGACAATCTGAGCAATTCATTGGATTACCCACACCGGCCAATGCCCTATTTTGGCTTTCGCTAGTCCTTTCAGTTTGGCAGGCGCAAGAGTTTAACTATGGCGAATTCTTGGCTGAGGCGAGCGTGCGTCTTAGTCAGGCACCCGGCATTTTGGCACTGCTGGTGCTGGTCTTTGCGTATCTACTGATCGCTGAAATGCCCTTAATGTCATTAAAATTCAAGCAATTTGGCTGGAAAGAAAATCGATACCGCTACATATTATTGATAATTGGAGCCGTTTTAATCGCCCTATTTCTATTTGCAGCCGTACCAATTATCCTAATTTTGTATTTGATTTTATCTTACATACAAGAACGTAGTAAAAAGCAACCCAATGAAATTCAAAGCTGAGATTGACATCATGCCCCTAAAGGCACTATTAGACCCACAAGGAAAGGCCGTTACCTCTAGTCTCAAGAATCTTAATCTTAGCGAGATCGAAAACGTTCGAATCGGCAAGCATATTTCATTGGAAATCGAGGCCGACAACAAAGAAGCAGCTAGTGCTAAGGTTGAAGAAGCCTGCAAAAAACTCCTCGCCAACCAATTGATGGAATCGTTTGAGTTTGAATTGAGCGAGATCGTTTGATTTAGCTAAACACAAATAGCCTCAAGGCTTGTATAAGTTTCTGATCCTGTTTATTTTTAAAAAGGATGAGTCCTTCCACTAGGTTTTACTTTAGGTCTTTGCCCCCTGTTGGGATTGGGTATTTCTTTATCTCCTTGCTATTAGACCTTATCATCAGTCAAGAAATGGATGTGATTGGTGCTTTAGTCAATTCCTTGTTCTTTTCACTGATCTTCGTAGGCATCATGCATTTCATTCATTACGGATACGTTAAAGCCAAGCTAAAGCGAGCTCCTACATTTGAAGAACTCAAGCCCTTGCAAGAAGAACATATCAAACTGCAACGCTCACTTGAGCAACTCCAAGAAGAATTATCAAAAAAGCCTTTAAAGGATTCAACGGACTTAAAAAGGCTAGGAGACACTATACAACTAAGGGTTGTTCCAGTTGGAAATCTCTTTGGAGAGTATCTCGAGATCGCAAAAGTGAACGAAGATGAAGATGGCTTCTTGCTTCGCAGCCGTCCGAAATGGCGACTAGGCGAATATTTTGCTGACAATGGCAAGGGCATGGAAAATATTGCCGCTTTGAAAGCTCATCTTGATAAATTGGGAGTGACCTATTCTTGAGTAAGCTTATTCCGCTTCAGCTCAAAGTTCTTGCCGAGGTATACTTTTCTCACCGTTTCATCGGCAGCCAACTCTTCTGCAGTTCCCGCCTTTAGGATATTTCCCTCAAACAACAAATAAGCCCGATCGGTAATGGCCAAGGTCTCATTCACATTGTGGTCGGTGATCAGGATGCCGATATTGCGCTTTTTCAGATCGGCGACAATGGTTTGAATATCTTCTACCGCAATGGGGTCAACTCCTGCAAAAGGTTCGTCCAACAAGATGAATTTTGGGTCTGTAGCTAAAGCTCTGGCAATTTCGGTTCGTCTACGTTCACCACCTGAGAGCAAGTCGCCCCGGTTGGTGCGCACATGCTGTAAAGAGAACTCGTCCAACAAACTTTCCAATTTGGTAGCCTGTTCAGCTTTTGAGAGCTCGGTCATCTCCAAGATGGCCTTGATGTTGTCTTCAACGGTCAGCTTTCGAAACACGGAGGCCTCTTGCGCCAAGTAACCGATGCCCCGCTGCGCTCTTTTGTACATCGGCAGTTTGGTGATCTCCTGTTGATCTAAAAAAATCTTACCCTCATTGGGAGTAACCAAGCCCACGATCATGTAAAAAGAAGTGGTTTTACCGGCTCCGTTGGGGCCTAACAAACCCACGATCTCGCCCTGGCTTACCTCTACCGAGACCCCTTTGACCACGGTTCGGTTTTTGTACTTCTTGACAATATTCTCGGCTCTTAATTTCATGCTTGATTAGAATTGTATTTCAAATGCGGCTCTGATCCCAAATTTTGCAATATCCGGATGATCCAAATAGTTCAATCGCCACAGCGCATCCACCCTAAAGATCTTGAAAATATTCTCCAGCCCGGCAGCAACCTCCATGTACGGTTGATTAAGCTCATAAAAATCAGCCGGCAAGACCATTTCGGCCCGATTGGCATCACTTAAACTGCCGGCTACCGTGCGATAGGAGATCACTTCGCGCCACTTCAATTTTCTAAACAAAGGTATCTTATTTAGAAAATATCCTTCAAAATGGTGCGTAATCATCAAGGTGGCGTAACGATCACTGATGAATTCAAAAAAGTTCATCAAATTAAAGGCTTGCTGGTCGTAAAAATAAGATTCATTTCCATTGTGGATCTCCAGCAATGGATATGGCAAAGTCCCGAAATATTGCCCGGCCGTTAATCGATATTCGGTCTTTCCGTATACTCCAGTGCTAAAATTGTCTGAAATAGCCAGCTCGTATTTTTGATAGTCATAATCTCCATCTAATAGCCCATTAATCCCTATTCCCAATTGAAATTCCAGGATCGGATAATCGCTACCTAGGGATATTCGGGTAAATTCACCATCCACGAAGCGCTCCTTATACGCAAAACGCGTGTAGAAGCTGATTTCAGAGGTGTTTAAGAACTGATCTTGAAAAAAGCCCACCTCGGGATCGTCATTAAATCTTCGGTATTCGAGGGTTCCTCGCGGACTCATACTCCGTTGAATGAAGTAGATCCTCGATTCGAAGCCGGTGATCCACTCCCTTGAGTAGGAAAATCTATACTCCTCTACATTGGTGAGTTGTTCCAGCGGCTGTCTTCTTAAGAAGGAGGAAAGTATATTGTCTTGAGAGAAGGTGTTCTGACTAAGTCCGAGTTGCTCCAGATCGTTCTTGTAGTGAAAATCGACAAACTGCCTCGGATTATCGTCGAGCTTGTACATGAATCCTCCGCCATATTTGAAGATCTCGTCACGTGTTCCATAAGCCAAATAACCGTCTAACTGCAGTCTTGTACTAAAATCATTACTCGTTCTGCCACCGAATCTGAAACGAGAGCCTTCCACGGGGTTCCAACTGTATAATTTAAAATAGGGGCCGAGCTCGATCTTACCATACTCTTTGTAGCCGGTAAAGATCAGTTGGATGACGTCGATAAAGGTTTTAAAAGCCGGCACGTTCTCCACGGAGTCGATCATTTCATAAATTCCCGCCTGGTTGGCAGTGAGCGATTCATGCCTGGCGGTGTCCCAATAATTTTCAGCTTTACGATTGGCACCTTCGAGTACCGTCACGTTGTCGATACCGCTATATATCCCTTCAGGATGGGGCTCATTGACCACAAAATCTCTATAGGAGGTGGATTTCCTGCCGTACATCCCCATCACTTTCTCCGCCAACTGAAAGTCGACCACCAAATTATCTTTCGATAGCATCCAGTATTGACCGTCTACTTTATTGTAGGTCTGCTTCACCCTAAATCCGTTGATGAAGTTGATGTTCGCATTGGAATCGATGGTGGCCTCAATTTGCTTGATGGCATAGGTGGTGTCGTTCACCCACATAGTTCCTCTAAAAACCGGTTCTTGTTTACGCTTGGGCAAGAAATCGATCTCAAAGCAGTAATTGCCATCGATCACCACGGTATCTTGAATGTAATAGCGGTAATAGCTTAGTCCGTTATTCGCGATCGGACTAACAAAAGACTTACCAAACACGCTGATGTAATTCTCATAAATATTGACCTTCTGATACATGTCGCCCAGGAATTGGGTGATGCTTTCGTTGATGTTACCCGAAATGTTCGAGGCTTTGATGTATTCCTTTTCAGATTTAGGATTCCTTCTGTAGTAAAAATCAGAAACCGACTCGGTCATGAACATCGGCAAGAAGGCTTTCTCATCGGTGGTATCCACATAGTCGAAAATGAACTGAAAATTTTTGAAAATCTTCTTATTCTTAAATTCCTCGGTGATGTTATTGATGTCGAATTCCACCTTGTTATACACTTCATACTTGTAGTAGTCGTATTTCTCGCGGTTATTCGCTTCCTTATTGCGATTGATCTTTTCCAGGATGTCATGGGCCGGATTTCCGGTGTATTCGATCACTACCTCGTCCAATTTGATATTGCCCGTGCTCATCTCGAAGGTGACTTCCTGGCTTTGATCTTTTTTGATCTTCAGGGTTTGGGGAGTATAGCCTACGTAGGTCGCGATAAGCGAATCGGTGGGGTAATAGGTGCTGATCTCAAAAAAACCGTCGAGATCAGTGGTCGTACCAATCTTTGAATCTTGAAAGATGACATTGACAAAGGGGAGCCCTTGCTTGCTATCAGAATCGATCACTTTGCCTTTGACAATGGTTTTCTGAGCGATCAAGGGTGATGCAAAAAGAAAGAAAAGCAAGGCAAGTTGAAGAGCTTTCAATAGTGTGTCGGTCCTGTAGAAACTCATTTGACAATGCGGCTAAAGTACTAATTGTCCCATGATGAATAAACCAATTAATCCTGCTCTTTTTTCACCACTGCCCTAGACACCAATATACTGATCTCGTAAAGTACGAAAAGGGGCAATGACACCAATATTTGAGAAGAAATATCGGGTGGGGTAATGATCGCCGCCAATAGCAAGACAGCGATCACTGCATGTCTGCGGTATTTTTTCATTAAAGACGGCGTAACGAACCCCAGCTTGGATAAGAAATAGACCAAGATCGGCAGTTGAAAAACGAGACCACAAGCCAGCGTAATTGTAGTTACGGTGGTGATATAAGAACGTAAATTGATCTGATTATACACAAAATCACTTACCGTGTAACCTCCTAAAAACTGCACAGATAGTGGAGTGATAAGATAGTACCCAAAAGCCACGCCCGACATGAATAGTAGGGAACCCCAAAATACCAGGCCCCTGGCGAAACGCGTTTCGCCCTTCTTAAGAGCCGGTCTAATGAAACGCCACACTTCGTATAAGAAGTAAGGAAAGGCCAAAATCAAACCGGCTACTACCGAGACGATAATGTGCATGCTAAACTGACCCGCCATGCTGATGTTGATCAGTTCGAACTTCATTTCATCAAAGCACAATTTATCACCAGCTCCCATCAGGTGCGATAACTTGCAAAAGGCCTGGTAGGTGATAAATTCATCAAAAATGGGCGCCAATACAATCACATCAAAAACGATGTGCTTGAATAAAAAAGCCAAGATGGTTGTAATCCCCAAGGCGATCACGATCCTGATCAAATGCCAACGAAGGACCTCTAAATGATCCAGGAATGACATTTGCCCATCGTCTTCTTCAAATTGTTGGTCGAGACTCACTAGATCAAGCCCTCCTTAAACAGGTCGTGGAAGTGCAGAACACCGGCGTACTTTCCTTCATTGAGCACCAGCAATTGGGAAATATTACCCTCTTTCATTAAGGAAACCGCCTCTACAGCCATCGTATCTGCTTCGATGGTCTTCGGACTATCGCCCATGATCTCTTTAGCCACCACCGATTTAATGTCCGGTCCTTTACTCAACATTCTTCTCAGATCTCCATCAGTAATCACCCCTTTAAGCACTCCCTGATCCACTACCGCGGTCACACCTAATCTTTTGGAAGAGATCTCCAGGATCACCTCGTCAAGACTTGCCTGCGAGTTCACCTCGGGTTTCTCATTTTGGACAATAAGGTCAGACACCCTAAGATAGAGTCGCTTTCCTAATGCACCACCCGGATGATATTTTGCAAAATCGCCACTGCCAAAATCACGCATTTTGATCAGACAAACCGCTAAGGCATCACCCATCACCATTTGTGCCGTGGTGCTATTGGTGGGCGCCAGGTTATTGGGACAGGCCTCTTGCTCAACCTTGCAACTGATCCGAAAATCAGCCTGCTCTCCCAAATAAGAATTAAAATTTCCGGTCAATGCGATCAAACGATTACCCATCCTTTTCACCAAAGGAACCAATACCTTCACCTCAGGAGTATCTCCACTCTTTGAAATGCAGATCACAGGATCCCCTTGCTGAATCATACCGAGATCACCATGGATCGCATCAGCGGCATGCATGAAAAGTGCAGGAGTTCCGGTACTATTGAAGGTAGCTACCATTTTCTGGGCCACGATCGCGCTTTTACCAATACCGCTTACCACCACTCTACCCTTACAGCGATAGATCAGCTCAACCACCTGAGCAAACTCCTCGTCAATGCTAGCAATCAAGACATTGATCGAGTCTCTTTCTATGGCCAAGGTTTCTTTGGCAATTTGTTTAATTTCGTTAGGGTTTTTCAAAAGGCTGGCACTATTTTTTTTCAACGGAAATATTGCTAACTTGTATCTTGTTTAGCAAGTCCGAAGGTATTCGGATGCAAAAGTAACTGAAATATAGTAAAAGAAATTCTTGCGAATGGAGACGGCTTCCCCTTCACTTAATAGTGAGCTGAAAAGATATTTTGGTTTTGACTCCTTCAGGGGAGAACAGGAAAAGGTGATCAAAAGTCTTCTTCACGGCAAAGACACCTTTGTGATCATGCCGACCGGTGGAGGCAAATCAATGTGTTATCAGCTTCCCGCACTTTTAATGGAGGGTACCGCAATAGTGGTTTCTCCATTGATCGCCCTAATGAAAAATCAGGTTGATGCCATTCGCGGATTTTCCGACGGGGATCATATTGCCCATTTCATGAATTCTTCGCTGAATAAGACTGAACTGAGCAAGGTTAAAAGCGACCTGGAAGCCGGCTTGACCAAATTGTTGTACGTGGCGCCTGAAACATTGACCAAGCAGGCCAACATCGACTTTTTCAAAACCATCGGCATTTCATTTTTCGCCATCGACGAAGCCCACTGCATCTCTGAATGGGGACACGATTTCCGCCCTGAATACCGCAGGCTTCGGGAAATAATCGAAGCGATCGACCGCGTGCCGATCATTGCCTTGACGGCTACGGCGACACCAAAAGTGCAACAAGACATCCAGAAAAACTTAGGGATGACGGAAGCCAATTTATTCAAAGCCTCCTTCAATCGCTCAAACCTATATTACGAAGTAAATCCCAAGCATAAAGACGCCAATTCTCAGATCGTGAAGTGCATTAGTCAGTTCAAGGGTAAATCGGGGATCGTGTATTGCTTGAGTAGAAAAAAAGTAGAAGAACTGGCAGAAACGCTGCAAGTAAATGGCATTAAGGCCCTGCCTTATCATGCCGGTCTTGATGCCGGAACCAGAGCCAAACATCAGGACATGTTCTTGATGGAAGAGGCCGACGTGATTGTCGCTACCATTGCTTTTGGCATGGGCATAGACAAGCCGGATGTGCGCTTTGTGATCCATCATGATATCCCAAAAAGTCTAGAAGGTTATTATCAGGAAACCGGTCGGGCAGGCAGAGACGGAGGCGAAGGAAATTGCATTGCCTTCTACAGTTACAAAGACATCGAAAAGCTCGAAAAATTTCTCCAAGGGAAGCCGGTAGCTGAGCAAGAAATTGGCAGACAACTGATCTTCGAAACCGTATCCTATGCGGAAACTGCGGTATGTCGAAGAAAACAACTGCTTCATTACTTCGGCGAGCGCTACCAAGCTGACAATTGTGGGAATTGCGACAACTGTTTGAACCCAAGAGATGAATTTGATGCAAAGGCTCAGGTGGAAATGCTACTCCAAACCATTTTGAAGCTCAAAGAGAATTTCAAAGCCAACTATCTTTCCCATTTTCTAGCCGGAGAGGTAAACAGTGATATCAAATCGCTGAATCACGACCAACATGCAGCCTTTGGTGTAGGTTCAACAATTGAAGAGATCAAATGGAACTCCATCATTCGCCAGTGCATTATTTCAGACCTGATCACGAAAGAAATTGAAAACTACGGCGTGCTTAAGGTGAGCGATAAGGGCAAACAATTCATCGAAAACCCTTCCCGCATCATGATGGTGGAACCTAAAAAGTATGATGCGTCGGGGGGGGCTGCCGTAATCGCTTCCGGAGGTAAAGGAGCGGGCGCCGCTGATGAAAAGCTATATCGTATTTTAAAGGATCTGGTAAAGGAAGTGGCTCGGGATGAGGACCTACCTCCGTACGTAATCTTTTCTGAAACTTCTTTAGAGGATATGGCTACCCAGTATCCGATCACCAAAGAAGAGTTAACCAACATTACCGGCGTAGGTCAAGGAAAGGCTGAAAAGTTCGGACAGGTCTTCTTAGACACCATCAAAGATTATGTAGAAGAGAATGAGATCGAACGGCCGGATGATATGGTAGTCAAATCGGTGGTTAATAAATCGGGACTAAAGGTTTTTATTATCCAGGCCATAGACCGTAAAATGCCATTAGATGACATAGGAGCTGCCAAAGGAAAGACTGCCGACGATGTGCTGGGGGAGATCGAAAACATCGTCTTATCCGGCACCAAGGTCAATTTAGATTACATCCTTGATGATCTTCTCGACGAGGAGTATCAAGAAGAGATCTTCGACTATTTCCGGGAAACCGAAGAAGACTCGATTGATAATGCAGTGGAAGAATTTGATGGCGTGTACTCTGAAGAAGAGTTACGAATGATGCGAATCAAATTCTTATCGCAATTGGGCAATTAGGAATCAGTGGTTCGCTTTTTAAAGCTGAGCGCTGACAGATTTTTTTTCGTTAAAAAACAAAATTCAGCACACTTCAGGTTCGATTACCTTTAATTCACTCCAGTTGACGTGCTATGGCATCAACTGACTCTCCCTGACTTTCCCATTCCTTCATTGCCTTTTGCAGGTCTGAGTCTTTGCTTTGCCAGTCGGCGACAAGTTTTTGGTTTTCTTCCTGACTTAACTCTTCCGTGTTCTTGAGCTTTTGATTGATCTCGCTTAGCTCTTTTTCAAGCAAAGCGATCTTTCCCTCGAGCTTTTCCAATCTTCTGCTCTCACGTTTCAGCTCTTTTTTTAGCTCCCTGATCTCATTTTGAGATTTACCGGCGGACTTGCTAACTTCTGCCTTGGCCTTCTGTTGGCTATTTTTTGATTTTTGATCTCCCTTCTCGCTTTCCCAAGACCTCATGTCCTCTGCCTGTTTCTTTCGCAAAAAGGCTTCTACCCCTCCCAGGTGCTCCTTGATGCGACCGCCACTAAATTCATACAATTTATCGGTGAGTCCTTTTAAGAAATCCCGATCATGCGAAATTATGATCATGCTCCCGTCGTATCGAAGCAACGCATCCTTTAAAATGTCTTTTGAGCGAATGTCGAGGTGATTGGTGGGTTCATCGAGCACCAAGAAGTTGATTGGCTCCAGAAGAAGCTTACAGAGCGCCAAACGAGCTCGTTCTCCTCCAGATAATACACTTACAGGCTTGTCTACCTCATCTCCTTGGAAAAGGAAAGAACCCAAGAGCGTTCTGATTTGCTTTCTCACTTCTCCACGGGCTGATTCATCAATGGTTTCAAAAACGGTCTTTTTGGGATCAAGCGTCTCTGCCTGGTTCTGTGCGTAATAACCGAGCTTAACCTGATAGCCAAGTTCAATTTCACCATCCGAAGGCTTCTCCTCGCCTACGATCAAACGGCTTAAGGTAGACTTCCCCTCCCCATTCTTCCCTACAAAAGAGACCTTCTCTCCTCGTTCGATAAGCAGATCCACATTGGAAAATACCTGCAGGTCTCCATAGGATTTCGCAGCATGATCAATACTTAGATTGATCTTGCCCGAATGCGGTGCAGGTGGAAAAGAGAATCGCATGGCAGTGGTATCTTCTTCCTCAACCTCTATTCGCTCCATGCGCTCGAGCTGTTTGATCCTCGATTGCACTTGTACCGCCTTGGTAGCCTTGGCCCTGAAACGTTCAATAAAGGCCTCTGTTTGTTTGATCTGTTTTTGTTGATTCTCGTAAGCCGCCAATTGCTGTTCGCGGCGCTCCTTTCTAAGGTTAAGGTATTTGGTGTACGGGGCGTTATAATCATATACCTGCCCCATGGCAATCTCTACGGTCCGTTTGGTGAGGTTATCGAGAAAGGCTCTGTCGTGAGAGATCAGTACAATCTCTCCGGGGTAGTCATTCAAGAAGCCTTCTAACCACTGAATAGATTCGATATCAAGATGGTTGGTTGGCTCATCCAAAAGCAAGAGGTCTGAATTTTGCAAAAGTATCTTCGCCAATTCGATTCGCATTCGCCATCCCCCGCTAAATTCCTCCGAATGACGGTCGAAATCTGAACGTTCAAAGCCCAGCCCCATTAGAACTTGTTCGATCTTGCCTTCAATGGAGTCCACGTCCATCAAATTCAATTTCTCATTAAGCTCAGCTAGATCATCCAGGAGGCTCAGGTAGCTTTCCGATTCATAATCTTCGCGGCTGGCCAATTGATGATTGATGCCATCGATCTCTTCTTTAAGCTGATTGCTTCTTTCAAAGCTGGACTCTGCTTCTTGCCAAACCGTTTTACCCGGCAGAAAATCCATATCCTGAGGCAAATAGCCAATCGAATATCCCTGAGGAAAGGAGACCTTTCCGGTATCCAGCTTTTGCAAGCCTGCCATCGCTTTGAGCAAGGTCGACTTCCCCGCTCCATTCTTACCTACCAAACCTACCCGGTCGTTCTTCTTCAGAATAAAAGAGATCTCATCGAATATCGGTCGATCCGCAAAGTACAAACTGGCTTGATTCACTCCTAGCATAGCCGCAAAAGTACCAAAGTAGGGAGGGAAAGCCGACATTTGCGCCATGAAGAAAAGCATTGGCGTAAAACGAACCGCCACTTATCATCACTGGAAGGCACCAAAATCGAAAAAGCTGTTTTACGTAATTCACGGATACGGACAATTGGCCGGCGATTTCATTGAAGTATTCCGACCACTTGAAGGAAAGGCTGAGTTGGTTGCACCGGAGGGGCTTTCAAGATATTACAACAAAACTAAAAAAGCGGTTGCCAGCTGGATGACCTCACATGAAAGGGAATCCGAGATCGAGGATTATGTGAATTATCTCGAACTGCTTCATGGTGAAATTAGCCGAAACCAGCAGTTTGAAAAAGTTTTTCTGCTAGGTTATTCACAAGGTGTATCTACAGCCATGCGGTGGTTGGCCAATACCAAAGTGTCATTTGAACGGATTTATTTATGTTCGGGCAGCATTCCTCCTGAGCTTTCACTGAATGATGTTAAATTTCAGTCGAACGGGATATTTCATTATTTCTACGGCGATCACGACCCTTTGCTCACCGTGGATAAGGCTTCAGAGCAGGTCGCTTTGCTGAGGGAACTGACCGACCAAGTGGAGGCAAAAGAATTCAAAGGTGGCCACGAGGTCTCTTCCACTAGCCTAAAGCTGATCGAAGCACACCTTAGTGAGATCAATTAAATCTGCTTAATACTTTCGACTTGAAAAGAAGGGAAAGCAGCAGACCCCTGGCTAGCATAAATAGCGTTAAAGACAGCCATAGGCCGTGGTTCGAATACAGCGGATAAAAATAAAAGTAAGCAGGTAAGAAGACCAGCAAGGTGCTGACCAACATGCTATTTCGCATACTCACGGAAGAGGTAGTCCCAATGTAGACCCCATCCCAAATAAAGGCAACCATGTTCACTAAGGGGGCCAACACCAGCCAGGGCAGGTAAGGCATCGCCTCTTCAACTACATATTGTTTGTTAGTAAGCAGCGACAAGATATCGTAACCGAATAGGTAGTAAGCAAGGGCCAAGAGTAAAGCGATCAGGCCTCCCCAAAAGAAAGAATACTTGATCGATCGGATCAGCTTGATTCGGTTTTTTTCTCCAAAGTACTTCCCGCTGATCGCCTCTGCTGCAAAAGCAAAGCCGTCTATCCCATAAGCTGAAATACTGATGAATTCCAAGAGAAGCACATTGGCTGCGCCCAATACAGGATCAATGTTTGCCGCTTTTGCTTTGAAAAATGAAAGGGTAAAGATCAAACACAGGGTTCTGATCAATATGTCGCGGTTCACCGAGATAAACTCACCCCATCCTTTGCCTGCTTTCAGCCGTTGCCCCAAATTCTTGATCAATTTGCCGGGCGTAAGCTGATATTTGGACGACAGGATCAGAAATCCAGCGAACAATCCAATAAATTGAGCCATGACGGTTCCCACAGCCACCCCACCTATCGTCAATTCAAAACCATATACAAAAAGCACACTTAATATGGCATTGCAGCCATTAATGATCAGTGCCAGATATAACGCTGAGCGCGAATCTTGCATACCGAGAAACCAACCGGTAAATACGAAAATGGAAATGGTGGCCGGGGCTGCCCAAATGCGGAAATCAATGTATCTGGCTAACAGAGGAACCACTTCATCATCGGCTTGCAATAGATTTAAAGCCAATTCTTTCAAAGGCCATTGCAGCAAGATAAGCATAAGCCCTCCCAAAATCGAAATGCTAAGGCCCTTCTGCAGGAGCAACAATTGTGTTTGCCTATCTTTTCTACCGAAAGCTTGAGAAACCATGCCGGTAGTTCCCATTCTAAGAAAGCCAAAGGCCCAGTAAAGGAAATTAAACACCAAGGTACCTAAGCCGATTGCCACAATATAAGCAGCCGAAGGCATTCTTCCCATGAGAGCTACATCTACCAAACTTACCAGTGGCACGGTAAGGTTAGTGAGAATGTTAGGTATAGCCAGCCGGAGGATCTCTCGGTTCATCACAAAATAAAAAGCCCCATCCGATTTCGGATAGGGCTTCATTTAAATCTTATTGGATTAATACTGCCAAAGATCGTGCTCAAAATTGATCACTTCTTGTTCAATTCTTCTTGCTTCCAGTAAGCGATCCACCCCTTTCACATAACTATCAAGGATCCGGTTATCGTACACATTGGTCTCTCTGTAGATGTAGCTCGAAAAAGCTCGCTTTCTGAACAGGTCTTCAAATGTAAGCCTACTCCCATCGTTGGTGGGGTTATACACCTCATGGTTGGCAAACACATACCGAGCTTCTGGGAAATAGACCCAAAACAGGCCTTTCTTTTCGGTTTGACCAGTTTCCGTGTTGAGTATAGATGCCACGGGAAGAATACCTATGATTCTGGCCTCCATCACTGATCGCTCTCTGTCGAAAAACCAATCTTCTTTGACGTAGTATTCGGTAATCTTATCGGCAGTCAACGATTCAGTGTAACTTGTCTCTACTTCCAATCCGGTCTCCGGATCAATACTAGTCGACGATATTTCCTTTTCAAGCTCACTCATGGCCTCATCTTTGGTCATGGGTGTTCTGAATTGACCACCGTCATCTTCTTCTTTATAAGCGGTTATAGTCCCCTCTTCAATACTTCTCTTCATGAGATCGAACAAACTGATCCGCTCATACCCAATTTCCTTGATCGGCTGAACCGGGAAATAAAGTGGAAAGTTCATTTTTTCGCGAAGGTCAATGGTTCTCCACAATCTCTTATAATAGAACACATCGGCTTCTCTCACATGAGTGTAAGGAACCACTCTTCGAGTAGGTGCAGTTTCCTTGATGAATGCACCATCTAGCACTTCTTGAGCCTGACTTCCCAATCCCATTAGGATTGCTAGCGATAAGAAAAGGACCTTTTTCATAATAGTTGTTTTTTGGACAATTAGACCAGTTTAAGAACCACCGGCGATAATCTTCTGATCTCACCGTCTGGCATTCTCACCTTAATGTTATCAAAAGTAACTCTTGAACCGGGTTTCAATTGTCTGATTACACCCTTGATGGTCTCCGTAAAACGAGGACCGTCAACTTTAATATCTTTTGTCAGTCCGTTTGATTGGACGTAAGCAAATTCATAACTGCTTACGATCACTTTCACGTCGAACTCAAAATTCTCCATTTTGGCAATGATTCCCAATTGCGCTCCAAGCTGTCCTTTACCGATTGCACCGCCGGTCTTGCCCGCGATCTCAGCAATTGGTGTGGGAATTCGCTTCACTCGAAAATCCATGGCGCCCATCGTTTTTCTGGTGGTCTCGCCATCAACTTCCATGCTTGCCGCAACACTAACTTTTGCCTTTCCGGGTTTCTTCACACGCACTACCCAGCCATCTTTGCTTTTGCTAATGGAGCCATTCGAGATGGAAGCTTGAATTTGATCTCTAGCTACCCCCGCAGCCGAAATATCGACCGGGTTATCTACACCAATATAGAACACATTCATTTTAGTAGCGGAAATGGTCGTACTAGGCGAAGCGACTTTATAGTCAAATTTCAACTTATAAGGATTATATTCCTTGGTAGCTGGGTTCTTGATTTTGATCACCCCTTCGTAGGCATAATCTCCGATTGATCGAGCAGGAATATTTAAAAACCCCTTTCCTTGATCGATTCGAATGGGCAAGGTATCTCCAATCACTTTAAGTTCATTGTCAACCGTGTCTACCTTGTCGGCAATTTGAATAACCGGGTTCTGCGTACTGTCAAAAGCCGCTAAGAAAACTTCGGCGCGAAAGGTATCTCCAATAATCACATAACTGGAAGGCGAAATGACTGCCGCTTCCAATTTGTTAAACTTAAAGGATGCGGCATCTACTGATGAATACAAGTATTTGATCACATCTGATTCCGCGTTTCTTACATCAGTCTGAATTTTGGTCAATAGGGTAATGGTAGCGGCAGTTGGTACTCCGTAAAAATTGTAGGCAGCCCAATTTTCCATCTTTCTAGTGGCAGGATTTTCCTGCTTATCAAAAGAGAAAGTTTTATTCAACGATTCTGCGATAGCGCCATTAGGATCCATATTTTTCACCCCTAATAATACCTTTTTAAAGTTCTGAAGCTTTCCGACCAATTCCATTGCCGACATTTCTCCGGTTGTTGGATTGTTAGGCTCTGAACCAACTAAAAGATTGGTTGGAACGATATAATTATCCTTCACCTGTACGTGACGAATACTAAGTACGGTATCTTCTCCAGTTGCGTCAGGGCCAATTATTTCTTCTTTGGTGAATTCAGGCTGCACGCCGTGGATGATCTCCACTTTGATCTTGTCAACGTACTTCACCACCTCATCAGCAGCTGCTCGCACCTTTTGAGCATCATCCCAAAAATCCTTTACTTTATTAGGATTTTCGTTATAAGATGCCTGGAAGTTCGAATACTGCTGACCGTTCTTTCCATTGAAATTTGCCTTGGTCTTTTCAAGACCTTCATTCACGGTAACGAAAGCATTCAAGATCTCTTTCGACACATTCATGGCCAGAAGTGCGGTTAGTACCAAGTACATCATACCGATCATCTTCTGCCGTGGTGATAATTTATTTCCTGCCATTTTCTAGTAAATCTTCTTTGTGGTAATTAATTAATGAGCTATTATTTATGCTTCCGTTCTTCTCGGGGCAGCATTGCTCATGGCATTCAACATGTTTCCGTAAATGGTATTCAACTCACTAAGGTTATTGGCCAATTCGGCGATATTGGACTTATATTCTTCAGTAGAGCGAAGCGATTGCTGAAGGTTTGACATTAACCCATCCATTCCCTCATAAGCTCTAGAACTGGCTTCCATATGCTCAGAAGCAGACTTTAGCTGCAGCTCATAGATATTATTCAATTCAGAAAGCTTTGAGCTAACACTTCTCAAGTTCTCAGAATATGAGCCTCCATCTTCAGGACTGATCGTTATCCCACTAAGAGTCTCTGAAGCTTTTTCATAGGATTCTGAAAGATTCTGCATACGATTGGAGGCATTCTTTACATTGTCCACGTACTCATTAGTGGCTACCGATGCATCCGAAATATCATTCAAGTGTGCGGTATGTTCTGATAGATTTCTAAATCCGGTGCCTAAACTCTCGATCAGTTCAGGTCCAATTTTTGCTTCCTCTAGCATTTTGTCCATTTCATTGGCCACACCATCCTTACTTCCTTTGCGACGGGTAGCTTCAGTAAGTTGGTCATCTTCTATTCCAGCGAGTTCCGGATAGGCTAAGGTCCAATCCACCTCAGTATGTGGGGGTTCAAAAGCCGAAACGGCAAAGATCAAAGCTTCTGTACCCAATCCTACAATAAGCATGGCACTTGCCCCTGGCCAGTGTTCAATTTTAAAAAGTGCACCGATGATCACTACTGAGGCACCGAGTCCGTATAAAAGACCCATTACTTTTTTTCCTTTCTTCGTTTCGAATAAAAACTGTACTATTCCCATTTTAGATATTAATTTGTGTAGTTTGAGTAGTTAGATTAGGTTAATAAACTGTGGTATGATGAATGCTATAGCTCTTCGTTATTTGAAGGACGACCCAAGTAAGACATCACATTTCTGAATCCGATATAACACTTTGCGGTATCTTGGTATTCATAAGTTCTTGAGCCATTGTGCAAGAAATAGGCTACGTCTTTCCACGATCCACCGCGGATTACTTTTCTTTTCAGTGACGGAGGATCTGACTCTTTAGCTTCATACGAATAATCGGCATTAAGGTCGTGTGCAAAATCATAAGCAGCCTCGTCGAATGCGTTAGATGTCCATTCTGCGACATTACCCGCCATGCAGAATAATCCATAGTCGTTAGGATTGTAGGCCGTCACCTTCACCGAGTAAATACCGCCATCATCGACGTAATTTCCTCGCATCGGTTTGAAATTCCCTAAGAAACAACCCACAGTGTTTCTAATGTAAGGACCTCCCCAAGGATACTGGTTTTGATCCAATCCACCTCGAGCAGCCCATTCCCATTCAGATTCTGTAGGTAGTCTGAAGTACTGGACATCGTTCATTCCTCTTCTTCTAAGGAAACTGTTTAAGAGTTGAGTTCTCCAGATCGAAAACGCTCTGGCTTGCTTCCAATTCACCCCTACTACCGGATATTCATCGTAAGCCGGATGCCAGAAGTAAGAATTGGTCATAGGCTCGTTGTAGGCATAAGTATAGTCGTGCACCCAAGAAAGAGTATCTGGATATACATTGATAATGTCATTCTTAATGAATACAGATCGGTCGATTTGGCCCTGCTCTCTACTGAAACGACTAGCCGCTGTTTTGTAATCGATCCAAAAGTACTCGTACATGAATTTACGGGTATCCCATTGCTTTTGACCGTAAAAACGCTCATAATCGGGCAGGAACATCACTTCAAGAGCTTCTCTTTCCTCCTCACCGATCCAGTCTATTTTCGTATCCCAGTTGATGGTGGGTGGATCGATATCTTCACCGTAAATATTTACCGTGTAAGAAAAATCTTCTTCGCTTACCTCTTCAGCCAAGATCTTTCTTGCGATAGAGTCACGCACCCAATGTACAAATTGACGATACTCATTATTGGTAATTTCAGTTTGATCCATATAAAAGGAAGAAACAGAAACTACTTTGGTCTTCGCAGTTCTTGCTCCGGGAACATCTTGGTCGGTGTTACCCATGGTATAGCTACCTTGAGGGATCAACAACATACCATAAGGTACAGGTTGATACCAGTCCGGTCTATCTTGTACACCGATTAGTTCTCCATTACCCTGATCACAGGAAGTAAGGAGCGCAATTGCGAACGTAAGTAAAAAGGTCAGTCTTTTCATGGCCTTAAATTTTGGTCGATGGCAAAATCGCTTATCGACAATGGAACTTGCAAGTATACTCGTTTTTTTTAAGAATGTTTCAATTTATTTCATCTACAAGAATCTCACACTCTTGTATCGCTCAAGTTTTGGCTTCTTATTGATGGGCATACAGTAGCTCAATAAGAACTCTAAACTTCCATCGTTATAATCCCCCAAATCGGAAATGTTATAATCGTAGGCCATGCCTACTTTCAAGCCGTCAACCTTTGGCACGTAAAGCCCTGCTAGCAGCGCTACGGCATCCTCAAGCCTATAAGTAACGCCACCCCAGAATAAATTATTGTAAAGTGCATTCACATTTATGTCGACTTGGGTGTTAACCGCATCTGATTTCACAAAAAGCGAAGGCTGTAATTCAATCTCTGCCGCACCCACATTCACGGGGTAATTGTATCCGGCCATAATGTAATAGTGTCGCACTTGGTTGAACACGTATGAAGAATTATCATCCGGGCTATCGTTGATCTCTGGTTGGTTCAAATGAGTAGAAGACACTCCTACGTAAAGGTCTCTGGTGTAGTAATATAGTCCAAACCCCAAATCAAATTGAGTGGCTCCGGCTTCTGAATTGGGAATAGAAGGATCTTCGGTTCCATCGAAGTTCCCTTCGGAAGTTCTCCAATCCGCACTGATCGATTGATTAAAAATTCCCGGCGCAATTCCGACAGAAAGCATACCCTGTTTGATCCGATGGTGATAGGCAAATGACATCTTCACATTGAGGGAATTGATCGGCCCGATCTCGTCTTGGATCAAGGTTAAACCTGCCCCAAATTGTTTCTCTTTATAGGTAAAGGCGCCGTCTCCATTAAATACATTGGTGCTTGGGTTGCCTTCAAACCCCATCCATTGTTCCCTAACCAATACGCTGGCACAAATGGAATTACGCGCTCCGGCAAAAGCTGGATTCACGGCAAGCTTGTTGAACATATTCATAGTGAATTGCGGATCCTGTTGGGCAAAAGCCGAACAAAAGGTAAGGAGAGCGAGTGCACTAAGAACTATTTTTTTCATAGTAGAAATTTGGGAAAGAGGCTAATAATCCAATTTAAGTCGCCTAAAATACTTAAATTTTAAAAGTGGGTTTGTTAAAAATTATCCTAAAATTAAAATTAGACAAAAAGTTTCATTTGAGCTTCTGCTGGGTTAATAGCCAACTTTCGGGTATTTCGTTCTCCATTGCCGTCTTATAATCCTCGTAATCACAAGGCAATAGCAAGTGTCGTTGATATCGATTCTTGTACTTGTTTTTATAGGGAACCTCCATCCACCACCGATCACTCTTCGGACTTTTGTAAAAAACCATTTCTTGTTTTCCCTCGTCCACCGCAACCGTATATCGCGTGTAGTCATGTTTATTACATGCCGGAAAATCCGACTTGCGATTATAAAACCCTTCCATAAAATACCAGATCATCTGCGCGATCAGATGCGCACTCACCCCTCTTTCGTCTACTGAAGGATTGTATTCGTAAAATCCGATCGCGCTAAGCTTATCGCTCATTCCGGCATAGCGCGCCAACTGACAGGCTTCTTCTCCGTTTAAACCGTTTGGTGAACCTGCTAGGTGGGAAGGAAAGTAGGCTTGCGAAAGGGCGTTTGTATTGAAGGTGAGGAAATCTGCATTCCTCAAAAGTGGCTCTGCCTTTCTTATGTCTTCTTTGATGATTCCCAATCTATGCAGATCGAAATGCAAATCCTCTAGCAGCTTGAGCTCTTTTTGATCGGTGAAATACGACTGATAGGCCAAGTGCGAATAATTGAACAACACATTGGGTTGATGGAGCAATACCTTGCTGAGGTAATTCTCGGAATTGGTTGGCAGATCTGCATTTCCCAAGGCAAATTTTGCCGCAATCTCCAATAGATTTACCGTCTGTTCCAACTCTACATAAGCCATGTAGACTGCTAAGGTAATGTCCTGACTTCCGCCGATCAGCAGGGGAATGCAATTGTGCCTGAGCAATTCCTTCACCACCTCCTTGCAGGCAAAGTAGGTATCGCTAAGCTGGTCACCGGGCTTTAGACTGCCCAGATCGACAATGTGGTAGGTAAAATCCCCTTTTTTAAGATCATAAAGGTATTTACGAATCTCCTTTGCCCCAGCAGCTGTTCCTGCATTGGCCAGGCTGCCTCTTTCTTCTTCTACACTAAAAAGTGCGATTTGTGCCGGTTGGTCGGGATCAAAGCTCGACTGGATGATACTGCCCATCTCGCTGCTTTCAAATTCTCCGTTGGCTCTGATGCTTTCGGTTTGAAAAGGCTCGAGATAGTCTTGAAAGCTAGTCATTCTATATTGGGATGGAATGGTGGACTATTTCTTTGATTTTGCTTTGCTTTTGCTCTTGCTCTTGCCTTTGCTGGTCTTCTTCGCCCCTCTTTTAGCCGGCGCCGCTTCAGCAATTTGCCTGCACTCTTCCAAAGTGAGTTCTTCGGGCTTTTTATCCTTTGGGATCTTAAAGTTCTTTCTTCCGATCTTAATGTAAGGGCCGTAACGTCCGTTCAGTACCTGCACCTCTTTATCTTCATCAAAGGTTTTGATATACTTATTCTTTTCTATTTCGCGCTTTTCTTTTACCAATTCAATGGCTCGATCCAACTCGATGGTGAATGGATCGTCGCCTTCGTTCTTTTTCAAAGAGGCAAACAAGCTACCCCACCTCACGTAGGGACCAAATCGGCCGATCGCGGCCTGAATTTCTTCTCCTTCGAACTCTCCGACTGTTCTCGGTAGCTTAAAAAGGTCTAAGGCTTCTTCCAGGGTGATGGTCTCAATATTTTGGGTTTTGAGCAATGAAGCGAACTTTGGCTTCTCCTCATCTTCCACCTGACCAATCTGTACCATTGCGCCATAGCGACCAATTCTGGCGAAAACGGGTCTTCCGCTCTTTGGATCGGTTCCCAACTCTCTCTCTCCCTTGGCTCGGTCTGCGTGTTCTATTGTATGCTCTACGCTTTTGTGAAAAGGCTTATAAAAACTCTCGATCATCTGGTTCCACTTGCGCTGTCCTTCAGCGATCTCATCAAATTGCTTTTCAACGTCGGCCGTGAAGCTGTAGTCCATAATGTCCTTGAAATGCTCAGAAAGAAAGTCGGTGACTACCATGCCAATTGCAGTTGGAAATAATTTGTTCTTCTCAGCACCGGTAACCTCAGTTTGCTGCTCTTCTTTCAATCCTTCAGCACTCAGAATCATCTTCAGGTACGATCTTTCAGTACCCTCGCGACTCTCTTTTTCGACATATCCGCGCTTTTGAATGGTGGAAATGGTAGGAGCATAGGTAGAGGGTCGGCCGATACCAAGCTCTTCAAGCTTTTTCACGAGTGAGGCTTCTTGATAACGAGGCGGGTGCTTGGTAAAACGTTGGGTAGAGGTAATCTCTTGCATCTTGATCAAATCCCCTTCCTTGAAATTGGGCAATAGACCCTCGGTTTGTTCTTCATCCTCATCATCATCGGTAGATTCCAGATACACCTTCAAGAAACCTTCAAAGGTGATGATCTCACCTTTTGCTGAAAAATAAGAATCAGCCCCCGACACCAGGATCTGAGCGTTGGTTCGTTCAATTTTAGCATTGCTCATCTGGGAGGCAATGGTTCGTTTCCAGATCAGATCGTAAAGACGTGCCTCTTGAGAAGAACTGCCGATTGAATTCAAACTTAAATCGGTTGGCCGGATGGCTTCATGCGCTTCTTGAGCGCCTTTAGACTTGGTTGAATATTTCTTCGGATTGCTGTAATCAGCTCCGTATTCAGATCGAACGTAGTCTTTAGCGGCATTCATCGCCAGATCAGACAAATTCACCGAATCGGTTCTCATATAGGTGATCCTTCCCGACTCGTATAATTTTTGAGCTACTACCATGGTTTGCGAAACCGAAAAACCGAGTTTACGGCTGGCTTCCTGCTGCAAGGTAGAGGTAGTAAAGGGAGCAGCCGGTGATTTAGTCGCCGGCTTTTTCTCGACTTTTCCGACCGAGAATTTTGCCGCCGCACATTGCTCTAGAAAGCTTTTCGCCTCTTCATATGATTTGAAGCGACTGCTTACTTCTGCTTTGAAGGCCTTTCCGTCGGTTGCTTGAAAAACGCCAACTACTTTAAAGAAATCCTGACTTTTGAAATTAATGATCTCCCGCTCTCGCTCTACGATAAGCCTTACGGTAACCGACTGCACTCTTCCTGCCGATAAAGAAGGTTTTACTTTTTTCCAGAGGACAGGAGAGAGCTCATAACCCACCAATCGATCAAGCACTCTTCTGGCTTGCTGCGCATTGACAAGATTTTCATCGATGGTTCTAGGGTTTTCGATGGCCTTGGTAATGGCACTCTTGGTGATCTCGTGAAAAACAATACGGCGAATGTTCTTGTCCTTCAATTTTAGCGCTTCTTTTAGGTGCCAGCTGATGGCCTCACCCTCTCGGTCCTCATCCGTTGCCAACCAAACGATGTCGGCATTTTTGACCAGTTTCTTCAACTCATTAACCACCTTCTTTTTATCGTCGCTGATCACATACTCAGGTTCAAAATCATTTTCTACATCAATAGAAATGTTCTTACCCGGAAGGTCACGGATATGTCCGAAAGAAGATTTTACGGTGTAGTCTTTCCCCAAAAAACCTTCAATGGTTTTCGCTTTTGCGGGGGACTCTACGATCACTAAATTTTTGGACATTTGATTAGTTTATGTCGGTTTAGCAAAGGATGAAACGCCTGTTTCGAGGCAGCAAAGAAATACAAATATTATCGAGCAACAAACAAGGTCAGTTCAATTTTCGTTCGTCAGAAGGACTATATTATATAAATATAATATAAAAATTTGGGTGCGAGAAGATGCCGTTGATGAGAACCTGGAGACGAGCATTTAGAGGGCAGACAAAGTTGAATTATGAGATGCAAAAACTACACATTGAACCTTCTACGGAGCTTATCCTAAGCAAGGCCGAAGGGATCAGAAACCGCGGATCGAATCAGATATATAATGTCACGAGCTTCTCATATTCTCCAGCGCCTTCTCTGGTATTTCTGTGAATTAAACGAATCTGATATCCAGGCTTTGATTTGCGAAAATCAGCGAGAAAAGGATTAAAGCATGTGAGAGACTAAAATTCATTGCTAGGATGCAAGATGCCATCCGCCACTAATTACTTCTGGTATTGATAAATCTTAAATCAAACTTCCTCTTCTGCCAATTTGTCACGACCACTTCATTTTTCCCTAATTTTGCCTCACTTAAAATTCGTGGAATAGAAATGATCGACTTAAAAGAGAAGACAATTGACGAAAAGCGACAAGGAGAGGCCTTAGCACGTAAATCGTCGAATAAGGGAAACGGGAGAAAAGTCTACATCGAGAGCTATGGCTGTCAGATGAACTTTTCCGATAGTGAGATCGTGGCATCCATCCTGGAAAAGGAAGGCTACGAAACCACCAAAATGATGCAGGAAGCCGAGATCGTATTCGTGAACACCTGCTCGATCCGCGAGAAAGCCGAACAAACTGTCCGAAAAAGATTGCGGAGTTTTCATCAGGCCAAAGCCAAAAAGCCCGAAATGATCATAGGAGTGCTTGGTTGCATGGCCGAGCGCTTGAAGGACAAGCTGCTGGATGAAGAGAAATTGGTCGACATCGTGGTTGGACCGGATGCCTATCGCGACCTGCCGGAATTGGTGAGAGAAGTAGACGGCGGCAGAAAAGCGGTGAATGTAATCCTTTCTAAGGAAGAAACCTACGGAGACATCAGTCCGGTTCGACTGGGCGGCAATGGAGTAACTGCTTTTGTCTCTATTACCAGGGGTTGCGACAACATGTGTACCTTCTGTGTAGTACCCTTTACCCGCGGAAGGGAGAGAAGCCGCGCGCCGGAGAGCATCGTTGCTGAAGTGAAAGATCTGGCAGATAAGGGTTACAAAGAAGTCACTCTACTTGGTCAAAACGTAGATTCTTATTTATGGTATGGCGGCGGCCCGAAAAAAGATTTCGATAAGCTGACTGAAGAAGAAAAAGCCATGAGCGTAAACTTTGCTCAACTCATGGAAAAGGTAGCTCAGGTTAATGATCAGCTAAGGATTCGATTCTCCACCTCACATCCCAAAGACATGTCGGATGAGGTGCTCAAGGTAATGTCGAGATACGACAACATCTGCAAATACATTCACCTGCCATTCCAGTCGGGTAACAGCCGGGTATTAGAAATGATGAATAGAGGATATACGCGTGAATGGTACTTGAATCGGATCGAAGCCATTCGAAGAATTATTCCGGACTGCGCAGTCTCAGCAGACGTCATTGCCGGATTCTGCTCAGAAACTGAAGAAGAGCATCAAGACACTTTAAGCCTAATGGAAGAAGTGAAGTATCATTTCTCCTACATGTTCAAATATTCGGAACGACCAAATACTTTAGCTCAGCGAAAATATGAGGATGATGTTCCAGAAGAAACCAAGACGCGTCGCTTAACTGAGATCATTGCCTTACAACAGAAACATTCTTTGGAAAGGATGCAGGCCGACCTGGGCAAAACCTTGGAAGTTTTAGTGGAAGGGGTATCAAAAAAATCAGACAAAGAGCTATTTGGCAGAACCACCCACAATTCGGTGGTGGTTTTTCCCAGAGAAAATTTTAAGGCTGGAGATTACGTGATGGTAAAAGTTCACGACTGCACTTCGGCTACCCTAATTGGCAAGGCAGTATGAATGTAGATCAGATCAAGCAACGCTTCGGTATTATTGGCAGCTCAGAAGGTCTGCTCAGAGCCATTGACATCGCTTCACAAGTTGCGCCCACGGACCTGACGGTATTGATCACTGGCGAAAGTGGATCCGGTAAAGAAGTGATGCCGCAGATCATTCATCAACTCAGCGCCAGAAAACACAGCAAGTACATCGCCGTGAACTGCGGGGCCATCCCAGAGGGTACCATCGACTCAGAGTTGTTTGGTCATGAAAAAGGGGCTTTTACCGGAGCGACAGATTCGCGAAAAGGCTATTTTGAAGTGGCGGATGGGGGAACCATCTTTTTAGATGAAGTTGCCGAGCTTCCGCTTCAAACGCAGGTTAGATTACTGAGGGTGCTTGAGAGTGGCGAAATTATAAGAGTAGGTAGCTCTAAGGTACAAAAAACCAATGTGCGCATTGTGGCTGCTACGAATGTCAATATTCCGGAGGCCATTAAAAAGAATAAGTTTAGAGAAGACCTCTATTACCGACTTAACACCGTGCCGATCGAGGTCCCGCCGCTTCGCGATCGAAAATCAGATATTCATTTGCTCTTCAGAAAGTTTGCTGCCGATTTCGCCGATAAATATCGTATGCCAAGTATTCATTTGACAGAAGCTGCTCAAGAAAAGTTAACCAACTACCGCTGGCCAGGCAACATCCGCCAACTAAAGAATGTGACTGAACAGATCTCAGTGATCGAACAAGAAAAAAATATCGATCAGGAGACCTTGGCAAAATATCTTCCCGACATCAGCTCATCTTCGCTACCGGTCTTGTACGACGGAGATAAAGAAGGAATGAGTGAGCGAGAAATCCTTTACAAGGTGCTCTTCGACATGAAGAAAGACATGACCGATCTCAAACAAGTAGTCAGACAGATCGTAAGTTCCGAAGGTGCTACCGGCAAAGAAGATATCAATGATCAACTGATGGAAAGATTGTACGACGATGAGGAAGAGTATCGGCTCAATCCAAACTATCAGCTTCAAGCTCATCGCGCGATCAAAGATGCACCAGAAGCTACCGCCAAGCCGATCCAAAGTGATTCAGAAGCGGATCGACGCACCCCAACCGAGGTTCAGGTAGAACGAGCATCGGAGCGCGACGAATATCACGAGATCGTAGAAGAAGAAGAGGAAAGTCTTTCTATTGCGGATACCGAGAAAAAATTGATCATCAAGGCTTTGGAAAGGCACAAGGGCAAGCGAAAATATGCCGCCGAAGATCTGGGGATCTCAGAGCGTACCCTGTACCGTAAGATCAAAGAATATGAGGTGGACCAATGAATAGAATGCTTACATACGCTTTAGGCTCGTTCTTAGGGCTCTTGATCACCATGTTTCCTTACAGTTGCAAACCCTCCTACTCTTTTACCGGGGCATCGATCTCACCCGAGATCGAGACCGTATCAATTGACTTTTTCCCGTCTTATGCTCCTCTGGCCCCACCAATTGCGGGACAGTTCTTTACAGAAGCCATGAAGGACATCTTCCTCTCCCAGACGAATTTGACCTTGGTAAAATCAAACGGAGATCTACAGTTCTCGGGATCTATTGTGGATTACAACAATGCCCCGGTTGCCATTCAAGGTAATGAAACAGCTGCTTTAGAAAGAGTGACCATGACGGTTAAAGTAAAGTTTGTGAACACCCAAGACGAAAGCCAGAATTTTGAATCCAACTTCAGTCGCTTCGAAGATTTTGAAACTTCTAGATCCTTAACCGAAGTTGAACAAGAGATCTTAAACAATATCAACGACCAGCTGACTCAAGATATATTTAACAAAGCAGTAACCAATTGGTAGCCTGTCAGCTTTTCAGAAATCCCGGGAATCTGCGGGCGAAAAATGTCTACCAATAACCTCT
>Ga0207419_1000724_pt1 | contig 27932 bp, 25 predicted proteins | sample ElkSloMetagenome_4_FD_184723 | JGI IMG/M metagenome (GOLD analysis project Ga0207419, IMG submission 184723) | Hot spring microbial communities from Elkhorn Slough, Monterey Bay, USA - MD2A (version 2) | ecosystem: Environmental > Aquatic > Marine > Intertidal zone > Estuary: Microbial mat ... | reverse complement strand
CATTGGATCTTTTTCTAATAAGTCTTGAAGTGGCATTTTTTAGAATAAAATTTATAATAGGCTTAAAATTATAATAAAAACATCAATTCCAATAAATTAAAAGCAAAAAGCTAAATTATAAATTTAGTTCGATGTAAATAAAGTGTATTTAAGTTTACAAGTTGATTTGATGCGTAAGTTAAATTGTGAGGAATCAGAAAATGTATTTATACTCAAGTTCACTCCAGTCGTTCACAGAAATCAAGTCTATATTGCTAAAATTGAATTTTAATTAAGCACGACTGTCTGCGGGCAGACAGATCTACCTTTGGACTTACAGTTATAACCTTAAACTGCATTCTTAGACAAAACTTTTTTAATATCGATATCGTCAACTTCAAGGAAGTTTAATTCTTCTTTACCAACTCCAGATTTCCAATATTTTTCTCTAATGCTACCCTCTAATCTTTCGCCATAAACCTTTTCTATAAAAATTAATTTGAAAGAAAAATAAAGCCTTGTTGTTTTTATTTACCTTTAATATGTCGTTGATATCTATTTTTTATGCTTTTATTATACCTACATAAATGCAATTTGTATTCAAGCTTGCTATGGCGTTTATATAAAACATGGAAGAGAAGTTTTAAAATAAAAAAAGACCGAAACAAAAGTTCAGTCTTTTTGAGTACTCGAGGCGGGAATCGAACCCGCACTCCGTTGCCAGAACTGGATTTTGAATCCAGCGCGTCTACCAGTTCCGCCACTCGAGCATTTAGATTTGCAAAATTATAATATTTTGATAAACTATGAGCCAATAAATCAAAATAAAATATAAGTCCAACAAAATAATTTATTACTTTTGCACCTCGAAAAAAAATCAAAATGTCTGAAGTAGAGAAAATTGCCAAGATTTTTCCTTGTTCACAAAGTCAAGAATTAGCACAAGAAATTGCTGATGCTTACGGAATCACACTTGGCAAGGTAAACAGACTGGAATTTAGTGATGGAGAATTTCAACCATCTTTCGAAGAATCTGTAAGAGGCACAAGAATTTTTATCGTAGGTTCAACTCATCCAAGCAGTGAAAATCTTATGGAGATGCTTTTAATGTGCGACGCTGCAAAACGCTCCTCAGCAAGACATATAACTGCGGTAATGCCATATTTTGGTTGGGCAAGGCAAGATAGAAAAGACAAGCCAAGAGTACCAATCGCCGCAAAAATGATTGCAAAAATGCTTGAAACAGCGGGAGCAACCCGTATCATCACGATGGATTTGCATGCAGATCAAATTCAGGGATTTTTTGAAAAACCTGTAGACCACTTATTTGCGTCAACAGTATTTTTGCCTTACCTGAAAAGCTTAAATCTAAGCGATCTTACTATTGCTTCTCCTGATATGGGTGGTTCTAAAAGAGCTTATGCCTATTCAAAATATTTAGAATCTGACGTTGTGATTTGTTACAAACAAAGAGCAAAAGCCAACGTGATTGCCCATATGGAACTGATTGGCGACGTTACCGATAAAAATGTAGTTCTTGTAGACGACATGGTCGATACTGCTGGAACTCTTACACATGCGGCTGGATTAATGATGGAAAGAGGTGCAAAATCTGTAAGAGCGATATGTACACATCCTATCTTGTCGGGTAAAGCTTACGAAAGAGTAGAGAATTCAGCTTTGGAAGAGCTAATCGTTACCGATAGTATTCCTTTAAAACAAGATTCTAAAAAGATAAGAGTTATAAAAACTGCTAATTTATTCGCTGACGTAATGAAGGCCGTTCATCACAATGAATCAATTAGTTCAAAATTTTTAATGTAAACAAATATAATTAAACAACTATGAAATCAATTACGATCAATGGATCTAAAAGAGAAAGCGTAGGCAAAAAGGCAACTAAAGCCCTACGTAATGCTGGAGAGATTCCTTGCGTACTTTACGGAGGGAGCGATGTCATTCACTTTTCAGCACCAACACTGTCATTTAAAGATTTGGTGTACACGCCAGACGTTCACACCGTAGACTTGGTTTTAGACGATGGTTCAAAGGCAAATGCTGTGCTTCAGGATATTCAATTTCATCCTGTAACAGACGAAATTCTTCACATCGATTTTTATAAATTCGAAGATGACCAGCAAATCACAATGGAAATCCCAGTTCATGCTGAAGGTATTCCTAAAGGGGTTAAAAATGGTGGTGTCTTAAGATTTAACTTGAGAAGAATGTCTGTAAGAGGTCTTGCTGCAGATTTACCTGACTATATTGTAGCTGATGTTACACCTTTAAAAATAGGACAAAAATTATATGTAACAGCTGTAAAAAGTGATGACTATAAAATTTTACACCCAGACAATACTGTAATTTGTCAAGTCAGAACTTCACGTAATATTGCATTATTGGATGCAGATGATGAAGAAGATGAAACAGAAGAAGGCGAAACTGCTGATGGTGAAGAAACAGAAGGTGAAGACGGAGAAGAAAAAGCTGAAGAATAAATTCTAAGTTTTTCAATATCAAAAACACCTCAAATCGAGGTGTTTTTTTTGTTTAGTGATGTTCATTTACTAAAACATTATCCTTAATTTTAACACCAATAAGCATCTATGAAAAAGTTTTTAATTGTTGGACTTGGAAATCCTGGTTCAGAATATGAAAAAACAAGACATAATATAGGGTTTCAAATTTTAGATGAATTTTGTAAGCTTAACAAGGCAACTTTTGAAAGTGACAAACTTGTTCAACGCTGCCAATTCAAAATTAAAGGGAGGCAATTTCTTTGCATAAAACCACAAACCTACATGAACTTAAGCGGTAAAGCTGTGAGGTACTGGATGGAAAAAGAGAAAATCAATATTGAAAATATTCTAGTCATTACTGATGACATCAATATTGACTTTGGCATGATAAGAATCAAAGGAAAAGGGAGTGACGGCGGTCATAATGGATTAAAAAACATTCAGGACTTACTTAATACAACAAAATATCCAAGGTTTAGGTTTGGTGTAGGTAGCGATTTTAGTAAAGGTCGACAGGTAGATTATGTTCTAGGAGAATGGTCTGCAGATGAACAGAAAACTTTAGAAATCAGAATTAAAACTTGTATTGAAGCCATCAAGAGTTTTGGGCTAGCAGGGATTAATAATACTATGAATCAATTTAATGGATTATAAGCTTTGAAGACACATCATAAGGCATCCACATTTTCAAGTCACAAAAAAACAGTCGTGACCATTGGCACGTTTGATGGCGTACATCTAGGACATCGAAAGATCATAAATCGCTTGACAAGCATTGCCCAGGAAAAAGATTTAGAATCAGCTTTACTTACCTTTTTTCCACACCCTAGGATGGTACTTCAACAAAGCAATGACTTAAAGCTCATTAATACCATAGAAGAAAAAAAAGAACTTCTTACCGAAACTGGGCTTAACCACTTAATTATTGAACCTTTTACTTTAGAATTTTCAAGATTTACTGCTCAAGAATATGTTGAAGAATATCTGATTAAATACTTGAATACCGCTGTAGTAATTGTTGGTTATGATCATAGATTTGGTCGAAATAGAAAAGCAAATATTGAAAACCTAAAGTTATTTTCTAAAGAATACGGTTTTGAAGTCATAGAAATATCAAAACAAGACATTGATGATGTTGCCATAAGCTCAACTAAAATCAGAACTTCAATTCTTATGGGAGATATAGATTTGGCCAATAAGTACCTTACCAAACCCTTCGGACTATCAGGAGAAGTGGTGAAAGGTAAACAAATAGGAAAAACACTTGGTTATCCTACAGCCAATCTTCACATAGAAGAAGCATATAAAATTATTCCTAAAGAAGGGGTTTATGTGGTCAAAACAAAAATAGATCAAACCTTGTATTTTGGAATGATGAACATTGGTCACAACCCGACGGTTTCAGATGGAAATAACAAAACCGTTGAAACTTATTTCTTTGATTTTGAAGGTGATCTCTACGGTAAGTTCATAAAAATACAAATGCTCCACAGAATCAGAGATGAGAAAAAATTTGACTCTGTCGATGCGTTAAAAGAAGCGATGAAGGATGATGAAATCTATTCTTTAAATTTCATAGAAAAATATGCTTGAAAGTATTCTATATAAACGTGTAGATAATTCTCCGCTAATTGTTTTTAGAATTCTTTTTGGATTTTTGATTGCCGCTGAAGCATGGGGCGCAATTGCTACAGGTTGGATCAAACGAACACTTATCGAGCCTAAATTTACCTTCAATTTTATAGGTTTAGACTTTTTGCAGCCTCTTCCAGGAGATTGGATGTACGCTTACTATGGAATTATGGGTCTAGCTGGATTTTTTGTCATGATTGGCTATAAATACAGATTTAATATCATTTTATATACCATCATGTGGACAGCGGTTTATTTAATGCAAAAGTCATCTTACAATAACCATTATTACTTGTTGATTTTACTGTTGATTTTTATGGCGATGGTTCCTGCTCATGCCTACAGATCTGTTGATGCTAAATACAATACTAATTTAAGAAGTCTGCACATGCCTAATTGGGTTATTGTTTTTATCATCAGTTTACTTTGGATTGTATATACATATGCATCTTTGGCTAAAATCTATCCAGACTGGCTAGACGCAACAGTACCTAAGAACCTTATGTCTGGCAATGCACACTATTTTCTTATCGGAGACTTGTTACAACAAACCTGGGTTCATTATGTGATTGCTTATTTTGGGATTTTATTCGACTTACTGATTGTACCGGCTTTACTTTGGAAAAAGACAAGAAATATTGCATTTATAATTAGCATATTCTTTCATCTGTTCAACAGTTTTATATTTCACATTGGGATTTTCCCTTATATGTCTTTGGCATTTACACTTTTCTTTTATCCCAAAGAATACATCAATCGAAAGTTTTTAAAGTCCAAACCTTATTACAATAACTCAGAAATCACTGTCCCAAAACATCATAAATTTTTGACTGGATTTATCATCACATTTTTGGTAATTCAGTTTTTTCTGCCCTTAAGACACTGGTTTATAAAAGGTGATGTGTTATGGACCGAAGAAGCCCATAGAATGAGTTGGCGCATGATGCTAAGAACTAAAACCTCATCTACGGCGATTAAAGTTATTAATAAAACTACAGGAAAGTCTTCCTTTGTTAATAAAAATGAGTACTTAACCTCTAAGCAACAAAGGGCTATGCTGTCTAAGCCTGATGGAATTTGGCAGTTTACGCAACATTTGGCTAAAGAATATAGAGACAAAGATGAAGAGGTAGAAATTTATGTACGCTCCAGAGTTAGCGTAAATGGCGGACCTTATCGAGATCTGATTGATACCAAGCAAGACTTCGCCATAGCAGAGTGGGATTACTTTTTCCATAATGATTGGGTGCTACTGTATGAGGATAAAGACAATTAAATCTTTTTAAAAGTATTAAAGAGATTTAATTTATTTAAAACTCAGAAAACCTATCGTCCAATAAAAAATCATCATCCGTCAACGTATTCAGGAAAGCAATGATCTTATCTTTTTCGTCTTCGGCAAGAAATATGCCAAAAGTACCGTCGCTATTTATCAATTCAGCGTCTAGGTTTTGGGAATTTTGAACACCGCCATCATAAAAGTCCAGAACATCGCGCAAATTTTGAAATCTACCATCGTGCATATAAGGAAATGTGACTGCAATATTTCTTAAGCTCGGCACTCTAAATTTGTATTTATCCGCTTCTGCGCCAGTAACTTTCATCCGGCCTTCGTCATTATATTGGGAATCTATAGGTAAACCATTATTGCGATAAGTTTGATCTGTAAACAAAGTTCCCGAATGACAACTGGCACATTTTTGTTCAAAAATTGCTTTGCCTTGTGATTCTGACTCAGTGAATGTACTGCCTTCATTTCGAACTACTTTGTCATACTTAGAATCTGCAGATACCATCATGATGACAAATTGAGAGATTGCTCTAAATAAGTTTTGAGTGTCAATTTCTCCATTTTCAAAAGCTTTATTAAAAGCTTCAACATATTCTGGATCGTTTTGTAGTTTTTGAAGCACATTAATTACCGTTTCATTCATTTCAACTTCGGCGGTAATCGGCACGATTGGCTGCATGTCAAGATGCGCTATACTTCCATCCCAATTAAAACTTTCTAAAAAAATCATGTTTTGTAAAGGCGGTGCATTTCTAGTGCCCAGCGCTCCATTTACACCATGACTCACAATATGTGTGTGATGAGTAAACGCAAATTCCTGAATATGGCAAAACCCACAGGAAATAACGCCCGTTGAAGATAACTTACCGTCATAGAACAATTTCTTTCCAAGTTCGAATCCAGCTTCTGTTGGTCTATTATTTTCTACAGGATAAGTCGGTTCTGGAAAATGACTAGGAATTTCTAATTCTAAAAAAACTGGATTGTAGCTGGACTCTTCAATATCTTCATAAGATTCAGAATCGAATTGCTCGTTGTCACAAGACAATATTAAAAATGAAAGTAATATGTAGACTGAAAATCGCATCTCTAGTTTAATCCTATCTCAAAAGCATTTGTATAATTATCTCTTATTTTTGGTGCGTTCTCAGGGTCTATCTGGACGTCATCTTTATTCTGCAATAGCATATTGTGCTCTCCCGAAAACAATTTTAAAACATCAAAATTTATATCAATCTCAGCGTTTTCAGATGAACTCACCGCTAAAGGCTGCATAAAATTCAAACTTACTTCTCTGTAATTGTCAAGATTTTGTCCGTGACTACCAATATGATATTTAAATGGTGTGTTTGTTACTTGAGTGGAAGAATATAAACCCTCTAATCTCATAAAAATATAACCAGCAGACCAACTCCAAATCATATTGTTTTCTTCAGCTGTAGGCACAAAATTTTCAACACCATTCAATGGAAATCTACTTTGATCAACACCAATTCCAAAACGAATAGAAGTGTATTCATTTGCATTGATATCCTGCAGAGCAATTCGCTTGGTTGTTGATACTTCTTCATTGATTAAAAAATAAGAATTTTCCTGAGGATAAACGAATTCATTTCCTTTAGCATCGATTAAAACTATATTGCTAATGATATATTTGAGTTCGTCAACGCTAAAAGTTTCATTTCCATTTTTATTGTAATTACCCTGTTGAAGGTTTAAAATTTCATTTCCAACCTTGTTATTAAAGTTGATATTGACAATACCCGGATTTACGTCATTTTCTTCAGAATTACAACTGATCGTTATAATGAAGAACATTACTAATAATAGTATGCTTAACTTTTTCATTTATTTCAATTTTAAGATTAATAAATCTTTATCTCCTTTGTTTTCAATGATTTGATGATCTGAACTCTCGCTGCTTCCGACCACAATCACAGTTCCATTATCTAGTTGAATAGCATCATTCGCTAAATCAATTTGACTGCCTCCTATACTTAGAGAAGATAGGAATTCGCTGTTACTTGCTGCTTTGACTATCCAAACGTCATTCTGACCAAAATTTTCAGAAATCTGCATATCTGCACTCCTGGAACTACCTGCTATTAATATTTCTCCGGAGGAAAGTTCTCTAACGGTTCTCGCCGAGTCAAAATTAGATCCACCGTAGGTTTTAGTCCAAATGCTATTTCCAGACTCGTCGAATTTTACCAAAAAATAATCTGAATTTCCTTTAGGTTCTAAAACATCAGCATCACTACTTCTTGTATCACCAGCAAACAAATAACCTTGGCCAAAGCATTTTTCAACAGAATAGCCAATATCGATGTTACTGCCTCCAAAATTTCTGTTCCATATCATCTCACCATCTAGCCCAACCTTTACAGCCCAAAAATCATAACTCCCTTTAGGCGAAGTGACATCAAAATCTTCACTTTCGGAACTCCCAACCAGGATTAAACTTCCATCAACAGCCTGAACAACGTCATAAGACCTGTCATTGTTACTGCCTCCAAAATATCTTCGCCACTCGATTTGACCATCTGGATCTAGTTTTATTCCCCAAAATTCCCCAACGCCATGCTTAAGTGGAAAGTTTGTTGAATCTTCTATAATTTGATTATCATTTCCTTGACCACCGCTTGCACTTACATCTAGAAATCCGGTTATAAAAAATCCACCGTCGGTTGTCTGTATAACTGAAAAGCTTCTGTCATTTCCTGCAAAACCAAAATTCTTTTCCCAAATAACTTCACCGCTTGCATCAAGTTTAATCACCCAGTAGTCATGAAATCCAAAGTTTTGACTTACATCTCCATCATCACTTCTGGAATATCCTGAAAGTAAAAATCCACCATCTAAAGTTTCAACAATGTCTTGTCCTCTATCGTCGCTCGTACCGCCAAATATTTTTTGCCATAACACTTCCAGATTTTGGTCAAGTTTTATAAGCCAGTAATCGCTATCAGTAGTTGATTTTCCAATTACATCACCATCATTACTTTGAGTGAATCCGAGTATTGCAATATTTCCATCTTGAGTCTGAACAACAGATAAAGCATCATCTTCCTGACTTCCTCCTAAGGTTTTTACTAATTCTAACTGATTAGAAAACTCGTTTTGTACAGGTTGCGAATCGTCTTGACCTGAATCTTCTGAACAAGAAACCAGAAACATCAAAAAATATAATACAGATAAAATTCTCATTATTCGATAAATAACTTTTGAGTTGTTGAGTTATTTAAATTCACAAAATAAAGCCCCTTTAGATATTGAGACATGTCAAAACTGAAATTAAAATCATTGATATTTGATTGTCTAAACACCATTTGTCCCAATTGATCATAGACTTTAATATCATTCAAAACAAAATCTTCAGAGATAATAGTTACATTACCATTTGAAGGATTCGGATATAATTTAAATGTATCCAAAGTTTCAAAATTTGAAGTAGAAAGGTTACTATTTTTCAATAGATAAAATCCCGTATTAATATCACTTACTACTAGATTTCCGCTGTCAAAAAAAGGATAAACATTCCAAGCGCCATCAAAACTTGCTCCATTGTCCTGTGGGAAAGTATCAAAAAAACCAATTTCGACTATATTTTGATTGGCAATATCAGACACATCCAAAATCCTAAGTCCTGATGTATAGCTTGCCTGATAATAAATTCCGTTTTTCACATAGCCATTGTGATCTATGGCTGATGTATTACCCGCATAATCCATGTGCACCGATGGATTATCTAAATCTGTCAAATCAAAAATGATAGACCTTGTGTTGAAACCAAACTGAATTTCATCTAATTCATCTCCTAAAATCAGATAAGTCTCATCTTCTGTTAACCAGGCTTGATGAGTATAACCAATATTTGAATAGCCAATCGCTGAAATTAAAGTAATATTTGATTTGTTGGTGACATCCAAAATCACAACTTCATCTTCATTACTTCCAATATAAATTTCTTTCCCTTGATTATCCACATCTGGGCCATTGTAAGTAATAACTTGTGCATCATGAGTATAAAATGAATCTGAATAACCACCTGCAAAGACAGGAGTTAAAGGATTAGAAATATCAACGATATGCGGTCCACCACTAAAGGTTTGAGTACCTACACAATAAGCGAAAGGCTGCGATGGGTTAATGACTATATTATGGGCATTCCCGAATCCATCATAATGAGCGTCTTCTGTAAATATTTCAGGTGGATTTGCAACATTTCTCAGTCTCGTAAGGTCAAACACCTGCATTCCATGACCACTTGCTTCACTTACGATAAAAGCAAAATTATCATAAACTTTAATGTCTCTCCATATACTATTTTCCGTATGCGTGGGTAACTTTCCTAAGTAAACTGGTGCTGTAGAAGAACTAATATCTATAAAAGCAGTTCCATTATTAAGTCCCATTATGGCATATTCCTTACCATCCAAAGGGTCTGTCCAGCCCCATGAGTCGTTTCCCGAGTTCGCATTTAAGATGTTAAGATCGAAACTGGATACCAATTCATAGTTTTCACATGGGAATCCACCTGATAAACCATTATTACATGGGGTTTGAGAATAACTCAAGTAAGTAATCAAAAGAAGTGAAAATACCAGTTTGTTCATCTATTTATGATATAAAATGTAGCTTTGCAAAAAAAATTAATGCTTGATAATTTCAAAAGTAGCAAAACAAAACTTACAGAATTAGGTGAATTTAAACTAATAGAACATTTAACTTCAAACTTTAACACTACACAAACATCTACCAAGCTTGGTATTGGTGATGATGCCGCTGTGATTGAGCATGAAGACCAAGTTGTAATAACAAATGATTTACTGGTTGAAGGTGTTCATTTTGATTTGGCCTATATGCCACTAAAGCATTTGGGGTACAAGTCTGTCATGGTTAACCTTTCAGATGTGTATGCCATGAATGCCAAAGCCACTCAGATTGTAGTTTCTATTGCTTGTTCAAACAGATTTACTGTTGAAGCTTTAGAAGAGTTATATTCTGGCATAAAAACAGCCTGTGATATTTACAATGTCGATTTAGTTGGTGGCGACACAACCTCTTCGCTACAAGGCTTACAAATATCAGTGACGGCATTGGGTACCGCAAAAGAAAATAAAATAGTAAAAAGAAGTGGTGCAAAACCTAAAGAGCTGCTTGTTGTTACGGGAGATTTGGGCGCCGCTTACATGGGCTTACAAGTCTTAAAAAGAGAAAATGAAGTTTTTAAAGTCAATCCAGACAACCAGCCGGATTTAACGCCATATTCATATATCATTGAACGCCAGTTAAAACCCGAAGCTAGAAAAGACATCCCTGAATTGTTAGAAAAATTAGAGGTAAAACCTACCAGCATGATAGACATCAGCGATGGCTTATCTTCAGAAATTTTACACCTATGTAATGCCTCTAAGGTTGGTGTAAAATTGTTTGAAGACAAATTACCACTCGATCCAACTGTTATTTCCAGTTGTGAAGAATTTCAACTTGATAGTACTACAATTGCGCTTAATGGAGGTGAAGATTACGAGCTTCTTTTTACTATAAAACAAGACGACTTCCCAAAAATTAAAGCAAATCCTAATCTTAGTGTTATTGGGCATATGACTTCAGAGGATGTTGGCAAAACGCTTATTACCAGAGCAGATCAACAAATACCACTTCAAGCCAGAGGTTGGTCTTCTATTGAAGAGGACAAATAGATTTCCTACATTATCAAATGGTTAAATTAGGATAAGAACCTTTATATCCTTTTAACTTTTATTAATTTTGTATAAAATTTTAAAAAAAAATTATGCGAAAAATTACTTTACTATTATTACTTTTTGTAGTCAACTTAACTTTCTCACAAACCAACATTTATCAGGAAAGTTTTGAAACTGACACTAATGGAACCAATTATAATACATCTATCACAGAGTTTTCTGATGGTGGAAATGATTATTTTACTCGTACTGACGGCACAAATATTGCCTCAAACGTTCAACTATCTGGTGTAGATGGTTCATTCTTCTTTGGTGCACAGGATATTGATGGGGAAGGCGAAGAACTTCCTGTCTTTCTCTCAACAGTAAGTGTAGATGTTTCAACATTAAATTCTGTAGATTTTGTTATAGATCTAGCAGAGGATGCTGATGGGTCAAGTCTAGATTGGGATGCTACTGATTATGTTCATATTTTTTATTCATTAGACGGTGGTGCAAATCAAAACTTATTGTGGATAGAAGCCGACATCGATTCTGGCTCCAACGGAAATGCAGCTGAAGATACAGATTTTGATGGCCTTGGTGATGGTACAATCTTGACAGATGCACTAACTGCTTTTAACAAATCAATTGATGTATCTACAGCATCGTCAATTGAAATTATCATCGAATTTAATTTAAACTCCGGTGACGAAGATATTGCTATAGACAACATTCGTTTAGTTGATGGGTTTGTGGCTTCTCCGAGTATAACTTTGACTTCACCTGATGATGGTGCAGTATTTGCTCCGGGAACTACCAGTGTAGATGTAGAGTTTACAACTAGTAATCTTTCAGCAAACGATCAAGTTGATATTATTGTAAATGGTACAACAACACAAGATGTTTCAAGTCCTTTTACCGTAAGTACTGTAGACGGAACTGCTTATAGTGTTCTAGTTGAAGTAATTTCAAATGGCGGAATAGTTGCTGATGACTTAGTAAATTTTGAAGTAGGACAGCTTATTCAAGTGGCTGACATTACTGCTTTAAGAGCTGATGTTGACACCAACGGATTAGGTCGTTACTATGAAATTACTGGTGCAATGACATTTACCTTTGGAGACGGTTTTCAAAACAGAAAATGGTTTCAGGATGCTACACCATCTGGAATTTATGTAGAAGATCAAGATGAGGTAATTGCAGATGACGTTTATGTAGTTGGTGACCAAGTGAGCGGATTAAGAGGATTTACTACTGATGATAATGGTGTTTTATCTTTTATTCCATTTGAAGATTCTGGATCTGTTTTAAGTTCAACATCCGTATCACCGCTTGTAATATCAATTTCTGAATTTAATACAAATTTTGAAAATTATGAATCAGTTTTAGTTGGTTTTCAAAATGTAACATTTACTGACGGTGATGGAACAGCAACCTTTAATACGGGAACAAATTATGAGTTTGGAAATGGCGCAGGAGTATCAAATATTAGAACTTCATTCTTTGGTGCAGATTATATTGGAACTGTAATCCCTTCAGGGCAAATAGATGGACTAGTTGGTCTTGCAGCAGAATTTAATGGTTCTACGCAAATTTATCCAAGAAGTTTAGCAGATATTGATGTTATCTTAAGTACCACTAACAACAATATGACTAATTTTTCTATTTATCCAAACCCAGTTAACAATGGTAGTATCAAATTAATAACTCAGAACACTTCAAATCTAGATGTTGAAATATTTAATTTATTTGGAAAAAGAGTTTTACAACTTGAAGGTCTCACTGATAGACAAATCAGTATTGAAGACTTACAAGCTGGTGTTTACCTTGTTAAAATCACTGAAAACAATCAAAGCTTAACTAAAAAACTAATCGTTCAGTAATTATAATTTAGATTGATATCTTTGTAAAAGCTCCTCATCGAGGAGCTTTTTTCAATTTATATGGAGTTAAAAGAAAAAATATTATACAAATTAGATCAACACAGCTTTGAAGAGATTGCTCTGGAAGTTTTCGACTTTCAATTTAGAAACTGCAAAGTCTTCAGAGATTTTAGTACCTATCTAAAAAAGACTCCTAAGTCGGTTAAAACCATTCAAGACATCCCTTTTCTTCCCATAGAATTCTTTAAAACACATTCTATAGTTTCTAATACAGAAAAAGTACAAAAAATTTTTACAAGCAGTGGCACGACAGGCATGCAAACCAGCAAACATTATGTCACCGATTTAAAACTTTATGAGGTAAATTCTGTGGCCTTAATTGAAGAACTTTATGGTAACCTAGAGGAATACACCATTTTAGCTCTACTCCCATCTTATTTGGAAAGGAGTGGTTCTTCATTAGTGTATATGGTAGAACATTTTATGAATAAGAGTAAAGGTGAGCATAATGGCTTTTACTTAAATAATCATTTTGATCTCTTTAAGAAGCTGAATTTACTTGAAAAAGAAAAAAGAAAAGTATTGCTTATAGGCGTTTCTTTTGGCCTTCTGGATTTTATTAAAAGTTATGATATAGAATTAAATCATACCATTGTAATGGAAACAGGAGGCATGAAAGGAAGGCGAAAAGAAATTATAAGAGAGGAATTGCACCAAATTTTAAAAAAGGGATTTGGAGTAGATGAAATTCATAGTGAATACGGTATGACGGAGCTACTGTCTCAAGCTTACTCTTATGGTAATGGCATATTTACTATACCTAAAAGTATGAGGATATTGGTAAGAGATCCTGAAGATCCTTTGAGTTATTACAGTAGTTCTTCAAACCAAGTTGGAGGACTAAACATCATAGACCTTGCCAATTTAAACTCATGCTCGTTCATAGCCACTCAAGATCTAGGTCAAATGTTAAATAAAAAAAAGTTTAAAATTCTTGGAAGGTTTGACAACAGTGACATTCGAGGATGCAATTTACTTTCTCTAAAAAAATTAGTCTAACAATACTAGATAATCAATTATAAAAAACTACATTTGTAGTCTAGGATGAAGTTTTTCATAATAGATTGGTTAGTTAATGCAAAACCCCGGCAAATGTCGGGGTTTTGTCATTTATAAATAAAGATGTTTTTCTAAACTAGAAATCTATAATAGCTAAATGTCTTAAATTACCGTTAACAGTGTTAAAATTAGTTAATGAATGTAATATTTGAGGAATACTTACGTCTTAATATCAGATAGAGTTTTTCATAATAGATTGGTTAGTTAATGCAAAACCCCGATTCGTTAGAGTCGGGGTTTTGTTTTTTAAAAGAGTAATTACTTAAATAAATTTCAGTACATATGTGTTTTTCTTCCCTTTATTAAGAAGTATATACTTACCGTTAATTAAGTCATCACTTTTTAATTGATAGTCTTTTCCAACTTTTTGTTTATTGACCGATATAGCATTTTGTTTTAAAGCTCGTATTGCTTCTCCGTTTGAATTCAAAAAATTCGATTCAGAAACAAGAGCATCAACAATATTAAGCCCTTGTTTAAGCCTATTCTGAGATACTTCAGCGGTTGGTACACCATCAAAAACTTCATTGAAGGTCTTTTCGTTCAAGTTTTTGATATCTTCAAATGTGCTTTTCCCAAATAAAATATTTGTAGCCTGCTGAGCTATCTCCAAATCCGCTTTTGAATGAACTCTTTCAGTTATTTCTTCTGCTAAAGTTTTTTGAAGAAGTCTTAAGTGCGGTGCTTCTTTATGTTTCTCTATGAGGTTACTTATTTCCTCTTTACCCTTTAAACTAAATATTTTGATATATTTTTTAACATCTTCATCTGAGGCATTTATCCAATATTGATAAAACTTGAACGGAGAGGTTTTTTCCGCATCCAGCCAGATGTTTCCTCCTTCAGATTTTCCAAATTTTGAACCGTCCGCTTTGGTAATTAATGGTGTCGTAAGTGCAAATGCTTCTCCTTTTCCTTTTTTTCTAATTAATTCTGTACCTGTCACGATATTTCCCCATTGGTCTGAGCCTCCAAGTTGCAATTTGATGTTTTTGTTTTTCCAAAGATGATAGAAATCGTAGCCCTGTATCAATTGGTAAGAGAACTCGGTAAAGGACAATCCTGTTTCCAATCTTGTCTTTACGGAATCTTTGGCCATCATGTAATTTACGGTAATATGTTTGCCTACATCTCTTATAAATTCTAAAAAACTAAAATCTTTGAACCAATCAAAGTTGTTGACTACTTCAGCTGCGTTCTCTCCTTCAAATTTCAAAAATTTCTCGAGTTGCTTTTTAACGGATTCTAAATTATGGTTTAGTGTTTTTTCGTCCAGAAGATTTCTTTCTGCTGATTTACCAGAAGGATCTCCAACCATTCCTGTCGCTCCGCCAACCAAAGCTACTGGCTTGTGGCCACAATTTTGAAAATGAACCAAAATCATAATTTGAACCAAATTACCAATATGTAGCGAATCTGCTGTAGGATCAAAACCAATATAAGCAGAAGTCATGTCTTTGTTTAAACAATCTTGAGTTCCAGGCATTATGTCCTGAATCATACCACGCCATTTCAATTCCTCAATAAAATCTTTTATCATTTATAAAGTCTATTTGTATTTTTGACAAAGATATTATTTTCAAAAAGTATTCTTTTGTACAAATACTTATATTTATAGAATGATTTTAATTTCTGGCGCTACTGGCTTTATTGGCACTCATTTACTCAAAGGACTTTGTGAAAATAACGCCCAGGGGATTCGTGCACTTTACCGCTCTGATGACAAGAAAGAATACACCATCCAATTTCTAAAAACCTTTTGTTCCTCCGAGGATAAAAATAAAATCGATACTATTGAATGGCTTAAAGCTGATATCTTAAATATTCCAGAGCTCGAAGAAGCTTACAAAGGTATCACACTAGTCTTTCATTGTGCGGCTTGGGTTGGTAATTCTTCAAGACATAGGAAAATGATGAGGAAAGTAAACATAGAAGGTACGGCAAATATGGTGAATCTCGCTATTTCCCATAAAGTTGAAAAATTCTGTCATGTCAGCTCAACTGCTGCGTTAGGTTATTACGGTCATACCAATGTTGTAGATGAAAACGCCCCAAGAGATTCAGAAAAATATAGCAGTTTCTATAGCATCAGCAAGTATGGTGCAGAAATGGAAGTTTGGAGAGCATCTCAGGAAGGCTTAGGTGTTGTCATAGTTAATCCTGGAATTATCCTCGGAGCAGGTTTTTTTGAAGATGGCAGCGGAAAAATATTTCAAAAGGTAATTAATGGCAACTCCTTTTACATTAATAAACGAACGGGATTTGTATATGTAAATGACGTCATAGAATTCATGATCAAAATAGTGTATTCTCCCTTAAAAAATGAACGCTACATTTTGGTGTCTCAAAGTTTAAGCTTCAAAACAGTAATGGATTTTATTGCTGAGACTTTTAAAGTTAAAAAACCAAAAATCAGAGTCAGAAAATGGATGCTTTATATCGTATGGTTTATTCAAAAAATACTGGGTCTATTCAAACCGCTTAATCTTCAAATCACAATTAACACCATTTCTAAAATCAACAAACAAACAGAATACGACAATTCCAAATCTGAAGCCTTATTTGATTTTGAGTATACTTCAATTAAAAAAGCAATCGACTATATTTATAAAGACTATAAAACGCTCCAAAAACAATTTTTGAAATGAAAACAGGAAATTTATACCTTATCCCAAGCAGAATTGGAGACCAACCACCACTAGAGGTTTTACCACTTTCTATAAGAAAAAAGATTACCGATATCAATCACTTTATAGTCGAAAATGAGAAAGTGGCCAGACGCTTTATAAAAACTATTGTGCCTTCAAAAAGTCAACAAAAGCTTGAGATAAATCTTCTTAATAAATTTACTCAGGACATAGAAATTCCCGAATTTATCAAACCTTGCTCAGACGGTGTAGATGTTGGGCTCATGAGTGATGCTGGCTGTCCGGGAATTGCTGATCCTGGCGCAAAAGTAGTAGCCTTTGCTCACAGACAAAACATAAAAGTAATTCCACTTGTTGGACCATCTTCAATAATTTTAGCGCTTATGGCCAGTGGTCTTAATGGACAGGGCTTTGCCTTTAATGGATATTTACCCATAGATAAAAATGAATGTCAAAAAAAAATCAAAAAGCTGGAACGAATTGCAGAACAGAATGATCAAGCTCAAATTTTTATAGAAACACCATATCGAAACAAGCAACTTCTGGAAACCTTCGTTAAAACCCTAAAGCCTCAGACACGTCTAAGCGTTGCTGTCGATCTCACTACTAGTACAGAGGAAATAAAAACCTTAAGCGTTCAAGATTGGAAATCTCAAAAAGTGGATTGGCATAAAAGACCTGCTATTTTTATTTTTCAACCTTAGCGTATTCAAATTAGCTAAATATAATGCGGTTTTAAACATTTAAGATTAAATTATCTTTTCATTGCTAAACAAGACTTTCTAGTGGCTTTATATTTGTGACGCTAAAAAGAGCTACATGAAACCATTTTGGGTTTTAATAATTTTATTGATCTGCTTGAGAATTTCTGCACAAGACAAATTTAGTTTAAGCGGAAAAATAAAGGACATAGAAAACAACGAAACACTTCTCGGCGTAAATGTTATTATTAAAGAACTTCAGACAGGCACAGTAAGTAATGCTTATGGTTTTTATTCTATTACACTTCCAGAAGGAATTTACACCATTCAGGTGACTTATTTAGGCTTTGAAACCGTTACGGAAACCATAAACCTGAATAAAAACATTAAAAAAGATTTTCTACTTAAACCAGAGTCAGAGATGCTGAATGAGGTTGTTATCACCGATAGTTTTGAACAACAAAACATCAGAAAACCGGAAATGAGTGTAAATCGACTTAAACAGGCTACTATTAAACAGATTCCTGTTGTGTTCGGAGAGGCAGATGTGTTGCGTTCAATCATTCAACTACCAGGGGTGACCAACGCTGGAGAAGGCTCTTCGGGATTTAATGTTCGTGGTGGTAGTGCAGATCAAAATTTAATATTACTGGATGAAGCTGTTATTTTTAATTCTTCGCATTTGTTTGGTTTATTTTCTATCTTCAACCCAGATGCTGTTAAAGACTTAAAGCTGTATAAAGGTGGTATTCCTGCTCAATACGGCGGTCGTGTTTCCTCAGTTCTAGACATCAAACAAAAAGATGGAAACAATAAAGAATTTCAGGGGAATGCCAGTGTCGGAATTATTTCAAGTAAATTATTAGTCGAAGGTCCCATCCAAAAAGAAAAGAGCTCGTTTTTGGTTAGTGGTCGTTCGACATATGCACATTTATTTTTGACTTTAATCGATAACCCAAACAAAGCCTACTTTTACGATTTTACAGCTAAAGCAAATTATGCCATCAATGATAACAACAAAGTAATGGTCTCTAGTTATTTCGGGAGAGATTTCTTTTCACTGGACGGAAGCTTTGATAATACTTATGGCAACAGTTTCGTCAATTTGAGATGGAATCACATCTTTAATGATAAATTATTCAGCAATATGTCATTAATTGGTGGTGAATATGTCTATAATTTAGGCCTGGATTTAGTTGGATTTGATTTTGAAAGTGGTATTCAGAATCTGAATTTTAAATATGATTTTAACCATTATATTTCTGATAACTTCAAGCTCAATTATGGTTTGAATAGTTTTTATTATATAATAAACCCCGGTCTTATCGAACCAACTGGTGACGATTCTGGTATAAATGAAAGACAACTCACCAAAAAATATGCTTTTGAAAACGCCTTTTTTCTTTCAGCAGAACATCAATTTACAGATAAGCTTTCAGCTGAGTATGGATTAAGATGGAGTAGCTTTTTCCGACTTGGCCAGGATGAACTTAATATTTATGAAAACAATCTGCCGTTAATCTATAATTCTCAATTTGGAATTTATGAGCGTGCTGAACCTATAGGAACAAGAAGCGATGATAGATCTGAAATATTAAGTAGTTTTAATAATTTAGAACCAAGATTATCTCTGGCTTATACATTTAATGAAAACACCTCGGTTAAGGCCAGTTACAATCGAATGGCTCAGTATTTACACTTAATCAGTAACACTAATTCTCCGACACCTTTAGATGTTTGGGCGCCAAGTGGACCTTTTTTAGAACCTCAACAACTTAATCAGTATGCTGTTGGATATTTTAAGAGATTAAAGAATGGTATGTTTGATCTCTCAGTAGAAAGTTACTTTAAAACAGTTGAAAATCGAATAGATTTTATAGATGGAGCAGACTTGATTGCTGCAGACGCTATAGAACAAGAGACTTTAAATGGCGAAGCGAGAAGCTACGGTCTGGAATTTATGTTTAAGAAAAATAAAGGGAAATTAACAGGGTGGGTAGCTTATACTTTATCCAGAGCAGAGCAAAGAACACCTGGCAGAACTCCTGAGGAACCTGGGATCAATAATGGTGAGTGGTACCTAGCCAATTTTGACAGAACACACGATTTAACTGTTCTTGGAAATTATAAGCTGAATGATAATTGGGATTTTAACGCTAACTTTACATTGCAATCTGGCCAAACTGCAAACTTTCCGGTAGGTCAATTCAATTTTCAGGGACTTACTGTGCCAATTTTTGAAGGAAGGAATAGAGACAGGCTCCCAACATTTCACAGGTTGGACATATCGGTCACCTATACGCCAAAAAAACAACCTAAACGTTTTAAGGGTTCTTGGAATTTTGGAATCTACAATGTTTACAATAGAAGAAACGCTGCAAGCATCAATTTTCAAGAAAATAGAAATACTGGAGAAAATGAGGCCATAAGATTTTCTATTTTTGGAATTGTTCCTTCAGTAAGTTATAATATTGAATTTTGAAAATTTAGGTTATGAGTTTATTAGGTCATAAATTTAGGAGTTTAAAAAATACATTTTAAACCAGGTTAATCTGAAGATGATTAAAAATTAAGACATGAGAAAATATCTGATTTTGATGATTTGTTTGAGCAGTTTTGTTGCATGTCAGGATGTGATTGATGTTGACTTAAATGAAGCTGAAGAAAGACTCGTGGTTGAAGCTGCGCTGATTAAACTCAAAGAATTTTCAGGAGAAAATCAACGTATTAGATTAACTAAAACCAGAGGTTTTTTTGAAGATAGTCTCACAATTGTTGAGAATGCCGATGTCACTGTTACCTCAGATAGCGGTGAAGTATTCACTTTTGAACATGATTCAGCAGGTTTTTATTCTACCGATCAATTTCAATCTAATCTTATGGAGAAATATTATTTGAAAATTGAAGTTGATGGCGAGATTTATACAGCTGAAGAAACCTTTATGCCGGTTGCACCAATCGATTCTGTTTCACAAAGAAACAATGCCGGTTTTTCTGGCGAAGACACCGAGCTCAAAGCATTCTATAAAGATCCGGCTGGAGAAGAAAATTACTATCTATTTACATTTTTTGTAAATTTTGTTGATTTTCCAACGACAGAAATTTACGATGATGAATTTACAGATGGAAACACCATCTTTGCTTTATACTTAGAAGAGGAATTAGAAGTCGGTGACGAAGTGCTTATATCAAATTTTGGATTATCCCGTCAATTTTACGAATATATGAATGTATTGTTGAGCCAGGTTGGATCTGTTGGTGGTCCTTTTCAAACGCAACCCGCGGTTGTTAGGGGTAATATTGTGAATGAAACTAATCCAGAGAATTTCCCATACGGCTACTTTAGTTTAACAGAATCTGATCAATTTTTATATACCATTGAGGAATGAGTAAATTTATAAAAATCACAGAGCAAAATTCGCATTATGATCATTTAGAACATAAATCAGTGGAAGAGCTGGTTCAAATTATAAATAGTGAAGATCAAAAAGTAGCTCTTGCTGTTCAAAAAGTACTTCCACAGGTTGAAAAATTAATTGAAAAGGCTGTTGAACAAATATCTCATGGAGGACGTTTATTTTATATCGGAGCCGGGACAAGCGGCAGGTTAGGCATTTTGGATGCCAGTGAATGTCCACCAACTTTTGGAGTACCAGACGATTTGGTAATTGGTCTTATAGCAGGTGGCGATAAGGCGATCAGAAAAGCAGTAGAGTTTGCTGAAGATAATGCAAATTTGGGCTGGAAAGACTTACAAGAGTATCAAATTGGACACAGAGATATGGTCATTGGTATTGCGGCATCAGGAACGACACCTTATGTGATTGGTGCAGTAAAAGAATGTAAAAACAATCAAATTCCTACAGGTTGCATCACTTGTAATTTAGATAGTCCGTTGGCCAATATTGTAGATTTCCCTATTGAAGTCGTTGTAGGTCCTGAAATAGTTACAGGTAGTTCACGAATGAAAGCTGGAACAGCACAAAAAATGATTCTGAATATGATGTCAACAAGCCTTATGATAAAGCTTGGACGTGTAAAGGGTCATAAAATGGTTGATATGCAACTCAGCAATCATAAGCTGGTTGATAGAGGTATAAAAATGATATGTGATGCCCTAAATGTTGACAAAGACACTGCAGAATCTCTTCTCAAAAAACATCAAAGCGTAAGAAAAGCTATTGCTCATGGATAGGAAACATACCAATAAGGAATTACTCAAAAAAGGTATTAAATATCTGGCAGCTGCACTGCCTTTATCTTTTTTGGGGCCTTCTATTTTGTATTCTTCATTTAATAATCAAGACAAACCTTTGTTTATACCAATTCTTATCCTTGGCTTTATTTTCTTTTTTGGGGCTATGTTTTGTATCTTTAAGGGTATTATGACTGTGGTGAAAGCAGTTTTTGAGTGAAAGATATTATTTTAATTTATTCCACTTTTTGATAAACTGAATTTGAAATCGTTGTAATGGTTGTTTCAACTCCATTATCTGTATTCACAGTTGTCTCATCCTGAGAGAATGACAATGTGTTTCCATCATTACTTAATTCAAAATTGGCTGATTGAGGTCCATCAAAGGCTCCCGTTTCTATTTGATTTCCAAAATCAAACTCATAGAACTGCCCGTCAGCTGTAATTGTATTCTCTTCAACGCTGTAATTCCCATTAGAATTTACACTATTTAAAGTATAAGTTGTTAGTGGTATATCTACACCGTTGGCAGAACCCGAAATATCGTAAGTGTATGAACCGCTTCCATTAAATGTTGTTTCAGAAAAAACTATGGAAAAATCAGATTCGGTAATTGTGCCTACAATATCAGACTCGATGATTTGTCCTTCAAAATCTGCAGACGTAGAAAAGTCAAAAGTCAATTCAACTAATTCCCAAGTACCTACTAATACATCGGAACCTTCTCCGGGATTTGTACCAGGATCGGTTCCTGGATCTGTAACCGGTGGTAAATCTACTTGAATGTCTTCATCTAATGATTCATTTTCACAGGTAAAAGCAAATAAGAATATTAAAATCGGGAAGAACACTAAGACTTTTCTCATGATTAAATTTTTATCAAATATAATTAAATCGTCAACACTTTTAGCTCTTTAAATCAAAACTTCATTAACACAAAGATTGGTTGATAAAAACTGAGGTTAATTACTATTTTTAATGTTTTGAAATTTTATTTAATTTATAAATGCCCAAAACAAAACAAATAAGTAACACCAAGATGGCGTATCTCACATTATTAGTATAATGAGCAATGCCTCCGTAAATACTCATTCCTATAACGATACCGACTTTTTCAGTAACATCATAAAAACTAAAAAAAGATGTCGTATCAGTTTCCTGATCTGGAATATATTTTGAAAAAGTTGATCTAGATAAACTTTGAATTGCACCCATAACAAGACCTACAAAAAACGCAGCTATGTAGAATTGAAATGGAGTTTGAATAAAAAAAGCATAAATGCAAACCCCAACCCAGATGATATTAATTCCTATCAATACTTGTTCATTAGAGTAAACTTTAGTTAGTCTAGCTGCAATGAATGCTCCAAAAATAGCAACAATCTGAATCATCAAAATACTTGTAATTAGACCAACAGTGGCATCACCACCTGGCCACTGAATTTCTTTAACTCCAAAGTAGGTTGCTATTAGCATAATGGTTTGAACGGCTATACTATAAAGAAAAAACGCAGAAAGAAAATTTATAAACTTTTTAGATTCTTTAATTTTTAAATAGACTCCTTTAAGCTCTTTAAAACCAGATAATAAAACAGATTTTAGAGGTTTTTTTGATTCATTTTCAATAATTGGTAAAAAGTAAAAACTATACTGGCTAAAGCCAATCCACCAAATTCCCGTCAAAACAAAAGATAATTTTGTGGGTAGTGCTTCACTTTCAAATTTAAAGGTCTGGTGCATTAAAATCATTGCTAAACATATCCCTAACAATAATACGCTACCAAAATACCCTAAAGAAAAACCTTTAGCACTGATTTGGTCTTGCTGATGCTTGTGAGCGATATCAGGCAGATACGAATTGTAAAAAACAAGACTTCCCCAAAATCCAATCAGTCCTGTAAAATAGAAAAGTAATCCTAGAAGTAAATTTTCGAGACTAAAAAAAAATAATCCAATGCAAGACAACCCGCCTAGATAACAAAAGAATTGCATAAAGCGTTTTTTATTCCCTAAATTGTCTGCTATGCCACTTAGGATTGGACTTAATACAACAATGACTAAAAAGGCGAGCGCTGTTGTGTAACTTATTAATGAATCATTATTTATAGAATACCCTAGAAAATCTACCTTATCATTTAATATTTTACCATTTTCATCTTTGACAATCGTTAGTGCTCCATAAAAGATTGGAAAAATTGCCGACGATATGACTAAACTGTAAACCGAATTAGCCCAGTCGTAAAAGGCCCAAGCATTCAAAAGTTTTGGATGCCCTTTTTTTAGGCTTATTTTCATGAATTATTTAAATTAAAAGGACACTCCAAATTTTCTCGCTTCTGCTTTTGCCTGTTCACTCCATTTCTTAAGATTCGATATTCTTGTTTGATAAGAAGGATGAGTACTCAAAAATTGTGGTGGTTGATTTCCGTTACTAGCACTCGCCATTCTTTCCCAAAGCTTATAAGCGTCTGTAGGATCATATCCTGCGATAGCCATGAGCATAATACCTATTCTGTCGGCTTCTGTTTCATGTTTTCTGCTGTAGGCCATAATTCCTAATTGCGTGCCTACGCCATAAGCCATCATAAAACCTTGTTGAGCTTCCGGACTTATGTCTGATTGAGATAAAGCAACTGCCCCAGCTGTACCTACAAACTGAGCAGCAAGACCTTTACTCATTCGTTGTTGTCCATGATTTGCTAAAGCGTGCGCTACCTCGTGTCCCATGATGAGGGCAACACCTCTTTCATGCTCTGCTATTGGCAAAATCCCTGTGTAAAATGCTATTTTACCACCGGGCATTGCCCAGGCATTAATAATATCTTCATCTATTAAACTATATTCCCAGGCATATTTTTTGGTATAACCTTGATAGCCGTTTGCATCCAACCAGCGTTCTGCAGCCACTCTTATCTTGTTACCTACTCTATTTATCATTTCTGCCTGATCTCCTTGTTTGATAACCTGGCTTTCATTTAGAACCTGATCGTATTGCTGAAAAGACATTGGTATTAAAGTATCGTTGGATACTAAAGCGATTGTACTCTTACCAGTGAAAGGATTAGTATTACAATTAACGAGCATTAATGAAATAAATAAAAAAAATGTTAAGTGTCTGGTTTTCATAATTTTTATTACAAAAGTAAAAGATATTCTTTCTTTTTTAATAATATTATAGTGCTTTTTCAAATTAAAAAATAACTCTATAAAATGGTACTTTAAATTTCATTCACAAATCTTGTATTTTTAACATCCTGACATATATTAATATGTGTCTGAAAGTATTTGATTTACAGATATTATTTAATTAACATTAAAACTGGTGTCCCGATTGAAATAAACCTTATGTTTGCATTTTATTAATTAATTATTTTATTTATTTTATGGAAGGTACAGTTAAATTTTTTAATGAGTCAAAAGGTTATGGATTCATTACTAACGACGAAACCGGAAGGGACATTTTTGTCCACGTAACTGGACTTAACGGCGCTACAATTGAAGAAGGCGATCAAGTTGAGTACACAGAAGAAGAAGGCAGAAAAGGCATGAATGCTACAAACGTTCGTGTCCTCTAAATAATATCAATTATTTTATGTTTTTCTTAAAACGCTGTTCGATTAGAGCAGCGTTTTTTTTTGTTTGAAGCAAAAATCTTTTCGCTTTTCTAAGTAATAAAGATCATAAAAGAAATTATGATAAATATAACAAGTATAAAATATCATTTATATGCTTTTGGCTTCATATTTGAGTATTAAATTTCAATTAAATTAAACACCTATGAAAACTATAATTTATTTACTATTGATCGCTGTCTTTACAACCAGTTGTGCAGTTGTAAGACCCGGAGAAGCCGCCATGAAACAAAGACTTGGCGAACTTGAAGACAACGTCACCACTGAAGGTACGATATGGTACAATCCTTTCACAACTAGAGTTGTGAAAGAATCTATTCAAACTCTAAATTTAGAGCTACTTCTAAGTTTACCGAGCAAAGAAGGTTTAAGTGTTGCATCTGAAATTTCAATTTTGTATCATTTAGAACAAGATATGGTACCAAAAATACTTAGAGACGTAGGAAAAAACTATCCTTCTGTTATTACTAATGTATTTAGGTCTGCGGCAGCTGATGTTTGTTCTCAGTTTTTTGCAAAAGACATGCACTCTGGTCGTAGAGCCGATATAGAGCAAGAAATACAAGCGAGAATGGCTGGAAATTTAAGAGAGCAAGGAATAGTGATAGAAGCTGTACTGCTCAAAAGTATTCAATTGCCAGCTGGTTTATCAAGGTCTATCGAGCAAAAATTACAAGCAGAGCAAGACGCTATGAGGATGGAATTTATCTTACAAACAGAAAGACTAGAAGCTCAACGTAAAATTATTGAAGCAGAAGGTACTCGTGATTCTCAAAAAATATTAGCAGAAGGTCTTACTCCGGCTATTATCAAAATACGAAGTATTGATGCTTTTAGAGAATTAGCAAGATCAAACAACAGTAAGGTCATCATAACTGATGGTAAAACACCATATTTGATTTCTGAAGATCAGACAACTTCAAACCAATAATTTAAGTTTACATTAAATATGAAATGCCGTCTTATTTTTATCTAGAAAGTAAGGCGGTTTTTTAATTGTCTGCATTTTCTTCTACCAATTCATCCTTTTCCCATAATCCTTCGGCAACAAGTTTTCCGTTTTCGTTGTAAAATTTACCCAAGCCGTCTCTCATGTCTTTTTTCCATTGCCCAACATATCTTTGCCCATCATCAAAAATATAAACGCCATAGCCTTCTCTTAAATCATTTACATAATTTCCTTTGTAAGACTCGCCGTCATTCCATGTGAATTCTCCATTGCCGTGCCTCATATTGTCTTTCCATTCACCCACATATCGGCTTCCCGTTTCGAGTATAGCAATACCATAACCATTTGCCATCCCTTTTTTTACTTCCCCAATATAATGTAATTCTTTTCCTTTAGTTGTAGCAAATGTTAGATATTTCCCAAGTGAATTTTTTGAATTTTCTTCGTTGAGATCTTCAATTTGTTGACTTGTATAATACAAATCAACTTTAGAATTTGCCAATTCTAATTTCAAATTTTCAATAATGCTATCCTTTTTGAATATTAAAGAATCTTCTGATTTCCTTAGTGAATTCTGTCTACTTAGTAAAGTTTGATTTTGATTTTTAAGATTTACGATTTCATTTAAAATTTTTAATCGCAAAACAAGATCACCATCATTACCTACTTCTTTAATATTGAAGTCTTTTGCTAAGCTATCAGCTTTTTTATAACTACCTGTTTGTATCAAAGAGTCAATTAAATCGATTTCTGCTTTGTGCTCCGGAAAGCTATGATTTATTCTGGATTCTTCACTAGACCCTATTTCTGTTGATAAGGCTTTATATTCTGAGTATAAAAAGATGAGGGCAATCAAAAAAAGAAAAGCCAAAAAATAACCAAATAAATTTTTAAATTTTTGTTTCATAAGCTTAATCTCTAAAGTGAACTTTTGGAATTTTATTTTTAGATTTTCTCAAGTCAGGAGAAAAGTATAAGTGCATTCTCACCGTCCATGATTGATTGAAAATAGTTGAATTATTCAAAGATTGACCGAAAGAATACATGCCACCGATTGCAGCAGTGAGCTTTGGATTAAAAATATAACCCAAACTCGTATGTAACCTTAAATCTTCCATCGGGCTGCCTACAACGGGTTTTCCACTTTGCATAATTAATTCGGCTTCAGGACCAAGATACAAGGTATTAGATGAAATCTCAGGCTTATTCAAAGGAATCTTTACACGGAACATGTAGCGCCATCTATTTCTGAATATGTACTCATCATCCTCGCCAAATCCTTTACTCCACCTGTGTTCGAATCTAAATCTATGGTAGATAACTGAATTGAAAAAGAAATTAGTAAATTGATACTGGTGCCAAATTCGATACTCAGGTAAAATGATATCGCTATTCTTGTCAAAATTCAATCTTAATACACCACCTAAAACTACGTTGAAATCTTTATTAACAATATACCCTAAACCGTGACGATTATAGATTTGAGATATTTGCCCGATAAATGGAGTATTATCGTTTTCAACAAATCTAAAATGGGTTTGTGCAACCCAGAAAAGTTTCTTATTTAATCTTACATTACCATAAGTGTTGAGCCAGTATTTAGTTTCTAAATCTTGATATTGTGATTCATTTTCTGGAGTTTCATCAAGCATTTGAGCTTCACATGAAGGAAAAATAAAACAACTAAATAACAG
>Ga0207419_1000723_pt1 | contig 27974 bp, 19 predicted proteins | sample ElkSloMetagenome_4_FD_184723 | JGI IMG/M metagenome (GOLD analysis project Ga0207419, IMG submission 184723) | Hot spring microbial communities from Elkhorn Slough, Monterey Bay, USA - MD2A (version 2) | ecosystem: Environmental > Aquatic > Marine > Intertidal zone > Estuary: Microbial mat ... | reverse complement strand
CTTGAATCGGGAACAGGGAACACCGGATCAGGGAACAGTAGACTGTGAAAGGGTTTTAGGATCTAGAAATGTCCTAACTTAAATGCGTAGTGCTATAATAGAACAGAAGGAAACCCGTTGAAAAGCATATTATAGATTGTCAAAAGGGGGGAGATAAATTCGGATAATAAACTTTATTTTCAAGGGTGGAAATTGATCAATTTATTCGGAAAATAAGACGAGCCTGAAAACAGATGTAACTCTCGAAAATAGGTAAAAAATTCTCCGGATCAACGAAATAAACAAGCAAAAAACTCAATTAGAGACTGCTTCAAAGAGAGATTTTATCCGGATTATTGAAGCAAGCATCTTACCGTTTATTGATGACCAATCGACTCTAAGGAGGATAAGAGTTTGAGTGCTGAATCGGCCAAATTAGAGAGCTTAACTCAACAACTAGACACCCTCAGTCAACAACTTGCCACTGGTGATGTTGTTCTTAGCAATCCTGCTAAAGAAGGAAAACTTCATTTTTGTAATGGTCAATTGCTCTATGCAACCAGTGATTTTCATCGGGTACGACGTTGGCATCGGGCGCTCAAGAAAAATAGCCCCAACTGGAAACCCCAACCCAACTCTGTCTCATTCGATAGTGAGAAACCTTGGGAATATCAACTCCTCTATCAAGGTGTCGCTAACGAACAACTCACACTCACTCAAGCTAAAACGATTATCGGTTATGTCACCTTAGAAATTTTATTTTCTCTACTCAACTGCACGGATACCTTTTCTAAAGCTCAACCCTCTCCAGAAGCGTCTTCGGAAGTCTCCTTGGGTTTGGGTTTATCTTACAGCGAATTGGAGCCTGTCGTCAGTAAAGGATCACAACTGCGATCGCAATGGGAAGCCGCAGGCTTAGGTTCAATGAACCCTACAGAAGCCCCGCTACTGCGCAAACCGGTTCATTCCCAAACGCTATCGGGATGGGATAAATACCTCAACGGCAAATTTACTCTGTGGGATATTTCTCTGCGTTTAGGAAAGTCTGTGACATCCGTGACTCGCGCCTTACTCCCGTTGATCAAGAAAGGGTTAGTCCAGTTGCGAACGGTTCCGGATCTGCCTGCACCGACGTTTAACCTCAGAACCGCGAGTTGGGAGTCTACGCCGGGTGAGTCAGAAATCACATCAATTGAACCGGATCAACAGAAGCCTTTAATTGTTTGCATCGATGATAGTCCTGTGGTCTTTCAGGTGATGAAAAATATTCTAGAACCTGCCGGATATCAAGTGGTGGGACTGCAAGATCCAGTGCAGGCGATCGCACAAGTGGCAAGATACAAACCGGATTTAATTTTTCTGGATTTGGTGATGCCCGATGCGAATGGTTATACCATCTGTCAGTTTTTGCGAAAAGCATCTGCATTTAAAAATACACCTGTGATTATTCTCACCAGTCGGGATAATGTTATTGATCGCAGTCGCACAAAACTGATTGGTGCATCAGGATTTTTAGGTAAACCCCCTGATCCGGAAGAAACCTTAAAAGTTGTGCGTCGATACCTTTCCCAATCTTCTAATCCTACTGCGGAGGGAAATAACTATGGACTCGAAATTCGCAATAATTTTGAACTCGGTGTCGGTGAATTTTAGATCAAGTCAGTCGATATTAGCCGGGTAATGACTGAGTTTGTAGCCTGGGATAGACGGTCAATTTTTCCGGCATCAATACGATACTTAAAGCGGTCTGGGCGATCTTTGATTTTCCATCTAATCTTCATAAAAATTCGGCATTGATATCTCCTGTTTCGAGTCCATTTAGGGGAAACGAGCGTGAGCATCTACTCACTTTTTGAGGGTTGTTGAGTCAACCTTAAGTTAATGCTGTTATCTGATGTTAATTAGCATCAAGTATTGCATTTAATCTACCCTTTGCTTCTCGTTAAAACTGATTACATTGACCAATTTATTAATGCAATAGGAGGTTACTGAATGGCTCACATTTTAGTCGTTGAAGACAATAATACTGAAGCAAAGATTTTAACTGAATGTTTACAAAGATCGGGTTTTCATGTGTTAAGCGTGACCACAGCAGAAGCGGCAAAAGCGATGGTTGCTAAACAAAGATTTGATGCAATTCTGATGGATGTTGTTTTACCCGGTCAAAGTGGTTTTGGGTTGTGTAGAGAACTCAAAAACCATGAACAAACCGCAGGAATTCCGATTATTATCTGCTCCAGCAAGTCCGAAAAATTTGATAAGAACTGGGGATTAAAACAAGGTGCATCTGCTTATATTTGTAAACCGATTAACACCGAAGAAATTCTCCAAACGCTTAAAGGATTAATCAATAATTGACTGACCCGTTAAGGTTTGATTGTAGAAATTTAGGCTCTTGATTGTTCTGGGTGATTTTGAACCGACAAGTTTTAATTTTTGACTTTTTATGGCGACTCAATCTACTGTTCAAGAAACTGAACATTTTCTCAGTCTCTCTATTACCTCCAGTCTAAAAGCCATGTTGCCTACACAGCAACTCGCTGAAGTGATCAACATTGCCCCCCATGAAATTGTTCCCCTTCCTCAAATGTCATCGTCAGTCGTTGGGGTTTTTCCCTGGCAAGGAGAAGTGTTATGGGTGGTTGATCTCAGTTATTGGATGGGATTTGATCCCTTACTGACTGAAAATTTTTCCCAGTCAAATTGTAGCATACTAAAAGTAAAAAATCAAGGAAAATCTCTCGGAATCTTAATTTATAAAGTGGGAAAAATTATCTGTTGTCAACCTCAAAAAAATCAATCTTCCCCTGTCGATTTACCCGAATCAATTTTAGAGCATCCCACCCGCAAAAACTGTATCAAAGGAGCCTGGATCGATCCTCAAGGAGAACGATTTTTAATCTTAGATACCACCTCAATTGCCTCATTAGAAGATTGAAAAATATCTAAACTGAGTCCATTAAAATTCAATTTTTCCGACTAAACTAACAATTTTATTCACGGATAAACTATGACAAGTTCACCTGTACATCCAACCAATTCTAATCACTTTCAAAATAACAACTCTAACTTCTCCTACTCAGGAAACCGATCATCATTCACCCCTCAATCAAACGGAATGGATAACTCAGCCATTATTCCCCTCGTGATCGATACAGAAGCCCAATCTGTTTACTCCCCCCAACAACGCACCGGATTAAAAGCCAAAACCACCGCACTCTCCAAAGAACTAACCACCTTACGCTCTAATATCGAGTATCGGATTAACCAACTCCAAGGCTTAATCGAAAAAGAAGGTGCTGCTGCTGAACGCGCCGAACTGATTAACCTGATCACCTCACGGATGCGGGAATCTCTCAGCACCGAAAGCATTTGTGAAACCGTCGTTGAAGATGCTCGTTTATCCCTACAATGCGATCGCATCATTGTTTACCGCTTCGATCAGTCGTGGAAAGGTACAGTTACCGCTGAATCCGTCGATCCGCAATGGCCTTCATCGATTGGTGCCGAGATTGCCGATCCCTGTTTTTCCGAACGCTATGCGGAGTTTTATCAAAAAGGCAGAGTCAAAGCTATCCCCAACATCTACGAGGCTGGACTCACCGACTGTCATATCGCCCAACTCGAACCTTGGGCAATCAAAGCCAACCTGATTGCTCCGATTTTAATCAAAACCGCAGAAAACCCCACGGGGTATCTGTACGGCTTATTTATCGCCCATCAATGTAGTGAACCTCGGGTCTGGGTTGAAGCCGAAATCGAATTTTTCCGCCAACTGGCGACTCAAATTGGTTATGCGATTGACCAAGCGCTGCTGCTACATACTCAACAAGCCGCCACCCGACAGGCGCAACAAATCAACCATATTAACGCTCAAATCCGTAAATCCTTAGAAGTTGAGGATATTTTAGCCACAACCGTCGAAGAAACCCGAGCCGCTCTGGCCAGTGATCGTGTACTGGTTTATGAATTCGATTCCAACTGGAAAGGAACCGTGATTGCAGAATCTGTTGATAGTCATTGGCCGACGGCATTAAGAGCCTCAATCGATGATCCTTGCTTTGCTCAACGCTACATTCAGCCCTACTTACGGGGACGAGTCGCCGCCACTGAAAACATCTTTGAGGCGGGATTAACTGAATGTTATCTCAATCAATTGGCACCTTTTGAGGTGAAAGCGAATCTGGTTGCTCCCATTCTCGTTAACCGTAAATTAATGGGATTGTTGATTGCTCACCAATGTTCTGGGCCGAGAGCCTGGAACGATCTGGAAATCGATCTGATGCGGAAAGTGGGGGTACAACTCGGATACGCCCTCGATCAAGCCTATCTCCTCGAAGAACAACAAGCCACCGCCAAAAAAGCCCGACTCCTCAACGAAATCACCACTAAATTCCGCAACTCCCAAAACCCGGAAGAAGTTTTTGATCTGCTGGTTGAGGAAACCCGAGATGCAGTCAAAGCCGATCGGGTAATCATTTATCAATTCACAGAAAATTGGGAAGGAAGTGTCATTGCAGAATCTGTCGATAGCCAATGGCCGGTGATCTTCGGGAAAAAAATTGCTGATCCTTGCTTTGCCAAAAGCTATGTTAAGCCCTATTTCAGAGGTCGAGTTACCACCGTAGAAGACTTTCAGGAGTCTGGACACGCGGAATGTTATGCAGAAATGCTCGCGCCTTGGGCTGTCAAAGCCAATGTTGTCGCGCCGATTATTGCGGAAACCAAATTACATGGATTGTTGATTGTTCATCAATGTTCAGGCCCTCGCAAGTGGAGCGAGTCGGATATTAACTTTACCAAACAACTAGGGATTCAAGTCGGTCTGGCTCTTGATCAAGCTTCTTTATTGCAAAAACAGCAAGATGCAGCCGAACAAGCCCGTCGTTTGAATACCATTAGTTCTCGGATTCGGGAATCTCTCAATTATCAAGATATCGTCAGTACGGCAGTTGAAGAAACGAAAGATACACTGGATGTTGATCGGGTGGTTGTGAATCAATTTAATGCGAACTGGACAGGAATGATTATTGCTGAATCGGTTAATCCAGAATTAACAAAAACCATTGGATTAGCGGTTGATGATTTTTGTTTGGCAGAAAACTACATCAAACCCTATTATCGAGGACGAGTCAAAGTTGTTGATGATGTTTATGCGGGTGAGTTGAGTGAATGTCAAGTCGGGCAGATGGAATCTTTTGAAGTCCGGGCGATGATTGTGGCGCCGATTATTGCCAAACAAAAACTACACGGGTTGTTAATTATCCATCAATGTTCTCATCCCCGTCAATGGAAATCCCACGAAGTTGAATTGGTTCAACAGATTGCGATTCAAATTGGTTATGCACTTGATCAGGCTTTCCTTCTCCAAGAACAACGCACCGCTACTCAACAAGCCCGACTCTTGAGTGATATTAGTTCTCGGATTCGGGAATCTCTTGATCCTGAACGTATTTTTCAAACGACTGTTGAAGAATCCCTAGAATTAATTAAAGCTGATCGGATTTTGATCTATCGCTTTAATGAAGAACAAAATGGTCAAACGGCTGTCAACGTCAGTTCTGAGGCAGTTAAACCCAATTGTTTGCAAATTTTGTCACAAGAAGACTCAGATTCAGAAGAAGAAAGTCATTCACTCCAACAAGTGGGTTTACCACTCGGGGCTGAACTGTTGAAGCGCTATCGCCAAAGTCGGATTCAGGTGATTGAAGATTTTGAAAAAGCAACGTTACCCAAAGTTTATCAAGATCAACTTCACCAGTGGCAAGTTAAATCTTTGATTAGTGTGCCGATTTTTGTTAATCAAAGTTTGTATGGATTGTTAGAAGCTCATCAATGTTTGACAAAGGAAACTTGGCCAGACTCCGAAATTGAAGGATTCCGACAAGTGGCTTTACAACTGGGTTATGCCTTAGAACAAGCACAATTGCTGACTCAAATTCAACAAGCCAGTCAGGTTGCAGAAGTCGCCCGAGTTCAACAACAACAGGAAAAAGAACAGCTACAACAACAAATTGAAGGGTTTTTGGGTGAGATTGAAGAATCGTTTAATGGAGATTTGACGGTGCGGGCGCGAGTCTCAGAAGGGGTGATGGGAACGGTTGCTGACTTTTTTAATGCCACGATTGAGAGTTTACAACGATTGGTGTTGCAAGTTCAGTCTGGGGCGAATGTGGTGAGTTCTACCGCCGCCGGGAGTGAACAGGATATTCAACAACTCTCTAATGATGCTCTGCGCCAAGCTGATGCGATTAGTAATGCGCTTAGTCAAATTCAGATGATGGCGGATTCGATTCAAGGGGTTGCTCACAATGCTCAGTCGGCTCAAACCCAAGTGCGATCAGCTTCTGAGATTTTGCAAAAAGGTGATGCGGCGATGAATCAGACGGTTGAGAGCATTTTAGCGATTCAAAAGACAGTATACATTACGGCTCGCAAGGTGAAAAATTTGGGAGAAGCCAGCGCGAAAATTTCTCGGGTGGTGAATTTGATTAATGAATTTGCCAATCAAACTCACGTTTTAGCGTTAAATGCTTCGGTAGAAAGTACCCGTGCGAGTGAGGATGGTCAAGGTTTTGCTACAGTGGCGACTGAGGTGCGAACTTTGGCGGAACAATCGGCGAGTGCAACGCAAGAAATTGAGCAAATTGTTGAGGAAATTCAAGCGGAAACGAATGAAGTTGTACGGGCGATGAAAGTGGGTTTAAAACGGGTAATGACTGGAACTCATTTGGTTAAAGAAACTCGTCAGACCTTGACAGAATTGGTAGAAGTGAGTCATTCGATTCGGAATTTAGTTGAACAAATTGCCGATTCTGCTACGGAACAAGCCCAAACTTCGGGTCAACTTTCTCACACGATTAAAGAAGTGGCTGGAATTGCTCGTTCGACCTCTGAACAGTCTTTACAAGTGGCTGATTCGTTTACTCAATTGTTGGAGGTTGCGGGTAAATTACAAACTGGGGTTTCTCAGTTCAAAGTCGAAGAAAAATAGTCAAGAGTGAATCGTAAATCGTCGGGGTGATTGATGAATTTCCCCGACCTGTGAAGGAATAATTGTAATCACTAATCGCTGATCACTCATTAATGATCACTGTTAACTATAAATAAAATGTCAACTATTACTCAAGATCAGTCTTACGAATTTTTTGTTCAAGAATCTTTAGAGCTTTTACAAATTCTTGAACAGGGATTAATGACCCTTTCTCAAACCCATGATATTCAAAAACTTCATGGTTTGATGCGGGCGGCTCATTCTATCAAAGGGGGAGCGGCTTGTGTCGGGTTAATGGGAATTCAAGAAATTGCTCATCAACTTGAAAATGGAATTCGAGCTTTATATCCAGAAGATACTGTTTTTGATGTAGAATTAGAAGAATTACTGTTACAAGCTTTTGATGGTTTACGAGCGCCTATTCTTGAACAAATTGAAACGGGTGACTGCGATGAAGAAACGGCAATTTCTAAGGCTCAACCCACGTTTATGAAGCTGGAGGTTAAACTGGGGATACCGCTTGAAGAAGCAGTTGAACTTCCAGAGGTTCCGATTGAAACGGATATGACGCTGTTTCTATTTGACAAAGAAGTTCCGGCAAGTTTACATCGAATTCAAGAGGTTTTAGTATCTCCTCCTCCTAATCTTCAAGAAGAACTTCATGATCAGTTTGAGGTATTAGCAACTCTCGGAAGTATGTTAGATTTACCGGGGTTTACAGCGATTGCTAAAACCACAATAGAAGCATTACAACTGCATCCAGATTTATATTCAGAGATTACAAAAGCTGCATTAACTGATCTTTGGACAGGACAAAAAGCAGTTTTAGAAGGTGATCGCGTTGAAGGTGGAAAATCTAGTCCAGCATTAATTAAGTTTACCCAAAGTGAAGTTCAGGTTGAAGATATTTACGAAGAAGAGATTCAGGTTGAAGAAGTTCGCGAAGAAGATATTCAGGTTGAAAAAGTTCAGCCGTTTAGAAGTTCAGAGTTAAGCGAACTTTTATTAAAAGCTTTTGATAGTTTGCGAGTTCCGCTATTAGAACAAGTTGAATCCGGTGATTTACCGAATGAAGATGCGATCGCTGTTATTCAACCGATTTTACAACAACTTGAAACCCGACTCGGATGTTCTTTGGAAAATCCCTCACAATTGATTGAACTTGATCTTTTTGAAGATCAGGTTGAGATCATCACTGATGATGAAGAACAAGCTAATTCTAATGGTTCTCACGTTGCTTCTAAATCCAATATTACCGAAGAATTACAAGCTCAAATTGAGATGTTCGCGACTTTGGCGAATATGTTAAATTTACCTCAGTTTAGTGAGATCGCTCAAGCCGCTTTAGAAGCTTTGGAAACTGATCCGCTTTCTCATCTAAAAATTGGTGTACTTACTTTAGCTGAGTTTTGGACAATTCAAAAAGCTATATTAACCAATAGAAATTCACCCGTTATAGAAGAAGTTTTAGAAGAAACGCCAGAAGAAGTTCCAGAAGAAATTCTAGAAGAAGTTCCAGAAGAAGTTCCAGAAGAAGTTCCAGAAGAAGTTCCAGAAGAAATTCCAGAAGAAATTCCAGAAACTGTTCAAAAAGAAGTTTCTCCGACTCCGGTTGCTTCTGCTGTCTCCTCTCAAATGTCTTTAGGAGTCAGAGTCGATGTCAACCGCTTAGATTTAATTAATAATTTAGTTGGGGAACTCGCCACCCAAGATAATAGTTTTCTCTTACATAATCAAAAATCTCAAACTGCTGTAGAACGGTTAGAAATACTGAGGGATAAGTTACGAAAATCTTTAGTAAAAGCTCAGAATCATACAGATTTTTATCGTTCCAATAATACCTCAAATAAAACCGAATATCGACAAGTCTCTAAATCGATTAATGTGTTAGTACAAAAGACTTTAGAAGAACTGGATCAAGTCAGAGAAGTTATTTATGACATGAAATGGTTAACCCTTCAAAGTCAGCAAATTATTAAAAAGCGACAACAAACTCTACACAAAGTTCAGAAGCATCTCACGGAAACTCGGATGTTACCTGTGGAATCACTGTTAAATCGATTTCCACGGATGATTCGAGATTTATCTGTTCGCGAACAAAAACAAGTCAAACTTGAACTAACTGGTAAAAATACATTAGTTGATAAAGCAATTTTAGAGAAGTTATATGATCCATTAGTTCATCTAGTTAGAAATGCGTTTGATCATGGTATTGAAGATCTTGAACTTCGTCAGTCTAGAGGAAAATATGTTGAAGGAAAAATTGAAATTAAAGCCTATCAACAAGGAAACTATACCTATGTAGAAGTTAAAGATGATGGTCAGGGAATTAATGTAGAAAAAATTCGTTCTCAAGCCATTGCTAAAGGAATTATTTCTAGTCAAGAAGCCGAACGACTTTCTAAAAATCAGATCTATGAATTTTTGTTTTATCCTGATTTTTCAACTCGGGATAAAGTGAGTGATTTATCAGGTCGAGGTGTGGGTTTAGAAGCCGTTCGCAATCAAATCGAAGCTTTAAAAGGATTTATTAGTATCCAATCAGAATTAGGTAAAGGAACAACATTTACTCTCCGTTTACCCTGGACATTAACGATTACCAAGTTATTGGTTTTTGAAGTTGGAGAAAGTTTATTTGCGATTCCTTTAGATACTTTGGCTGGAATTATTTCTGCTTCTTCTAAAGAAATTACCACCGATAATCAACGAGAATTTTACAACTGGTATGGACAAAAAATACCTTTAGTTCAGCCTGTTTTATTAGAGTACAATTATCCTCGCGAGATTAATAACTTACAAAATGGTCATCATCTCATCTCTCAAAAAGTCGAAAGAAAAATAGATAATAAAAGATCAATAATACTTTTGATTTCACAAGGATTAGAAACCGTTTGTCTAAAAATAGATCAAGTTTTGATGGAACAGAACCTCACAATCAAACCCTTTGGAAAAATATTTTCAGCACCCTCTTACTTTTATGGTTGTACTATTTTAGGAGATGGTCGTTTAGTCCCTGTCATTGATAGTCCAGAGTTATTAAACTATTGGAACCAACAGCAATCTTCTGTCAGTCCGCTTCAAATAGTACCCCGTCAAAAACAATCTAATTCTCCCAAAAAATCAACAGTGTTAGTGATTGATGACTCCATTACCACTCGTCAATCTTTGTGTACAATTTTGCAAAAAGAAGGATATAAGGTTCTACAAGCAAACAACGGAAAAGAAGGATTAATTCAACTCCAACAATACAGTAATGTTGAGATAGTTATTTGTGATTTAGAAATGCCAGAAATGAATGGATTTGAGTTTTTAAGTCACTGTCGTCGTCGATTTTCAACAGATGTACTTCCTGTATTGATTCTCACTTCTCGGAATAATGATCGTCATCGTCAACTCGCTAAACAACTGGGTTCAAATGACTATATTACTAAACCTTGGAATGAGAAAGAATTAATAATGATTTTGCAGCAACATTTGGAAATGGGTCAAGTGTAATCCATTAAATTTTTGATTAAATAGTCCTTCTACCTGCAACTTTCCGCTTTTTAAATTGCTGTTGAGACTCAAATCGAGAGGAAGAAGCCACAAAAACGCCTCACTCCTCTCTATTAATCTGTCAAAATGTGATACACTAAACAAATTCCTCAAACTTAACTTTATTAAAAATAGACTTAATCTAAGCGGATGTCTAATGCAGAGGAATACACGCTTAATAGAAACCGTGACGGCATTTAGAGTCCATTATTAATCATTATTCGTTGTGATTTAAAAATGTTTTCTCGATATAAGTTATTCACAGGGACTAGACATCGATATCTCGTTATTTTTTTGGGAATTGTCATTATCTTAGGTGTTTTTTTTCGTTTCATAGAACTTGATCGTAAGGTTTTCTGGCATGATGAAATCTTCACAAACTTGAGAAGTTCAGGGTTTACACTTAGTACAGTTTATCCCAATTTTTTTAGTAATCAAATTGTTGCAGCACCCGAACTTTTAAACTATCAAAAGATTAAACCTGACAGTACCTTTAAGGATACGATTAGTTCTTTAATGATAGATGATCCCCAACATCCACCGCTCTACTTTCTCCTGGCTCGGGGTTGGATGTCTATTTTTGGGAGTTCTATTACTGCATCTCGTTTTTTACCTGCATTATTGAGTTTATTTGCTTTACCTTTAATGTATGGTTTGGCGTTGGAACTTTTTGGTTCTCATTTCACCGCCTTGCTTGCTACAGCCTTTTTATCTTTATCTCCTATTGATATTCTCTACGCACAAACAGCACGACAATATAGTTTGCTGACTGTATTTATGATTGGGAGTAGCTATTTGCTTCTTAAATCAATTCGTTTAAATAGTTGGTTATTTTGGGGATTTTATAGTTTAGCTTGTACATTAGGACTCTATACTCATCCTTTGTTTGGCTTAACAATGATTGCTCATGGTGCTTATATCGTGCTGCTCAGTACCTCATCTCAGTTTAACAAAAATACTCCTCGTTTGGTTATTAAATATCTCATCGCTTTAACAATTACTCTGATTTTATTTAGTCCTTGGATTAACATTCTAGTTTCCAATTTTCAAAGCGCAATAAATACAACCAACTGGACAAAAACTCCGATCACATCTGGGGATTTAATCAAATATTGGATACTTAGTTTTACCTCCCTTTTTATTGATATTGATTTTGGCTTTAACAATCCCTGGACTTATCTCTTACGATTGCCTTTTGGAATGCTAATCATTGTTGCTTTATATCAAGTGTGTGAGCGAACACCTCGGATGACTCGACAATTTATTCTCACTTCTATTTTAGTTCCTTTTGTGATTTTAGTTTTACCTGATTTGTTGATGGGAGGACGACGATCTTCTATTACTCGTTATCTGATTGTTTGCTTTCCGGGTATTCAACTCGCCGTGACTTATTTATTTGCAATTCATATCAATAGCGGTCGATTTTCATTTGTTGATGGTGTGCATTTGTGGCGAGGAATGTTAGCACTGTGTCTCACTGCTAGCCTCATCTCTTGTAGCTTGAGTGCTGATTCACAAACGTGGTGGTCTAAACACATTAGCTATTGGAACCCAGAAATTGCTCGTCTCGTTAATACCGTTAACTCTCCTTATGTTGTCACAGATCAAGGGGATAACTATATCAACTTTGGCGAGATCATTTCATTGAGTCATTTACTCGACAATGATGTAAAATTTATCTTAATGAGTGAGCAACCCAAATTATCTTTGATTCCTCAAGACTCAACTATTTTTGTCTTTAAACCCTCAGTTTCCTTACAAGAAGCTCTGCAACAGAAAGGATATCAACTCAACTCATTGCATCAGCAGGGAAATCTTTGGAAACTTAGTCGATAGTTAACTTTCACGATCATCGCGAGTTCTGGCTTCAGATCTGAGCATTTAAGAAGAAACTTGAAGCTCTTGTTTGAGATTATTATCGAAAGGTACATTTGATAACAACTCATCAACTAAAATTAAAATACTCATTCAGACAATCTTAGGGTTCTATGTCAGCATCTAATACGTCCTTAGAAGACACCATTAAACAATTTCAGGCTCTACAAAATCAACTCCGTCAGCAAGCCTCAGTTTCAGATGGATTGAGTTTAGATGATTATGATGTTTTGGTCATTCCTTCCCTAACGCTCGATCAACAACAACTGGAGAAAATTCCCGGTGTTCATCAATACGAAGAACGGTTGCTGTTTTCCTTAATTCGCCTGCGAAACCCTCGAATGCGTCTGATTTATGTGACTTCTCAACCGATCCATCCCAGTGTCATTGATTATTATTTACATTTAATGCCGGGAATTCCATTTTCTCATGCTCGCGATCGCTTATTACTCTTTTCCACTTATGATGCTTCTCCCCAGTCTCTCACCGAAAAAATCCTCAAACGCCCTCGTTTACTTGAACGAATTGCTAATGTTTTGCGTCCCCAACAATCTTACATGGTTTGTTACAATTCTACGAGCTTGGAACGGCAACTTTCTGTTCAATTGGGCATTCCTTTATTAGCTTCAGATCCCGATTTGCTTCACTGGGGAACTAAAAGCGGAAGTCGGCAAATTTTTGCAGAGTGTAATCTTCCTCATCCTGATGGCAGTTCTTTAGTCTTTACTGTGGAAGATTTAGTGATCGCAACCACAGATTTATGCGAACGTCAGCCGCAGTTAAAACAAGTCGTGATCAAGCTCAACGAAGGATTTTCGGGCGAAGGGAATGGGTTATTAGATTTACCCCAAATGGCGGAATTAACCCGATCAGATCGTTTAAAAATTATTCGCGATCGCTTACCTAACTTGCGATTTCAAGCCCCCCATGAAAACTGGCAAAAATTTAGTCGTCGGATTCTTGATTTAGGGGCAATTGTTGAAGCCTTTATTCCTGGAAAAGTGAAGCGATCGCCGAGTGTTCAATGTTTAATTCATCCCGATCAAACGGTTGAAATTGTCTCAACTCACGATCAAATTCTCGGTGGGCCAGATGGTCAGATCTTTGAAGGGTGTCACTTTCCAGCCGATGAAGCTTACCGACTCCGTTTGCAAAAAATGGGTGAACAAGTGGGAAGAAATCTCGCTCAAAAAGGAGCTTTAGAACGGTTTAGTTTGGATTTTGTCACCGTTCAAAAGGATATAGAGTCTAAAGATTGGGAGATTTATGCGATTGAAATTAACTTACGTCGAGGGGGAACAACTCATCCATTTATGACCTTGAAACTATTAACAAATGGATGTTTTAATCAGGAACAAGGATTATTTTATAGTCGTCAAGGAAAGCCTAAGTTTTATCTGGCTTCGGATAATTTAAAAAAAACTCATTATCAAGGATTACTTCCCGATGACTTAATGGATATTATCGCCCATCACGGCTTACATTTTGATAGCAGTACAGAAACCGGAACAGTATTTCATTTAATGGGGTGTTTATCAGAATTTGGAAAACTCGGATTAACTTGTATTGGGAATACACCTCAGCAAGCTCAGTCTATTTATAACCAAGTCGTTGAAGTTTTAGATCAAGAAACAGCAGAAGCTCAAAATAATAATCAACCTCAAGTTGATTTGAAAAAAACCAAAAATAAACAAATCAAATCAGAAACTTTCCCTCAACAGGAACAGCAAATGTTATGACCTTATCTCCCCCAGTTTATTGAGGAGCATAATGATTACACTCCGAACAAGGGCCACTCGGATTAACTGCACAGCGTAAAAAAGCAGAACCCGCATTATATTTACAGGTTTTTTGCTGATCAATTTTTTTAGATAAAATGCGATGACGTTGTTCGTGGTATTCAAGGAAACGCTTAATCTGGTGATAGGACTGCAAACGCATCCGATCCATACCGATGTTATTGCTCATATTTCTATTTCCCTGATATTGGCAACCCGGTGAGCATCTATGCTGCTCGGTCTAACATCAACTCAGTTCGGGTTGATCTTAACATTTTTTTAGACTTCAGTTCGATCCACACCCCATAGTATTCACTTTCCCCATCTCCCCACCTCCCCACCTCCCCATCAATCATAGTCACACCAATATTTAAGGATTTCAGATCAGTTGGGGGCTAAGTCCTATCCGGATGAACCCCTAAAAACCTGTGAATGTGAAATGATATTGCTCAATCGGAGACGTTTGGAGTTAGTCTCTTTGGCGACAACCCAACTGAGTATATTAAACTATCCATTAAAGTTTCAAACGAGGTCTTGTGAATCTAAAGATCCCAGGCGATGGGGAGAAATAGTCTGTAGCGAACGCTGTACTCTTAAAAACTAGGGTAAAAACTGGGGTAGCTTAATTCCAACTCAGTCAATCAAACCCTTAACTTTCTATCCCAATAACAATTAGCCCAAGATCTCATCATATCATAATGTTGCGAATTTCTATTCCCGAGAAACTTTTAAAACGGTTCAAAGTAATCGCGACTCAAATCCTACAACCTCAATCTCAGAGACGCTTGGCTATCCTTGAAGCCTGTCTGATTGGTTTAGTCTCTGGATTGGCTGCTTTCTGCTTACGAGTCGGAGCGGGATGGTTAGGGTCATGGCGAATCTATGGCACCATTCATGCTCCCTTACCGATTTGGGTGTTTTTACCGAGTGTGGGACTCATTGGCGGCTTTCTCACCGGGTTTTTAGTCGAACGATTTGCTCCGGAAACCACTGGCAGCGGAGTTCCCCAGGTAAAAGCAGCTTTAAGTGGAATGCCCATTTCTCTTGACTTTCGAGTTGCCATCTCCAAACTCCTCGGCACAATGTTTACGATGGGTTCGGGTTTAACTCTCGGACGTCAAGGGCCTACCGTTCAAATTGGTGCCGCTCTGGCCGCTTGGATTGGGCGTTGGGTGCCAACTTCTCCAAACTACAGCCGCCAAATTATCGCCTGTGGGGCAGCCGCCGGATTAGCCGCCGGGTTTAACGCTCCCATTGCAGGGGTTTTATTTGTCGTCGAAGACTTACTCCACGATATTTCCGGTCTTACCTTGGGGCCTGCGATTATCGCTTCCTTTATCGGGGCGGTGGTTTCTCGTCTCTTAGAAGGTCAAAACCCCGACTTTGAACCCCCTTCACCCGAACTCCTGGAACGTTCCTATCAACAATGGTTAATTCAACCGGCTGAAATCCCGTTTTATATCATTTTAGGAATTCTGGCGGGTTTACTGGGAACGCTATTTAGTCGAGGCATTGTTTTTGCCCTCAAATTTAGCCGCAAAACCTTTTCATTGGGACTCCCGGTACGAATGGGATTCGCAGGATTTTTGTGTGGGTTAATTGTTTCCGTCTTACCTATGGAATTTCGCAATAACGCTGGTTTGCGGGAATTTCTTCTCAGTGGGGAACTCAACTGGACAATCACCGCTCTAGCTTTTGTTGCTCACTTTGTCCTGACGACGATAGCGGCGAGTTCTTCGGCGCCGGGCGGATTATTTGCCCCCTCGCTGGTTTTAGGGGCGGCGTTAGGGAAATTGATTGGGATTTGGGAATTTAGCTTAATTGGTTTGGAACCTCCGACAACCTTTGCTTATGCGGGAATGGGGGCTTTCTTTTGTGCGGTTTCTCGAACGCCGATCACAGCCGTTGTGATTGTGTTTGAGATTACCCGAGATTTTAACTTAGTGTTGCAACTGATGATTTGTTCGGTTGTTGCTTACTTTGTTGCCGATAAAATTGATAAACAATCCCTTTATGATCGCCTCCTCAAATTAAACGGTATTGAGTTAAAAGAAGATCAACTTGATCGCGAAGCGTTGAGTAAGTTACTCGCTAGAGATGTCATGCAGCGTCAGGTGGAAACGTTATCGAGTCAGTTACCGCTTTTACAAGTCCGACAGGAGTTTTCTCGCTCTCAACATCGAGGCTTTCCAGTCGTAGACAATGGCAAACTGGTGGGGATAGTTACCCAAAGAGATTTGAGTAATGTTAGTCAGCAAAATTTGCCCGAGGATACGCCTTTACACCAGTTTATGACTTCCAAACCGATTGCGGTAACTCCTGATGAAACCTTAACTCAAGTTCTCTATTTACTCGGTAAATATAAACCCAGTCGTTTACCTGTGGTTGAAGGTCGTCATCTGGTTGGGATTATTACCCGCAGTGATATTATTAAAGCGGAGTTGGGCATTCTTAGCGGTGAAGATACGCAAGTCGGGTTGCATCCAGAACCTTCTTATGTCGTCTATCAAACCCGAGCGCCTCAAGTCGGTCAGGGACGGATGTTGGTTTCCCTTCACAACCCCAAAACGGCTCCCTCTCTATTGGAAATTGCCGCCGCGATCGCTCGTGAACGAAATTATGAGATAGAATGCTTAAACGTGATTACGATACCTCGTCATCGTTCGCCGAGTGAAACGCCTGTTCGACTCACTAAAAGTCGGCGTTTGATGCGACAAGCTGAACAAATGGGGCGGGCTTGGAAAATTCCCCTACATACTCAAGTTCGGGTAACAAATGATGTTGCTCAAGCAATTCTTGAAACGACAAAAGAGCGACATATTGATCTGATTTTGATGGGTTGGCAAGGTAAATCTTCGACGAGCGATCGCGTTTTTGGTAATGTCGTAGATATGATTATTCGAGCTTGTGAGTGTGAAATGGTTTTGGTCAAATGGCCGCAAATGGTTGATCCTTTTGGTACAAAACGGAAGTTGCGCTTACATTCTCTTTTAGGTTGGCAACGCTGGTTAGTTCCGATTCGCGATGATGCTAAAAAGTCGGTTGCGGTTCAACTGTTACCTGCTTTAACACACTTAAGTCATCAAGCCGAAATTCGGTTGTTGAAAGTCATGAATCAAGGGGTTTCTGTTGCGGAAAAACGAGCTTGGGAACAGACCTCTCAGGAGTTAAGTTCTCTGTTGAATTCTCAAGTGAGAATAACGGCGGTGACTTCTGAGTTTGTTCCGGATGCGGTGATTAATTTTGCTTATCAAGAACATTGTGATGTGGTGGTTTTAGGGGCTAGTCGTGAAGGAATGCTTAAACAAGTGATTCAAGGGAATATTCCCGAAGCGATCGCTCGTCATTGTGATTGTACTGTGATTTTGGTTCGTCCGGCAATTGGTCATACAGCGGATTAAATCTTTTGAAAGAACAGTCTTTGAAAAGATTCTCAGTCCAATTAAGGATCTGTCTCTCACCAAGCGCAATTTTTCAGCGATCGCTGTCTCCCTCTCTCCTGACTTTCATGGTTCATTTTAATGTCAATTTTCAATATTTTAATTCATTTGCAGATATCACATTGAGTTTAGCAAAAACTTTTTCTCAACTCGGTGTTGATGTTTCGATTGAACCCTCTGAACTCTCTCCTGATGCCTTGAAAGTGATTAGTGATCAAGAGAAAGAGATGCTAGAATATTGGATGGAACAATCTCCGTCTCAACTGTTTCAATTTAAGTGGTCACATTATTGGCCAACAACCCGAGATCTTCAGCTTCAAGGTCATGTGAATTTTGAGTTTTTTGCGATTAACTATGAATTCACTCGCACGGATCAATATCATGATGATTGGATTCAATCAACTCTCCACAATTCCTATCATAAATTAGCGGTGAGTCACTATTGTAAACAAATTTTATTACAAGCAGGATGTTCAGAATCTGATGTTTCTGTTTTACCTTTGGGTGCTAATCCTTTGTTATTCAATTGTTCAGAGCTAGAAAGGCAAGTCCAGGCTCAGAAAAAGCCTCAAGTGAAATGTTTTTTACATCTAACAAACTCTTGGGATTTATATCGATTTGGAACGGATATATTTTTTCCTTTGTTTTGTGAAGAATTTCAGGGAAATCCGAATGTTTTATTAATTATCAAAGATGGCGGAAGTAATTATAATAAAGTGGCTGAAATGGCTATTGATATTCGGAAAAAGTTAGGCAATACAATGCCGAATGTTTATATTCTCAGAAGACTCCTGAATAAAACGGATTTAACCCAATTATATTTATTCTCAGATGTTGTCGTTGCTCCCTTTCGAGGCGAAGGATTTGCAATTAAAATTCTTGATGCTTTTGCCGCAGGTTTACCTGTAATTATGCCGCTTTATGGAGGGCCAACAGAATATGCAAATTCTAGCAATTGTTATCCGATTGAATATGACTTAGTTCCCCTCGGAAAATGTTATGATACTCAGTATATTCAACCTCAAAATAGTCCCCATTGGGCTGAACCCAATCGAGAATCTTTGCGACAACAACTCCATCGAGTGATGATTGATGAAAATCAAGCTTTAGTTCGTCAAAGAGCTAAAGAAACTGCACAACAATTTTCTTGGGACATAACGGCTAAAAAGCTTTTTGCTTTGATGAGAAAATTATCTTAGAAAGATTAAGATTTCATAAGTTAACTCTCCAGTTTTACCTTCAGCCTTAACTAGACCTTGACAAAACCCGATAGATTGAGGTTATACTAAACTTAGGGAGAGAATAATACAAATTCCTCCTTCCGATAGAGTCGGAAAGCATATGAAATCATTTAGAAAAAGGGTAAATCCTTCCTTGGAGGTGGAATCCTTCTTTACTTAGCAAAGCTAGACATTGGCTTAATAAAATTCAGGTTGGGTTACTTTCCAGGAGCCAGAGGTCGAACTGGCGACCCCCTTGAACCTGAGAACATTTCGAGAAACATTAAAAAACCTAGAAACAGGTCAATTTTTTTATGAGTGTCTAACTGGAGAACATTAAACCCTTGGTAATCTTAAAAGATTGCTCAATTTTGGTGTTCTCTTTTTCACAATATTATTGTCGGAATTTAGTACGCTAATCAAATTAGCCAACTTAAGTCTGTTTAAAAACTTAAACTAAATTCCTCAATATTTCTATTCCTAAACTTCCTTAAACAAGGGTATATTCTAGCGTTTGATTCAGCCATTCATGCAAACGCTAAATGAAAGATTGAATCCATACATTCCAAATCATTTGTCAAACTGGATGAAAAGTTATGATGTTAGCAAGTTTAACGAGACGGTCTTACCAAAAAGCCACAGATCGAAGTTCGATTACGAATTTAGTCAATACTTGTGCGGCTTATGATCGTTTAGATGAAGATGTTTCTTTAGCCGAATTTAAACTCATTTTGAATTCACCAGATTTAGAACGGAGTTGTGATACCTACCTAATCGAAAAAGATAACAGTCAACTAATCGGTTTAGCCTTAATTGAACATCAAGAATCAACGACTAAAATTGACGGTAATCTGTGGATATTTGTTCATCCAGATGTTCGACATCAAGGGTTAGAAGCCGAGTTGATTCAATGGAGTGAAAAACATCTACAACGACTCGGACGACAAAAACATCGACCTGTACGACTCCTCACCGATAGCCGAGACGATCAAGTAGATCGAGCGGTATTATTTAATCAACAAGGTTTTCAAATTAAACGAGAATTTTTTACCTTAGAACGATCACTTCTTCAACCCTTACCCCTTCCCCAACTCCCCGAAGGATTTCAACTGATTTCTTTAAAAAATCAAGACCAAATTCCCGCTTGGGTGGAAATGTATAATCAATCCTTTATTGACCACTGGAACCATTACGATATTACCGCAGAAACCGTTGAATATTGGCAGACACTTCCCGATTATCAACCCGAATTAGACCTGATTGCGATCGCACCCGATGGCACCTTTGCGGCGTTGTGTAGCTGTCGTCTGAAGCCTCAAACTCACAATAAAGCTTATACAGGTTGGATCGAGTGGTTAGGAACTCGACGCGGTTTCCGACGCATGGGGTTAGGACGGGCGATGTTATTTGCGGGAATACGTCAATTACAAGCAGCCGGCGCCGATACCGTTAAACTCAGTGTAGACTCTCAAAGTCTCACGGGTGCAAATCATCTTTATGAGTCTGTTGGATTTCGTCCTGTAGAAACTGTTTTATCTTGGGTTAAACCTGTCGCAGCATAAACAAAGGGGCGGGTTAAATTGCAATCGGTGGATTAATAGAATTGCCAGTTTAATCACCAAACCCGCCCGTATTATTTCTCAAGTTCCTACACTCCTTTGTTCTTAAAGATAATCTCTCAATAAGAATCAAGACTCAATCACAAAATCTCCGAAAAACTATCTAAACAATCTCTTGATCAAGTTATTCTTCTCTCGTTGGCTGCGTTCCCAATCTTCCCATTCTTCTTGATTAGAAGTTGTCGGATAATTCGGCTGATAGTTGTCATCAAAACACGCCGCACCCCCTCCTCCTAGAACACAATCTATTTCGGCTTGAGTTTCAGGAACTAAAACCACTGTGTTCTCCGTCGAGGATATAGGTTCAATAGGTTCAATAACTTTAGGTTTTTCTGGGGGCTGAGACTGGGGGTATTCCCGAAGAGTGGGAATCGTTTTAACTTCTTCAACAGGTTGATCCCTTCCCGAGGTAAAAAGTGATAAGAGAAAACCTCCTATCAAGGTAGTGGCTACAACGACTCCCACAATTTGTGGTCTACTGAGTTGGTTAGCTTTTGTTGATTCTGATTCCATTGCTGTCACTCCTAAAAATTAGGGTTGAACTCAAGCTTAGATGTATTTATTATACCGAGAGAACATGATCACGTTTCAAGATCTATCCGATGAAGTGAAAATATTGAGGGTTCACGGGGAGAGGGTATGAAGTTTGTTCTTCAACTCGGATAATTCCTAAGTCTGTTTTGCTACACCATCAAAATTGTAAATGATCGGGGAAGATGTCAATAAATTGGCAAAATTACCGGAAAAAGCAATGTCATAACTGTTAAATAATCAACAAGGGATTATTTTTCAAAAGAGGTATGAGAATGTACGAATATATCGTCAAATTCACCCATCAAGAACTCCCCTGTCAAAAAATCCACTCAGACAAGTGGCTTGATGTCGGTTCTTTATTAGAATTCAACCAAGAAAAAGGTAGAGTGATTGCTTTAGTTTCGGTTGTGATGAAACAGTTTTCTTCTGAGCTTAACAATTATGATACGATCCTAGAGATTGATTTACTCCAATACATTGTGAATCAAAACAGTAATATTAAACTATTTGACCTGCCATATAAAAATCAATTTGAACAGAAAAAAATGTTCAATTAACCAAAGTCAATTGAACTTAATTTTTATTAAGGATAGGGAAGAACTTTAGAGTGATGTAAAGATCTTGTCGAGAACATCTCGACCGAAATTGCTGATTAGTTTGTAGAAGGGGGTGAGGTTTCTGTGGGTACGGATGAAGCCGCAGTACCCAGTAAACGAGTTGCAGGTTGATTAAACAAGGCTTGAAAGTTAGATTTTCGCTCTTGAATAGACTCCGGTGCATAATCCCAAAGACTTTCAAAGAAGAAGAAAGACATTCCTAAACCCTGTTGACGCGCCGCTTGCACCTTGGCTTGAATATGTTCCATCGCAATCGGTCGATTTCGTAAACCCGTTAAAATACCAACGCCAGTCGGAATTTTTTTGTGAACTTCTTTAATTTCCGGTCGAACAATTTCCGAGAGAAAACTATTAATATCAGGACGATAAACCTGCACAATTAACTCATCGACTAAATCTTCTTTTACCCAATTCACCCAATCTTGTAGATAAGTATTGTAGGCTAAATGATACGGATTCGGAGAAACGGAAAAAATCGCATTCGCCTGTTTTGCTTTGATCGCTTTATTGAGTCGTTTTACAAATGCTGTAATTTTATTCGCCCGCCAACGCATCCAAGTGGGATTCTCCGGGTTTGCAGGCGGATTGGCATTCATTTCTTGTCGATAGAGGGAAATTGTATAAGGATCGTAGCCAAATTCATTCGGTAAACTGAGGTGATCATCAAACTGAATTCCATCAACATTGTATTGAGTAATAACTTCTAAAACTAAGTCGGTGATTAATTTTTGAACTTGGGGATGAAAGGGATTCAGCCAAACGACTTCACCCGCAGCACTAATCCAAGTTTGACTTCCATCCCGCTTTTGAGTTAACCAGTTGGGATGGTTTAACGCCAATTCTGATGTCGGAGGCGCCATGAACCCAAACTCAAACCAGGGAATTACTAATAAGTTTTGTTGATGAGCAATGGTGGTGAGTTCCCCTAAAATATCTTGTCCTTGTAAACCCCGATGAATAAAGGGTTGAATCCCCGCTTCTTGGGCGACAGCACTCGGATACAGCGCATAACCGGAATTCCAGACGACAGGATAAATTGTATTGAAGTTCAACCGCCCCAGTTGACTGATCGCTTCTTGTGCTTTTGGACGATCTCGCAAAATATCACTGTCGTTGCTGGTCATCCAAACGCCGCGAATTTCTTGGAAGGGTTGGGGATCGACGACGGCTTGACTCGGATGACTCGCCCAGGAAATGGTGATCCAGCAGGCGAACACAGCCAACAACAGAGATTTGAGCGAACGTATCGCCTGTTTAACGCGAATGGATGACCAACTTTTAGAGGTTAAACACAATTTCATGGAGTTCAATGGTGAGTGAGGTTCCTAAGTGCATCAAGGAGGGAGCTTGATGATTGACAAGTGCCAGCAAGTCTTTGAACTTGCTCAAGAGAATATTAAGATAGTTTACCTGAGAAGGTGTATTTTAACTCAAAAACTAACTATAAATTTGTTTGAATTTTAAGATTAGATTCACTTAAACCCCTCTTTTGCGATAGGAGAATTGAGGGATAGACCTTTGACGATCGCATTGATTACAGAATTCGCCCAAATTTAGATTTAACGCAGCTTTGCTCTAAATTTTTTGACTTTTACCCTATCAATTCCTGTATAATTTCTATTGAAGTTCATCGTCAAATCTTGGACAACTGGACTTCGGCTTGTTTCGGAGATGCCAGAGTTTATCTAAACTCAATCAGGACAGTCAAGATCTAGAAGGGGTTTTGATCTTTGATTGCATCGATTAAAATTCCATTCCTTTATTGTTCTGATTGTGATCGAGATCGATAACTTTCTGAATTTTCGCTCAAAATCATCCTATTCTTTATTAATACAATGGAACGTTTGCCTTTAGATAAACTGGGAGCAAGAGTCAGCCCTAAAGATCCTTATATCATTGAGTTTGGATTGTTTTTGCCTGAAATCTTAGCCACAGAAAACAATCAAGTTTTTGTTAAAATCATCCATGAGCATGACCAGTTTTTACAATGTATTCCCCCTCATAAAATTGAATTGCAACTAAGTCAGTTTGATTATCAAAACAATACAGAAAATTGTAGTTATTGGTCACAAAAAGTAGAGATCAAAAAATATGAACCCCAACACCCGAAGTCAAGTTGGGGAAAAAAAGGAAAATATTTATATCGTTATTTTCTGAAATATTCAACAATCAATGCCGATCAACAACAATTGGAAATTGATTGGATTATTGACCCATTTGCACGAGAATTTGGGATTGGTAAACTCTCTGCATTTACGGTTGAAAATGAAGATTATCAATGGAGTAAACACGAACAAAAGGAATGGAAAACACCTGCTTTAAATGATTTAATCATCTATGAGATGATGATTAGTGAGTTTGGTCGAGATCTCAAAGAAACGATTAATCGATTGGATTATCTGGCGGATCTCGGAGTGAATTGTATTAATATCATGCCGATTTCTAATGTTGTCAATACAATTGACTGGGGATATAAACCCATTGGTTATTTTGGAATTGATGAACGGTTTGGAAAAACCAAACATCTTAAAAAGTTAATTGATTATGCTCATCAGAAAGGAATTGCAGTCATTTTAGATGTGGTTTATGCCCATACAGAAGAACATTTTGCCTATAGTTATCTCTATCGAAATCTGGAACAGCCCAATCCTTTGATGGGTAAATTTGGCGATATGGATGGCTTTGGCAAAGATGATGAATGTACAAACTTTGACCATCCGTTTATTCAAGACTTCTTTTATACAGTCAACTGTTATTTACTAGAAGAATATCATATTGATGGTTTTCGCTATGACTTTGTTCCGGGGTATTGGGATGGGCCAGTCGGAAAAGGCTATGCAAATTTAACCTACAATACCTATCAAGAGGTAAAAAGCAAAGCTAATATTGTTCAACACAAACAGGAAAATTGGAAAGACTGGCAGCGATTTTTTAACAATAATGATTATGAGACTCTAAATTTGATTCAATGTGCTGAACAACTACAAGATCCCAAAGGTGTTTTACACGAAACCTATAGTAATTGTACTTGGCAAAATCGAACCTTGTACACGTCCAAACAAGTGAGTTACAAAAAATATTATTTCTTAGACAATCTCGCCTTAAGCTATAGTTTGTATGGCTATCCCAATCAAGTTAATCAGAACGGGGATACTCAAATTAAAACCGCATTACAATATATTGAAACCCACGATCATCCTCGATTTGTTTGTAATTGGGGCTGTAAACCTTGTCGAAATGAAGAATTTTTACAAGAAGGCGATCGCGAAGAAAACTGGTATAAGGTACAGCCTTATCTGATTGGTGTATTAACGGCTAAAGGAATTCCTTTAATTTGGCAAGGTCAAGAATTTGCAGAAAACTATTATATTCCACCAGAAGGGGCGATTCGAGTCATGCTTTTTCGGCCTGTGCGTTGGGATTATTTCTATGATAAAATTGGTCAGAAAATGATTTATTTAGTTCGTAAATTGATTCAATTACGCCGTCAACAGCCTCAATTTCGGTCTTTCAATGATGACAGTTATTACTTTCAAAATCATTATGGTCGTTATCAGTCTAACGGGGTGTTAATTGTCTATCGAAAACTTCAGGAAAAAGTCAGTTTAATTGCGCTTAACTTTTCTGATGAGGATCAAACGATTAAGTTTCGTTTTCCTGATGAATCTGACTTTCAGCTTCCCTCAACTTATAGCGGCAATTTCACAGAAGAACTTCACGGAGAAGATGTGCCGGATTTGAACTTAAAAAACATTTCTAAAGAGGAGGAACATGATTTACTTATCCCCAGTAACTACGGACGGATTTGGACTTTGAGTTAACGTTATAATATTTCTGTGAACATCCCCATGGGGTCAAAGCTTAAGTCAATACCTGTCTAAAAAAGGCTAAATTAATGGAACGAATCTTTTTAACAATTGCAGCAATTCTAGGTGGTTTATCTGTTATGGCGGGTGCTTTTGGCGCTCATGCTTTGAGTGGAAAAATCAGCGAACGGGCTATAGAAATCTTCGAGACAGGCGCTCGCTATCAAATGTATCATGCGCTCGCCTTATTCTTAATCGCAGTCCTACTGAGAACTTCTCAATCCCCTCAATCTCCTCAACCGTTATTGAATATTGCTGGAACTGCATTTATTATCGGAGTCGCGATTTTTTCAGGAAGTTTGTATGCTTTAAGCCTAACTGGGATTAAATGGTTAGGTGCAATTACGCCGCTTGGGGGTGTTGCATTGATCGGGGGATGGGGATGTTTAGCGATCGCGGCTTTTAAGCTATGAGGAGAACTCGAAATTTATCGATTGAGTGCGTTATGATACCGTAAAGGAGTACGCTGGAAATATAACCAGACTAATAATACATTAATTAAGCGCAAATGGAAAGCGAAACAATGGTTCTGTTATCGAGTCGTGAAATTGAAAAAATGCGTCAAGCGGGACGTTTAGCGGCTCAACTGTTAGATCATCTAGAACCGATGGTTAAACCGGGAGTTAGTACCCTCGAAATTAATGATGAAGCCGAACGTTGGACAAAAGCTCACGGCGCTCACAGCGCTCCTTTAGGATATCATGGCTTCCCTAAATCTATTTGTACGAGTATCAATCATGTCATTTGTCACGGTATTCCTAATGCTAAACAAATTCTCCAAGACGGAGATATTATCAATATTGACGTGACTCCGATTGTAGATGGCTATCACGGCGATACTTCTAAAACATTTTTTGTGGGTACGCCTTCTCCTGTGGCAAAAAAATTAGTAGAAGTCACCTATGAATCGATGATGCGGGGAATTCAAGCGGTTAAACCCGGGGCTAGAATTGGCGATATTGGTGCTGCTATTCAGGAATATGCAGAATCTCATGGATTTTCTGTAGTTCGAGATTTTGTGGGTCATGGGGTGAATACCACCTTTCATACAGCGCCCCAAGTTCCCCATTATGGAAAAGCCGGGAAAGGAAAAAAACTGCGTCAGGGAATGGTTTTTACCATTGAACCGATGATTAATGAAGGGACTTGGGAAGCAAAAGTTCTCGAAGATGGCTGGACTGCGATTACAATAGATGGTCAACTCTCTGCTCAGTTTGAACATACTATTGCTGTCACTGATTCTGGTGTAGATATCTTGACCCTACCAGATTAGACTGTTTTTTCAGAGTAGGGTGGGCAATGCCCACACTACAATTATTATTTATATTATCGGTAATTCGTCTAACATTTTCGCCAGTAAGTTTAAACAACGTTCTCCAAAAATTGCGGAGAATAGCCCAACCGTTAAGGGTAAAATGATAGAAAGACTAATTTGAGTCGGACTCCACGCGGCTAAGTTTCCCGAGAGTCCCCCGTAGGAAAACGGAAGCAACAGGGGAAACAAACCAATGAATGCTCCGATGAGAAAATGAATGATAATGGTCTTGAATGGGCGTTGTTGAGAATTATTTTTAGGTGTCATCGAACTGTTTTTAATGGACTTCAAGATTAATCTACAATTTCTGACTGATATTTTCCGAAGAGAATAGATAAATTAATACCGTTGTCGATATTGCAATTGTGGGGATTAAAAACCCGGTTTCTAACAGAAAGTTGGTTTTTGGAATGTACCTGACTGACACCGGATACCGGACACCTGACACCCATCTCTATTAATAGCGTTGTTGATATTGTAGTTCTGAAAATGTCACCTTAAAAGTGGTTCCTTCTCCTCGAATGAGTTCAATATGTCCTTCAAGCTGAGTGGTTAAAGTACAAATCAATTCCATTCCCAAAGACTCAACATTCTGAAAATCGAGATCGGCGGGAAAACCAATACCATTATCTTTAATAGTCAGTGTGACTAAACCTTCAGAACTTTGATGGAGTTTTAGCCAAACCTCACCCGTCATTCCATTGGGAAAAGCGTGTTTAAAAACATTAGAGACTAACTCATTAACAATTAACCCGCAGGGATGAGCGGTTTCAATATTTAAGAAAATGGGATCAACTTCTGCTTTAAACTCTACTCGTTCATCAATATCACTATAAGATTCTAGCAAATGATCGATTAATTGTTCTAGATACTCTCCAAAGTTAATTCGGGATAAATTTGTTGATTGATAGAGTTTTTCATGGATTAACGCCATTGAAAAGACTCGGTTTTTGCTATCTTCTAAAGCTTGAATAAATTTAGGCTCCTCAAAATAATCGGATTGAAACTCTAACAAATTGGCGACAACAAATAAATTGTTTTTCACCCGATGATGAATTTCTTTGAGTAAAACTTCTTTTTCTCTTAGAGAGTTCTTTAATTGTAATTCTGCTTGCTTACGATCGCTAATATCGCGATAAATCCATAGATGTCCTTGAGATTGTTGATCAATTTTTATCGGAACATAATCTCGTTCAAATGTTC
>Ga0207419_1000719_pt1 | contig 28008 bp, 16 predicted proteins | sample ElkSloMetagenome_4_FD_184723 | JGI IMG/M metagenome (GOLD analysis project Ga0207419, IMG submission 184723) | Hot spring microbial communities from Elkhorn Slough, Monterey Bay, USA - MD2A (version 2) | ecosystem: Environmental > Aquatic > Marine > Intertidal zone > Estuary: Microbial mat ... | reverse complement strand
TCATTGTAAAATTGAAAGAAATATTTTCCATCGTTTGTAGTTACTGAAAAAACGCCGTCTTCCTCACTGTGGGATTGGTAGATGCGGTTTGGGTTTTGGGCAAAACTGAGTTGAAAAACTAATAAAATAAATAGTGTATTTAATTTTCTTTTCATCTTTTTAGGTTAACGACATTTAATTCTAATTTTTAAAAAGTCTATTTTTTTATAATATTAAACACCCCTATAATCCCCTCAAGGGGATATTCCTATTCTATATTTTTCTGCATTGAGCGAGAATTAAAGAGGGTGTTTACGCTCATTGTTATATTATTTTATTCCTAATAAAAACTCCAAAGGTTCATCCAGTCGTTTATTCCAGGCATTTTCTGAATGGTCTGTACCTTCAAAAAATAGGTTTTTAGAATCTTTATTTGTATATCCTTTTTGTTCTAAAATCACATCAACTCGCGGTGCATATTGCGGATAATGCTCGTCGAGAGTTTTATTGCCGTAATCAAAATACAGTTTATGATTTCCGGCTTTTGGCAAATGTTCTCCCATGTACTTAAAGATTGCTTCGGGCAAAGGATTGTCTTCAATAGGTTTTGCTCCAACCCAATGGGTTGATAAACAAGCGGCTCCACCGAAAAGTTCAGGATATTCAGAAACGGCGTACATACTCATCAATCCGCCCATGCTGGAGCCCATGACAAAAGTGTGCTCTCTTTCTGTTTTTGTCGAAAATTTTGAATCGATAAACGGTTTTAACTCATTGACTAAAAATCGTAAATAATTATCTCCGTTCAAAGAAAAGTTTTGATTACCATTTCTGTCTTTGACTCTCTTTTTTTCTTCGTCAGACAAGTAATCGTAAGCTTTTTCAGGAAATAAATCCTGCCAGCGTAAGTCAGGAATGTTATGTATCGCAACAACGATAAAATCTTCAACTTTATTTTGATTCATTAACTTTGAAGCCCATTCATCTACTTTCCATTCCTGCTTATTCCAGGTCGTTTTGGCATCAAACAACATTTGACCATCGTGCATATAAAGTACACTGTAGTCTTTATCTTCTGAATAGCTTTCGGGTAACCAAATGTCGACCGGTCTGGATTTAATGTACATGGAAGGAAATGCTTCAATACGTTTTATAGTTCCTGCTGAAAGTTCAATTTGAGATTGTCTTTGGACTTGAAGATCCTTTACCAATGGATTTATCTCAGGAACAGGCTTGTCAAATAACCAACATAATGCCTGGGCAAGATTCGCTCTCCAAAATATTTCGTTGTGTTTACCGCCTTCAACTTCTTTGTAATTAAAGTTATTTTGATTGAAGCCTTCTTTGAGCATTGCGTTTTTCATTCGTTGTGCATCTTCCAAAAGACTGTAACCTTCTGCTTTGCCGGCCAGCATATAAATTTTTGAATTATTGACTTTAACCTGAGTATAAATCTCATCAGAAATCCAGTAAGACGGTGAAAACACGCCTATTTTTCCAAAGGTTTCGGGATATTTAAAAGCTGCATAATGCGAAATTAATCCACCCAGAGACGCACCCATTATAGCTGTATTAGTCAAATCAGGTTTTGTACGGTAAGTTGAATCTATTTTAGGTTTTAAAGTGTTGACGATAAAATCGAGGTATTGGTCACCTTCGGCTTTATCTGCGTATTCGTAGGTGTACGGTGATAATTCAGATGTCCTGTACTTGCCGCCATGGTCGATTCCGACAACAATCAATTCTAAATCACGATATTTTGAAAGCGCGTCCAGAGTCTCATCAACCTGCCATTCGCCAAAGCCTGAGGTTTCATCCATAAACAAATTTTGACCGTCGTGCATATAAACCACGGGGTAAGTCTGTTTTGAATTTGTATAATCAGGTGGTGTATAGACCCAAATTCTGCGATAGCGCTCTAATTGAGACATATAAATTGAATCCGATAGAATACTCACATTTTCAGGCAGATTCAGGGGCTTTGACATTCCGGGATTAGCCCAATTTTCAACGCTGACTAAAAGTGTATCTTTGGGGTTTGAAAAGTCATAAGTTCTGTTCTGGATTTCGTTACCATCTGCATCCCTTTCAACTGATTCCCAACTGCCTAAAGTAAATTTGAATTGAATATTTTCCAATGAATCCGGTAAGTTGATTTGATAATAATCATCTTTCGATTCGAGTCTATATTTATCCTGACCTCCGGTCCAGCCTTCAAAATCACCTGAAATATAAACATCACTTTTAGCCGGAAAATCTGCCTGCGATTTTAGGATAAGGGTAACCGAATCTTGATTTGATGGCTCGCCACTATTACAAGCCCAAAAACCAATTGAAACTAAAAGGATAACGGCGATATGCTTGAGGCGATCCAGCATTGAATAGAAATTATTGTTTAGTAGTTTTTGAATTGAATGAAAACATTTTTATTCTAAAATTAAATACATATTAAAAAAATTGACTTCGACTACGCTCAGTCTGACAAAAACATGCTTAATTTAAATTTTTGTGGTTAAAAGCGTCAAACCATTCGGTTCTATTTCAATGGTTTCATTCCACTCTGTTTCTTCTCCTGTAACTACATTTTTTACAGGTTTCCCGTTAAGATTCATTTCTTCAAAGCGATTTGTATTTAGTTCAACTGCATCAGATTTGTTGATGATAACTGCCACTGTCTCCTTTTCCATACTTCTGAACAAGACATAAATTCCGTCTTTTGGACCAAAATGTACGGTTTTACCTTCATGAATCGCTTTGCTGTTTTTTCGGTAATTTAAAATTTGTTTCAAAAAGTTTTGCATGTCTTTTTGATCTTCTTTTAAACCTTCACCAGTAAATGCATTGACCTCATCGCCTGCCCAACCACCTGGAAAATCTGAACGAATCAAACCGTGGTCTCCGGGCTTTTCAAAATCGGCCATCAAAATTTCTGTACCGTAATACAATTGAACCGTTCTTGGCATGGCCAGAATATAACCTAAGGCCATTTTAGTTTTAGGAATATCACCTTTAAGTTGGGTATGGATTCTGCTCATATCATGATTGTCCGGAAATACAAGGATATCTTTTGGTCTGGGGTAAATAAAATCGTTGGCCAAACCTTCATACATTTTAACCAATCCTTTGTCCCAGGATTCGTCTTCGTTCAATGCATCTACAACATTCTGTTGCATGGCAAAATCCATAGTCGATCTCAGGTTGGATTTGTAGCCATCTTTATTATCCATGCCGTCCTGCCAGTAAGCAATTAGCAATGGATTATAGCTCCACTCCTCACCAACGATATTAAAATTTGGATATTCTCTCATGATGGCTCCGGCCCAGTCGCTCATAAATTCTTTATCAGGATAAGGATAAGTATCCTGTCGGATGCCTCCAAGATTAAATTCTTCTATCCACCAAATGCTGTTTTGAATCAGGTATTTTGCCATAAAGGGATTCCGCTGATTTAAATCCGGCATACTACTGACGAACCAGCCGTCGGTCATGCGCTTTTTATCGGCTTCGGATGCGTAATCATCCTGATTAGTCGTTCTACGATGATTGGAAGTTTTAACAACATTGTAATCCCAGTCATCTTTGTTGGCTTCATAATGTGCCTGGTAATTTACCCAGTCATTAAATGGTAAATCTTTCATCCACCAATGTTCAAGTCCGCAGTGATTGGCGACCTGATCCATAATGATCTTAATACCTTTTTCTGAAGCCCTGGCTACCATCTCTTTGTAGTTTTGGTTTGATCCATAACGCGGGTCTATCTTGTAGTAATCTGTAATGGCATATCCGTGATATGAAGCCTGAGGCATGTTATTTTCTAATAATGGACAAGACCAAATGGCCGTAAAACCCATGTCTTCTATATAATCTAAATTATTAATTATGCCTTCAATATCACCGCCGTGTCGGGCGTAATCGTCTGTGCGGTCTATCTTATCCTCAAGCATACCTTCTACAATATCATTTTCGGGATTGGCATTCGCAAAACGATCTGGTGTGATGAGGTAAATGACATCGGAACTATTGAATCCTATGTAGTCTTTTCCTTTTCTATTTCTGTCTTTCAATTGATAGGTAAAAGCGTAAGAATTTGAATCGGTTTTTAACTTTATGTTGAATTTTCCCGGTTTGGCTGCCTCGTTAATCTTTAAATCTAAAAACAAGTAGTTTGGACTGTCGGCCTTATTGACTTTCAATAATTCAACTCCGGGATAATCCATCTCCACTTCGGCTTCTTTGATATTATCAGCATGAACTAATAATTGAAGGCTATCATTTTCAAAACCTGTCCACCAGTGCGGCGGTTCGACGCGATTGGGCTTATCGTAGTTGTCTATGTTTTCTAAAACTTGTTCTTCAGCCTCTTTTGATGATGCTTCTTTCTTATTGGTTTCATTTTGACAGGCGAAAGACATGCTAAGCAAGATTATGGTAATTATTTTGACAGGTGTTTTCATACTGTTTTTGCTAATATTAAATATGAGGATAATATTGTTTCACAGAGTTTCTCAGAGAACTCTCAAAGTTTCACAAAATCTATATTTTGATTTTCAAAGCACACAATTATTTCCAAATATCTATCGTTTTTTTGGTTTGCTATCTCATCAGTTTATAACTCTTTTAATGCCATTCTTTAAAACTGTACTATGAAAATTCAACAGTAATCCCAATTTATAGCCTCCCAGTCTTAAATAAGTTAGAATTTGCGCTGAATGTACATCAGTAAAATATTCAACAGTTTTTATTTCAATAACGACTTTATCTTCAACCAGCAAATCGATTCTGTAACCATGATCTAATTTTATATCCTTGTAAACAATAGGTAACGGTTTTTCTTCTACGACCTTTAAATTATTCAACATTAGTTCATGATGAAGACATTTTTGATAAGCTGACTCCAACAATCCTGGACCTAATTCTTTATGAACGTTAATAGCTGAACCTATTATTTTGCTTGATAATTCATTTATATACGTGCTGTTCATAATTACTAAAAATAACATCTACATCTTCTCAGTGCTTCTTTGTGATTCTCTGAGGTTTTTTGTGAAATAACTTACCACCTATTAGATGATTAATCTGAGTATTATATCAATTCACCTCAACAGTCTCTCCATTTTTCAATTGAACCAGTTTTCCGTTGACCAGGATTTCTCGTTCTTTCTGACCTTCCAGGTGAAAGCTTGAACCGTCCTGTGTCACATTTACTGTGATGATGTTTTCTCTAAAATTGACTTTAAAAGAATAGGTTTCCCATTCTTTTGGGATTTTCGGGGTGAAACTGGGTTTGTCATCCTTAATTCGCATTCCACCAAAACCTTCCACAATACTCATCCATGTTCCCGCCATACTGGTGATATGACAGCCTTCTTTTACTTCCTTGTTGTAATCGTCAAGGTCTAATCTGGAAGTTCTCAGATAAAATTCATAAGCCTGAGGCATTCTGTCTAACAAAGCAGCCTGAATACTATGTACACATGGTGAAAGCGATGACTCATGAACTGTGAATGGCTCATAAAAATTAAAGTGCTTTTCTAATTCCTCTCTGCTGAAATGGTCTTCAAAGAAGTAAAAACCTTGTAAAGTATCCGCTTGCTTGATATATGGAGAACGTAAAATTCTGTCCCATGACCAATGCTGGTTAATTGGACGCTGAGTTTGATCCAAGTTTTTTACTGTAATTAATTCTTTATCGAGAAACCCATCCTGCTGCAAATAGACGCCATGCTCTTCAGAAAAAGGGAAATACATATTGTGAGCTACATCCTCGAAAGCATCCATCTCTTCTTCTTCAAACTCAGTATTGGCTTTTATTCTGGAATAATCATCTTTATAATGTTCCTTTAAAATATTTAAATTTTCAACAGCGTATTCCAAACACCATTTTGCAATATAATTGGTGTAAAAATTATTATTGATGTTATTTTCGTATTCGTTAGGTCCGGTTACACCGAGGATGACATATTTATTTTTTTGCTTAGAAAAGGTTGCGCGCTGTTTCCAAAATCTGGCTATTCCAAGCAGAACTTCCATTCCCATTTCCGGAATGTATGCATAATCATTTGTATATCTGACATAGTTATATATAGCAAAAGCAATAGCACCGTTTCTGTGAATCTCTTCAAAAGTTATTTCCCATTCATTATGAGATTCTTCCCCATTCATGGTTACCATTGGATACAGTGCCGCACCGTCTTTAAATCCTAACTTTTCTGCATTTTCTATGGCTTTTTCTAAATGGTTATAACGATAGGTCAATAAATTTCTGGCGACTTCTCTATCTTTTGTAGCCATGTAAAAAGGTAAACAGTACGCTTCTGTGTCCCAGTAAGTACTGCCACCATATTTTTCTCCAGTAAAGCCTTTTGGACCAATATTTAACCTTGGGTCTTTTCCTAAATAAGTTTGGTTCAACTGAAAAATGTTGAATCTGATGCCCTGCTGAGCTTTAGTATCACCTTCAATTTTGATATCGCTCATGTGCCAAATATCAGCCCATGCTTTTTTCTGCTCTTCTAATAAAAACTCAAAACCTTTTTCTAAAGCAGCATCCAAAACTTTTGAAGCTGCATCGATAAGCTCGTCCTTGTCATGATTTAGCGAAGTCACGTATCCAGCATATTTATGAATGGCTAGGCTTTCATTTTTCTTTACCTTACATTCATAGGCTAAGTAGATTTTTTTTGACTTTTGGTGCGCGTCTGGTTTTATGTTCTGAAGCTTTCCGTCATTATAGACTTGAGATTGCATATATGTACAAACATGAAAATTGGTTTTCATAGTATGGGATTTAATATATGCTCTATCTTCTTTACTTTTCACATCTGTGATTTCCCAAAACTTATCGTCCCAGTTTGTATCCTGATTGGTGATTCCTGCATCAACATAGGGTGAATAAGTTATAGAAGCATCAGAATTAAGTGGTGTAATTTGGTAATTAATTACGCCGAGTTCATCGTGAGTTAAACTCAAAAATCGAGTAGCTTCTACTTTTATGATTATTCCATTCCGTAATTCTGCTTCAAAAGTTCGCTTCAACCAGCCCTCTTTCATGTTTAGCTCTCGTCGGAAATTTTCAATAGATTTACAGGTTTTCAAATCAAATCTATCTCCATTAATATGAACGTGTATGCCTATCCAGTTAGGAGCATTCAATACTTTTGCAAAATACTCCGGATAACCATTTTTCCACCAACCCACTCTCGTTTTGTCAGGGTAATAAATACCTGCGATATAACTGCCTTGAAAAGTTTGGCCTGAATAATCTTCTTCAAAGTTTGCTCGCTGACCCATTGCACCGTTCCCAATACTAAAGAGTGATTCTGATGATTCCACTCTATCAGCCTCAAAGCCTTCTTCTATAATAGACCAGTCATTTGGTGTGATATAATCTTGATTCATGATAAGTTTTTTATATGTTTAATATATTTTAAATATTAAATTTCTGTTTGTGAAATAATTTTTTGAAAAAATTCATAATCAAATTGATTGAAGTTTTCAAAGCAATAATCTGCTTCATGAAGAACTTCCTTTTTTCCAATACCTATGCTCATCATACCGCCAGCATTGGCAGCCTGAATTCCCGCAATTGAATCTTCAAAAACGATAGCATTTTTAGGTTCAGTATGTAATTGGTCGCAGGCTTTCAGAAAAACTTCTGGATCCGGTTTTCCTTTCTCAACATGATTGCCATCTACAATGACATCAAAAATTTCCAGTAAATTTACGGCTTTCAATATTGTTTTTGCATTCTTACTGGCTGAGCCAAGTGATATAGGATGATCATTTTCACGAAGTGTAGTTAAAAAGTTTTTTACTCCGGGAAGAATTTCATTTTCATCCATTTTACTGATAAGATTTAAGTAATCCTGATTTTTGTCGTGCATCAATTCCTGGAAAGTTTCGTCCGAAATGCTTTTATGACCCCATGACAAAATTTTCTCTAGTGATTTTACCCTACTTACGCCTTTTAGCTGTTCATTTTCTTTTTCAGTGAAATCTATATCTAGCTTTTTAGCCAGTCTCTGCCAGGCTATAAAGTGGTATTTTGCAGTATCTACAATTACACCATCAAGGTCGAATATAAAAGCGGTTTTGGTTTTCATTTTCATTATATTTTAATTTGTGATATCTCTGGATGGCGTTTCTTTTACAATAAATACAAATACAGCTGCAATAAGCATAGAAACACCGGCTAAAATTATCATAGCGATAGGTTTTTCATCGAACAGACCTAATAATACGGGGCCAAAAAGCCCTGCAATGATTTGCGGTAAAGCGATAGTAAAATTAAAAATACCCATATAGATCCCCATTTTTTGAGGTGGCAATGCATTAGATAAGATTGCGTAAGGCATGGCTAAGATAGCAGCCCAGGCTATACCTATTCCAATCATTGGTAGCATAAGCATTACAGCGCCCTTAGGTACTTGAAATGAAGCAATGAATAGTTCAACATCTACAATTTGATCATTTTGAAACATCAAAAAAGATATAAAACTAATACCACCTAAAAATAAAGATAAGGCATATGTGGGCTTACGTCCTATGGTGTCTGATATTTTGATCATTATAACGGAAAAGATTGCGGCAAACAAAGAATAAGCAGCAAAAAGAATTCCTACCCAATCCCCTGCTGCGCCTTTAGCTATTTTGAAACTGTCTATGGTCTCCTGAGAAATGCCTACAGGGATTTTGGCGGCATCGCCATAATAATATTGTGGCACCTCCCAGATATACTGACCTATTGCAGGCGTAGTGTATACCCACATTAAAAAAAGTGCAAACCATGAAAAAAATTGAACAGCAGCCAGTTGCTTCATCGTTTTGGGCATGTTTACAACCAGCATCACAAAGTCTTTGGCTTTTTTGAATAAAGACTTTTTTGCACTCTCTTCACGTTGTTTTACAACTTCATCAGGATCTATACCTTCATTCCTGTAATATTCTTCTGGTGGATATTCCTTAGTTTTAAAAACCGTCCATAATACTGAACCAAGCAATATAGTAGCACCGATATAGAATGCCCAGGTCACACTATCTGAAACCTGACCTTTATCAGCAACATTACTCAAACCTATCACATTAGTAAGTATAAAAGGCAATGCAGAGCCAATCACAGCACCCACATTTATAAGTAAGGATTGAATGGAATACCCTTTGTTTCTCTGACTATCAGGAAGCATGTCGGCTACTAAAGCCCTAAAAGGCTGCATAGTCACATTGAAGCTGCCATCCATGATGGCCAACATTAGGCCTCCAAAAAACATCGCTGGCATAAGCTGCACAAATAAGGCAGAATTTGGCATTAAATACATACCAAGCGCTGCAAAAAACGCACCACCCAAAATAAAAGGACCCCGTCTACCGAAACGCTTATTCCATGTTAAATCTGAAGCTCCACCTACAATTGGTTGAACAATAAGACCCATAATTGGGGCGGCAAGCCAAAATAATGAAAGTGAGTGGACGTCTGCTCCAAGGTTTTCTAATACGTTACTAATGTTAGCATTTTGAAGGGCAAATCCGAACTGGACACCCATGAAACCGAAACTTACATTCCAAATTTCCCAAAATGAAAGGTTTCTTTTACCCATATGGAAAAGTTTTAATTAAACTTAATTTAGGAAAGGAAAGTAGTTAGGCAAATATAAAAATTATTTTAAATTCTGCGTAGTCTCTCTTTCAATAATCTTGGTATCAACAATTACAGTTTTATAATTTTCCTCCTCTTCGCCTTCAAATTCAAGGCGTTCAATTAAAAGTTTAGCAGATTTTTTCCCAATATCGTAACCATTTTGGTCTACTGTAGTTAAAGGTGGATATGCGTGTTTGGATAAAACTCCGTCTGTAAAACCTACAACTTGGACATCTTCAGGTATATTTTTTCCAATTTTTCTCGCAACTTTCATAGCTGTAAGTGCATAGATTTCGTTCACTGCAAATATTCCGTCAATATCTGGCCTTTCTGAGAGGAAAGATTCTACTTGGTGTTCCAAATCTTCAAAGTTGTTAAGAGAAACAGTTTTGTCTTCCAATTTAAAGATTAAGCTTTCATCAATTGAAATTTTATTTTCAGATAAAGCTTCAATATACCCCTGTGTTCTAAGTTTACCGACGTTTACATAATCTTTTGTTGTCACCAAGCCTATTTTACGACATCCGCTATCAATAAGCCTAGTTACAGCTTTTTTTGCAGCATCAATATCATTAACAATTACTTTGTCACAGCCAATTTCGTTTATAACCCGATCAAACATAACGATGGGAATCCCTTGATCTATTGTTTCGGATAAATGAAAAAAATCTTTTTTAGATAGTGTTTCTTTAGCCACTGACATGATAAACCCGTCGATACTTCCATTGGCAAGTGTGTCTAGATTGATTACTTCTTTATTGAAAGATTCATTCGATAAACCAACAATGACATTATATCCCTGAGAATTGGCGTAAAATTCTATACCTGAAATTACAGTTGTAAAAAAATGATGAACAATCTCTGGTATTATAACACCGAGGGTTTTAGTTTTCTTATTTTTGAGGCTTAGAGCTATATTATTAGGTCGGTAATTGTATAATTTAGCGAATGCCTTTACCCTTTCTTTAGTTTCCTGACCAATTTCTTTACTATCTCTAAGGGCTTTAGAGACAGTGGATACAGAAACATCTAATTCTTTTGCTATAATCTTTAAAGTTGCTTTTTGTTTTGGCATGGTATAAAAATAATGCTAAATATAACTAAAATAAGGTCAAATCTCCTAATTAAGGATATCATAATTGAACAACAAGAAAAATTGATAATTATCATATTTTGATAGCTAAAAGACTCAAAATTGTTAAGTTTTCAACACGAAATCGTTGTAGCTGGTACGAAAATGTTTGCGTTAAAGAAATATTAATTAGTTTTGAAAACGAAAGTAAAGTAGTTTCAATTTAAACACATAATTTAAATAAGTTTTATGAGCACATTCAAAATTTTTTGTCTGTTGTTACTCCTTCCTTTGAGCATATTTGCTCAAAATACAGTTTCAGGAACTGTTGTAGATGATCTTGGTATTCCGGTGCCGGGCATTAATATTTTAGTTGAAGGAACACAACGAGGAACCACAACAGACTTTGACGGTAATTACTCCATTGAATTAAACAATGGTGAAGTTTTAGTTTTTAGCTATTTAGGCTTTAAAACACAGAAAGTGACCTATACTGGTCAAAGTACTATAGACGTTACCTTAGTACCAGACCAAGAACAACTTGAAGAAGTCGTACTTATTGGGTATGGTGCGAGTAAGAAAAAAGATCTAACCGGATCGGTAACCTCTATTACCCAAGATGATTTTACCAAGGGTAATATTGTAACCCCTGAAAACCTTATCAATGGTCGTGTTGCCGGTGTCACAGTAACAACAGGCGGTGCGCCGGGTTCTGGTTCTGCTATCAGAATTAGAGGTGGTGGTTCTTTAGGAGCCAGCAATGATCCGCTCATAGTTGTAGACGGACTTCCTTTAAGAGGCTCAGCTGGTGGTCGTTCAGTTCTCTCCTCTATTAACCCAAATGACATTAAATCCTTTAACGTATTAAAAGATGCTGCTGCTACAGCTATTTACGGTAACAGAGCTTCCGGTGGTGTAATCATCATTGAAACCAAAAAAGGTTCTAAAACATTTCAGGCAGAATTTAATACTGGTATTGGATTTTATGACACCTTTAATCAGATAGATATATTTAATGCTAATCAATTCAGAGATGTAATCGCTCAGCAACGTCCAGACGATGTATCACTTTTAGGTAATGCCAATACCAACTGGCAGGATGTCATTTTTACTACTGGTCGTCATGTAGAAAATAATTTGTCCTTAAGCGGTCAGTTATTCGACAAACTACCGGTGAGGTTATCTCTTGGCCGTTTTGACCAGGAAGGTGTTTTACTAACTGATGAATATGTGAGAAATACAGCTTCTTTAGCTTTAAATCCAACTTTTTTCGACGACAAGTTAAGAATAAATCTTAATGCAAACTATACACGTGAAAGCAATAGATTTGCAGATAATGGAGCCATTGGTAATGCTAACAGATTTGATCCAACACAACCTGTTTACGATGAAAATTCACCCTTTGGCGGATTTTTCGAGCATTTTACTATCGGACCAAACGGTTTGCCAAACAGACGTCTTTCTGCCCGAAACCCTCTAGCATTGTTATTGCAGAGAGAGAATGTACAAGACAAAGACAGGTTTTACGGTAACTTGAATTTAGATTATAGATTGCACTTTTTACCTCAGGTAAGAGCTGTTGTTAATTTAGGTATTGATGAATCAACATCAGCAGGGACAGATGAACTTTCAAGAGAGAGCATTAATGGTAATCTCCTTAGCGACGGTACTTTTAATGGTAGTTTTATAGGTTACGAAGATACTACCCGAAACACACTGGCTGATGCTTATTTGAAATACAACCAGGATATTACTGATGATGTTAGCGTGAGAGCGACTTTAGGTTACTCCTACCAAAAATTCGAGAGCAGTAACTTTACCACTAATGACACTAGACAGGAAAATCCACTTTCCCCGGAATCTTTTGTAAATGACGACCTAATTCTCATAGGTTATATAGGAAGAACATTTGTTACCCTAAAAGATAAATATATATTCTCTTACTCTGTAAGACGAGATGGTTCTTCAAGGTTTCGTGAAGGCAATAAATTTGGTATTTTCCAGGCTGCAGCATTTTCATGGAATATTTCTGACGAAAACTTTTTGAAAGATTCTGATTTGGTCTCTAACCTAAAATTAAGAGTAAGTTATGGTGAAACAGGACAGCAAGAAGTCGGGCCAAATATATTAGGTACTCAAAACTATACAACCTCTTTGGAACAGGCTCAATACTTTTTTGGTGGAAGTCCCTTTACCGCTGCTTTTCCTACTGCATTTAATCCTACTGCTACCTGGGAAACCGCAAAAACAACTAACTTTGGTATCGACTACGGTTTCTTCGACGACAGAATAACAGGTTCTTTAGATGTTTATAACAGAGATACTGAAGACCTTTTCATATTCGCCCCCGTACCTGAAGGTGCCAACTTCACCAACTTTATCGATCAAAACACTGGTACTTTAAACACACGTGGTGTTGAATTTAGTGTTAATGCCCAGGTATTCGATTCCAAAGGTGATAAAGACAAATTTGACTGGAATCTGAACTATAACGTAACCTATTTAGACCAGGAAATCACCGAACTTCCAAACGACTTTGACATCCGTACCGGAGGTATTGGCGGTGGTACAGGAGGTACCATTCAAATTAACCGAGTTGGTAATGCTCCAAATTCTTTCTATGTTTACAATCAAATTTATGACAATAATGGTAATCCTATAGAAGGCGCTTATTCAGACCTGAATGGAGATAATGTAATAAATGATGACGATCGATACATTTATCAAAATCCTGTAGGGAACCTTTTAATGGGCTTCCAGTCTACAATGCGTTACAAAAACTTTGACTTTGCTTTTAACTTAAGAGCAAGTTTCAATAATTATGTTTTCAATAACGTTAACGCTGCCAACGCACAATACAATTTATTATTGGATAACGAAGTATTAGGAAACATTCCAAGAAATGTTCTGGATACTGGTTTTGTTGTGAATTCTCAGGAAAATACACTTTCAGATATATATATCGAAAATGCATCCTTTTTGAGAATGGACAACATGCAAATAGGCTATACAATCGACAAGTATAAAGATGAAGCGGGAATAATCAGACTGTCATTCAATGTTCAGAATCCATTTATTATAACGGATTACTCAGGAACAGATCCTGAAATAATAAATGACGGTTTAAGTAACGGTATAGATAATACCATATACCCGAGACAACGCGTATTCTTATTTGGAATGAATTTCCAATTTTAAGAATTATTAATTTGAAATAAGTAGAATTATTAATACATTTAAAAATAAAATATGTTATCAAAAATGAAATATTTAATTATTTTCATCTTTAGTAGTTTAGTTTTATTGTCTACTTCTTGCGAGGATGACTTAAATACTACACCACAGGATGACGATACACTAACACCCGATGAATTTTTTCAGCAGGAAGACGCCTATAAGCAATTGTTGGCAGGTGTTTACGGAAATTTAGCTTTGACCAGCTCCTCAGGACCTACTGATTCCGGCATAGGCGGACTTGACGCAGGTACAAGTCAGTACGGTAGAGCACTCATGAACTTACAAACCTTCTCTACCGATGAGGCGGTCTGGACCTATGAAAATGACCCCGGAATTGCTGAAGTACAGAGAAATATTGTATCAGGAGCTAATGTGATTGTGCAGGGTGCCTTTGGTAGAATTATGGCCAGTGTATCTTTTGCCAATGAATTTTTAAGACAAACCACTGATGCCAAATTAGAGGAAAGAGGTGTTCCACAAGATGAAAGAGCTGAGATCCAACTCTTCAGAGCAGAAGCACAACTTCTTAGGGCTTTATCTTACTATCATATGCTAGATTTATTTGGAAAAGCACCTTTTGTGACAGAAGAATCACCTGTTGGTGTTTTCTTCCCGGAACAAATTGAAGGTATAGATCTGTTCAATTTAGTTGAATCTGATATACAGGAAGCTTTACCAAATCTGGCAGAGCCAAGAACATTGGAATATGCCAGAGCTGATAAGAGTGTAGCATGGACTGTTTTGGCGAAGCTTTATTTAAATGCAGAAGCCTACATAGGTGAAAACCGATATGCCGATGCCCTTGCGCAATGTGAAAATGTTATAAATGCCGGTTATGATTTGACGCCAAACTACATTGACCTTTTTAGAGGTGATAATGATACCAATGGTGCTCAAAATGAGATTATATTTCCTGTTGTTTCTGATGGAAACTTTACACAAAACTTTGGACCAACTACCGTAATGACCAATGGTGCAGTAGGCAGCATTGAGCAGAATGGTGCAAACTTAGGTGTCCAAGAAGGTGGTTGGGGTGGTGCCATTAGAATAACACCATCATTTGTTAGCAAATTTGAAGGAGTTGAATTTGACAATGATACAAGAAATACTATTCTTTCACAGGGAAGAGATATTAACATCACTGATGTAACAGACCCTAATCAAGGTTATGTTCTAGAAAAATATACTGACGTAAGATCTGATGGAACCTTAGATGAAAATATTGATTTTTCTTCAGTAGATTTTCCGATGTTCAGATTAGCTGATGTTTATTTAATGTACGCTGAAGCGCATTTAAGAGGTGGAGGTGGTTCTGCTGCAGATGCTGTAAACTACATCAACCTGATACGAACTCGCGCAAATCAAGGCAATACAGAATGGAATATTTCCGCGAGTGATTTGACACTTGACTTCATCATTGATGAGAGAGCAAGAGAGCTATATTGGGAATCTCACAGAAGACAGGACTTACGTCGTTTCAATTTGTACACTGGCGGCGCTTATGTCTGGACTTTCAAAGGAAATACCGTCAATGGTGTTGCGATTCCTAATTTTAGAGAGGTTTATCCAATACCTAACGAAAGTCTTTCGGTCAATCCAAATTTAACACAAAACGAAGGTTACTAAATTTTATATAATTATGAAAAAACAATCATTTAAATTTCTGAGTGTCTTAATGATACTGTTTGCTATGGCAAGCACGATATCTTGTGAAGATGTTCAGGATGGAACGGTTGCTAATGAAGCAAGCAATTTAGTATTATCTGGATTAGATATTACTGAGATAGAATTGGATCAAATAAATCCCGGAAACCCTGTTGCTACTTTTACGTGGTCAGAGGCCGATTATGGTGTGCAAACTGCCGAAAGTTATGTTTTAGAATTTTCAGACACTGAAAATTTTGAAAACACAGTTGTAGTTGCAAATCTTACAGGTATTACAAATATTACGCTAACAACAACAGAATTGAATTCTGCAGCTGGTAATGTTGGATTCCCACCTTTTGAATGGAACACAATTTATGCCAGGGTTGTTTCTTCTCTTGGACAACAAGGTGCATTATCAAATGCTTCTAACACTATAAGCTTTGATGTTTATCCTTATTTCAATTATCCATTTTTGGATCTATATTTTGTGGGGCCAGCTTGTGCTTCTGGTTGGAATAATGACAATAACAATCCTGCGCTATTTAGAAGTGCAGAAAATCCTGATGTGTTTAGTTATACAGGTTTTTTTGATGCAGATCAACTAAAAATATTGGAAACTAAAGGGGCTTGGGCTCCTCAATACGGTGAAGGTGCTCAAGGTGAATTAGTACCCCGACCAACTGAAGATGATCCGGATCCTGCTCCAATAGATGATTTTGCAACAACATCAGGTTATTTTACCTTTACAGCAAATCTTAGAACACTTCAATTTACTGTAACGCCAGCTGATGGTAGTGTTCCGTCTTTATCATCATTGGCTATTAGTGGTTCTGCTTTGGATGCTCCTGTTGAGCTTGTTCAATATGGCATTGGTGGTGATGTTTTTGATCCACATATCTGGCAATCCAGCGAGCCTGTAAGTTTAAGTTCAGGTGAGATTAGCTTTACAGCTAACGGAAGTCAGATCTGGGGTGGAGATACATCATTCTCAGGAGTAGCCACAGAAGGTGGAAATCCAATCAACATATTGGTTGGAGATGAATACGAAGTATGGTTTAATGACCTTACTGGTGAATATATGTTTATACCATTAAACTTTTAAAAAATAGATTATGAAATTGATATCAAAATATCTTTCAATTGGCCTATTAGTTGGGCTAATTGTATTATTCAATTCTTGTGAGGATGAGGACAATTTAAAATTTACTCAGCCTGAACCGGAATTTGTATTAAATACGCCGGCTGTATCTAAGATTTTTTTAAATTTTAGTTTACCTAGTAATCCTGCGTTTACCCTAACCTGGGAAGATGATGTAACAGGCAGCAGTAGTTATACCGTTCAAATGTCTCCGACTCTAGAATTTGAAAACCCGATTGATCTCGGAACTTCAGACACCAAATCATTTACAATGAGTGTTGATGCATTCAATAGTGAATTGTCTGATGCAGGTATTGAATCGTTTGCAAATGCGCCGGTATTTATGAGAGTTTTAGCAGATTCTGCTCAAAGTAATTCAGTACTGCTTACCATTAATAGTTATCCGGAAAATCAACCAGTCATTGGTAGTCCTGATGATTCTTTCAGTGTCACCCTGACTGACGTGACTGAAAATGAAACAGCATTATCTGTTGAATGGACAGATCCTGATTTTTCTGAAGAAAATAATACTGATGTAAACTATATTGTAGAAGCCGCTTTGACTGGCAATGGATTTGCTAATATTGCAACTTTAGGTGAGACTAATGAAAGAACTTTATCTGTTACACATGCAGAATTGAATGAAAGCATCATCAATATAGGTGGGGAAGCAGACACAGAGTCATCGGTCGATATAAGAATAAGATCTGTAATAGACAGTGCCAGTGGCATGATTGAAAGAACTTCAGATGTTGTTACCATAAGTGTGACACCCTATGAAACTGCACTTCCAGCAACTCTTTGGGGTGTTGGTGCCGGTATGCCAGATGCTGGTTGGGGATGGGATTCTCCAAATGTATTCCCATTACAAGGTTCAACCTATTCAGGTAATGTTAATTTGAGCCCTGATAACGGAGGCAACTTTAGATTCTTCTTACAAGAAGATTGGGGTCCTGAAAGCTGGAATTATTCTTATTTTGAAGACAGAGGCTTTACAATAGATCCAAATCTTGTTAACGCTAATGATGGAGACAATAATTTCCAATTCATTGGTACTGCTGGCGAATATTTCTTAGAAATAAATATGGATGCCAAAACCATTACATTAAGTCCACCGATTGTAGGTCCTAATTGTAATCTAGACCAATTATACCTTGTTGGTGCCGGCATAGCTACCGCTGGATGGAATTGGGATAACCCTACTGTGCTGCCTTGTACCGGAAATGGTACATATTCAGGAAACGTAGAATTAGCTAATGATTCTTTCAGATTTTTCTTACAGCCTGACTGGGGACCAGATAGTTATAATTTCCCCTATTATGTAAACGAGGAATATACTATAGATTCTAATTTTGTAGATGCACAGGATGGGGACAATAACTTTAGTTTTATTGGCACACCTGGAACCTATTTATTGACAGTAGATGATATTAATAAAACTATTACTTTAGGCCCGCCTGAACAAGAATGTGATCAAGCTCAGTTATGGTTAGTAGGTGCTGGTATTGCCACAGCTGGATGGAGTTGGGACTCTCCTACCGATCTACCATGTACTGGAAATGGTATTTACTCAGGAACTGTAGAATTAGCCAATGACGCTTTTAGATTCTTCTTACAACCTGATTGGGGACCAGATAGTTATAACTTCCCATATTTTGTAAATGAGGGTTATACTATTGATCCTAATTTTGAAGATGCTCTAGATGGTGACAACAACTTCAGTTTTACAGGAACACCTGGAACATATATATTGACTCTGGATACAGTCAATAAAACTATCACCTTACAATAAATAATTTTAAAAAATGGCTATGTATGATTACATAGCCATTTTTTTATCAAATTGAATATGATGAAAAGAATTATACTATTTCTATTTTTTATAGTAACTTGTTTCAACTCTACAGGACAAGTTACAGTTTCACCCCCTAATTTTGACATTGATGAAGAAATAACTGTGACAGTTGACATCAATAGTTCAGCGAGTAATTGTAATGGTTTGACCAACCCTTCAAGTGTATATATGCATGCTGGTGCAGGTAACAACAACAACGCTTTTGGTTTTGATGTAGTTGGTAATTGGGGTCAGGATGATGGTGTTGGAGAAATGACTTCAAATGGTGCAGGATTATATTCTATTACATTTACACCTTCAACTTATTTTAATTTGAGCCAACAGGAAATAGATGCTGTTACTCAATTAGGATTGGTTTTCAGAAATGAAGACGGCACAGAAGAACTTAAAGCTGATGGGTGTGAGGATTTCTTCTTACCAGTTGGTAGAGTCATTATTAATTTTACAAATCCCACAGACGAGTTTGTTTTGGTTAGTCCTGGCAGCAACTTAGATGTTGATGCCGATATTACTTACCAAGGCAGTACAACTGTACAAGGCTCTTTTGAAATTTTTTATAATGATGTTTTAGTTGATACAGGGACTTGTGGTTTTCCAACTTGTGCAGGTGTGATTTCTAATATTACTGAAAGTGGTGAGGTGAGGTTTGTTGGAACTCCGCCCGGCGCGTCTGAAACAGGAGAAGCTGTTTTTCAGGTACAGGTGATACCAACAGTCACTGATGAAGCTCTCCCTGCCAATCTGGTTAATGGAATTAATTATTCCTCTGATAATACAAAAGCTACTTTGGTATTACATGCTCCAGGAAAAGACTTTGTTCAGGTAGCAGGTAGTTTTAATAACTATCAGCCAACAGATACAGATGTCATGAAAAGAGACCCAAATACAGGTAAATTTTGGCTGGAAATAAGCGGTTTGACTCCTGGTCAAATAGAAACTTATCAATATTGGGTATATGACGCTAGTCCTCTCAGCAACTCACCTACCTTAATAAAGGTTGCAGATCCTTACTCTACTTTGGTATTAAATCAATTTGATGACCCAAATATATCAGATTCTACATATCCGAACATGCCTGCTTTTCCTCAGGGTGCAGATTTTGAAGTTACAGTTTTACAAACCGGACAAACCCCTTACAACTGGCAGGTTACAAACTTCCAAAAACCAAAGATAGAAGACATGGTGCTTTATGAAGTATTGATTAGAGATTTTGATGCAGATAGAAATTATCAAGACCTGATAGATAAAATGGATTATTTCAAGGACTTAAACATCAATGCTATACATTTAATGCCTGTGATGGAATATGATTCCAGCTTAGGATGGGGTTATGATACGACTTATCATATGGCTTTGGATAAGGTTTATGGTACAGAAGATAAACTCAAGGAATTTATCGACTTATGCCATCAAAATGGAATTGCCGTGATCCTGGATTTAGTAATGAATCACGCTTTTGGCAGAAGCCCTTTGGTACGTATGTGGATGAATGACCCTGATGGTGATGGTTTTGGAGAGGTTTCATCAGAAAACCCGTACTTTAATTTACAGCCAACACATAGCTATAATGTAGGTTCTGATTTTAATCATCAACAGCCTCATGTACAAGAGTATACAAGAAGAGTCATTAAACATTGGATAGAAGAATTTAAAATTGATGGCTTCAGATGGGATTTAACTAAAGGTTTTACACAAAATTGCTCAGGTGGCGATGATGCTTGCACCAATGCCTACCAACAAGACAGAGTAGATTTATTACAAGATTATGCTGATTACTCATGGTCTTTAGATGATACGCATATTGTAATATTTGAACATTTAGGAAGTGATGCTGAAGAACAACAATGGGCCAATTATCGAATTAATGAAGGTAAAGGCATATCCATGTGGGGTAAAATGACAAACGAATACAATGAGCTTACGATGGGTCAGGGCGGTAATAAAAATATCAATAGAATGGGCCACAACAGCAGAGGCTTTCAAGCTCCTAGATTATTGGGATATCCTGAAAGTCATGATGAGGAAAGGTTGATGTTTAATAATCTTCAATTTGGCGCTTCAAATGGCAGTTATAATGTACAAAATTTAAATACAGCCTTATCTCGTATGTCTGCTTTAGGTGCGGTTTCAGTATTAGTCCCTGGACCTAAAATGATCTGGCATTTTGGTGATTTAGGTATGGAAAATTCAATATTTACATGTAATGATGGTTCAGTAAATCTACCAGGTGGAGGTGATGGAGATTGTAAACTCGATACAAAACCTCAACCTCAATGGACAGAAAACTGGCTTACAGACGCCATAAGAAGCCAAATCTATGAAGACTGGTCAAAAATGCATAAACTTAAGACTGATGAGCCTGTTTTTGAAGGTAATTACACCATAGATTCCGGAGATTTCACACCGAGAATTGATATATGGGATGATTCATTACCTGATAATACATTGAATACCGTTGTCATTCTGGCTAACTTTAATGTAGTGCCGGAAAACATAAACACATTTTTCCCTGCCGGTGTTTCAAACACATGGTACGATTTAATGGATCCAACGGGTAATACAACTTATTCTGAATCACAAGTTCAAGTCAACCTGCAACCAGGACAATTTTTGATTTTGGGTAATGAGCCTACTCAGGTTTTGAATATTGAGGATAACGTAAAGAGTAAGTTTTCGTTGTACCCTAACCCATCAAGGGGAACTATAAATCTTACATTAGATAATTTTAATCTTGTTGAAATATATGATCTTAACGGAAGACAAGTTAAAGTGTTTGAAGGTCAATTTACCAAAAATGATAGCTTTAACATTTCAGATTTGAACTCAGGAATGTATATGGTAAGAGTGAAAGGTGAAGACAATAAATTTATGACTTCAAAATTGATAAAAATGTAAGTTTGTTATCAACTATTTATTATTCTACAAAAGAGCTTCAATTTGAAGCTCTTTTTTTTGGCTTATTACAAAGGTATTTATTGTATTTTTAGACTTAGCCTTAAGTCAGCTCAAACTTTATGAAATTAAATTATTTAGCATTAATATTTTATTTGACTCTAACCTCATGTACGTATACAAATCAAGATGGAAATTCACCAAGACAAACTATGATTTTAAAAGAAGGATGGAAGTTTAAGAAAGGAAACTTTATACAGGCTATTCAACCGGATTTTAATGATTCTGATTGGCAAAGTGTAAGTGTACCCCACGATTGGGCTATTTACGGACCATTCGATAAAGAGATAGACAAGCAAGTCGTAGCCATAACTCAAAATAATGAAACCAATGCATCTGAAAAAACCGGAAGGACTGGTGCTTTGCCGTATACAGGTCAAGGCTGGTATAGAAATACTTTTTCGATTCCGGATTTAGATAATAACAAAAAAGTTATCCTTCAATTTGAAGGCGCCATGAGTGAACCAGAAGTCTTTCTAAATGGTGAAAAAGTTGGAGAATGGAAATACGGTTATGCCTATTTCTACTTCGACATATCCCATTTGGCAAAACCGTCAAACAACACCTTGGTTGTAAAGCTCAATAATCGAGAGAAGTCATCACGCTGGTATCCAGGCGCAGGATTATTTAGAAAAGTAAGCCTCATCGTAAAGAACAAGCAACACATCAAACAATGGGGTAATTTTATTACAACTTCAAATATTTCTCCTGAAATTGCCAATATAAATATCAAAACTCAGGCTGTAGGTAAAAATCTTGACCTAAAAATCCAAATTTATAATAAGGATGGAGAACTTGTGACTAGACATAGTACTAAAGAGATTTCCAATGAGCTTTTTAATCAAAATATTAAAATAAAAAACCCCGTATTGTGGAGCCCTGAAAGCCCTTACCTCTACTCCGCTGTAATTTCTCTTTATTCAAATGGCCAACATGTTGACCAAACTGAAGAAAAATTTGGGATTAGGAGCATAGACTATAGCAAGGAAAAAGGCTTCAGCCTTAATGGAAGAGTCAGAAAATTTAAAGGTGTTTGTCTGCATCACGACTTAGGGCCTTTAGGTGCGGCTGTCAATAAATCTGCCATAAAGAGAAGATTGAAAATATTAAAAGACATGGGCGCAGATGCCATAAGAAGTGCTCATAATATGCCATCCTTTGAAATTTTGGAATTGGCAGACGAAATGGGTTTTATGTTTTTGGCAGAAAGTTTTGACGAATGGAAAAAACCAAAGGTAAAAAATGGTTATAATTTATACTTTGACGAGTATGCTGAAAAAGACATAGTAAATTTAGTCAGGGCAACAAGAAATCATCCTTCTATAGTTATGTGGAGTTCTGGTAATGAAGTTCCGGACCAATGGAGTAAAGATGGAGTAGAACGCGCAAAATGGCTTCAGGATCTATTTCATCGTGAAGATCCTACCAGGCCTGTGACAGTCGGTATGGATCAGGTGGAAGCTGTTATGGAAAACGGGTTTGGTGCAGTGATGGATGTACCTGGACTTAATTATCGCGTAAATCTGTATGAAAAAGCCTATAATACTTTCCCTCAAGGATTTTTGTTAGGTTCAGAAACAGCTTCAACAGTTAGTTCCAGGGGAATTTACAAGTTTCCGGTAAAAGAAGGGAGCATGGTAAAGTACGAGGATTATCAGTCTTCATCTTATGATCTTGAGTATTGTAGTTGGTCTAATTTACCCGATGAAGATTTTGTTTTACAAGATGACAAGCCTTGGGTGATTGGTGAGTTCGTATGGACCGGTTTTGATTACCTTGGTGAACCTACTCCCTACGACGAAGTCTGGCCATCAAGAAGTTCTTATTTTGGCATAAGTGATTTAGCAGGTCTACCTAAAGACAGGTACTATCTTTACAGAAGTCGATGGAACACCCAAGATGAAACTTTACATATTTTGCCACATTGGAACTGGGAAGGTCGTGAAGGAAAAATCACACCGGTTTTTGTTTATACAAGCTATAGTAAAGCTGAATTATTCGTAAATGGGATTAGTCAGGGTATTAGAGTAAAAAACGATAGCACACCACAGCATCGCTACAGGTTAATGTGGCTGGATGTTAAGTACCAACCTGGAGAATTAAAAGTTGTTGCCTTAAATGATGACGGAAAAGCCATAACGGAGAAGACAGTTGTAACAGCAGGTAAGCCATATAAGATTGTATTAGAATCCGACAGAAGACTTTTAAAGGCAGATGGAAAAGATTTAGCTTATATAACAGTCTCCGTGGTTGACAAAGCTGGTAATCCCTGTCCTAAAGCAGACAATCAATTAAACTTTTCAGTTGAAAGAAACGCTACATTTAAAGCCGCTTGTAATGGTGATCCTACCTCTTTAGAAATGTTTCATATACCTACAATGAAATTATTTAGCGGCAAACTAGTCGTTACACTTCAATCTTCAAATGAAGTAGGAGAAGCTGTATTAAAGGTTGATGGTGATGATTTGGAAGGTGCTACTTTAAAGATCGAAACTAAAAATTGACCCTTTGAAAATTCATTACATCTGCAAGAATTTTCTAATTTTTCTTTATCAAATGACGAGAAATTATTTACAGAACCAATACCTAACCTAAAATCTGATCGGCATGAGTTTTGGTCTTTACTTTAGAAATCACTTCCTCAATTACGCCATTTGCATCAATAATAAAGGTTGTTCTATGTATGCCATCATATTCTTTCCCCATAAACTTTTTTGGTCCCCAAACACCAAAAGCATTGATTACAGATTTGTCCTCATCAGCTAAAAGAGGAAAAGGTAGCTCATATTTAGATTTAAAATTTTGTTGGCGTTTAGCCGAATCTGCACTTACTCCTAATATTTTATATCCTTCATTTTCAAAGGTTTTTTCATTGTCTCTCAAATTGCAAGCTTCAGCTGTACAACCAGGGGTACTGGCTTTCGGATAAAAAAAGACTACCAGTTTATGCCCTGCATAATCTTCAAGTTTATGTAGGTTTCCATCTTGATCTTTGGCTGAAAAATTTGGTGCTTTATCACCAGCTTTTAATGTTGTCATAGCGTATTTTTGTTTTAAAATTACAGAAAATGAAGAAGTCTGAGAAAGTAAAATTCGTTATAAATACGTTAAATGAACTTTATCCAGAAATACCTATTCCACTTGATCACAAGGATCCCTATACTTTACTGATAGCTGTACTCCTTTCTGCTCAAAGCACAGATGTGAGAGTAAATCAAATAACGCCTTTACTATTTAAAAAAGCGGACAATCCCTACGATATGGTAAAAATGAGTGCAGATGAGATAAGAGATATAATAAAGCCTGTTGGTCTTTCTCCAATGAAGAGTAAAGGCATTTACGGCTTGTCTAAAATTCTGATCGAAAAACATGATGGCAAAGTGCCAAAAGATATCGTTGCTTTAGAAAAATTACCGGCAGTGGGACACAAAACAGCCAGTGTTGTCATGTCTCAAGCATTTGGTGTTCCTTCTTTTCCTGTAGATACGCACATTCACAGATTAATGTATAGATGGTGTTTATCTACAGGTAAAAATGTTGTAAAGACTGAAAAGGATGCTAAACGACTATTTCCTCGTGAGCTTTGGAATGACCTTCATCTCCAAATTATCTGGTATGGCCGTGAGTATTCTCCTGCCAGAGGTTGGGATCTAGAAAATGATATTATTACGAAAACAGTAGGAAGGAAAACAATCATCAAAGACTTTTACAAAATGAAATTAAGGAGAGAGAAGAAATTAACTCAGGTATAATTTAGGTCTTAAGAGGCACCTTAAAACAAATGCGTGTTCCTTTATCCTTTTCTGTATAATCTACCCAAATGGATCCGTCATTTTCTTCTAAAAAATTTTTAGCCAGGACTGCTCCAATTCCCGAACCTTTTTCCTTACCTGTACCTATTGCAGAGATTAAATCGCCGCTATTAAACAACTTGCTTGCTGTTTCTTTATCCATTCCAACTCCTGTATCTTCTATACAAACTTTACTATAATTGTCTTCTTCTTTGTAAGTGATTAAAATTGCATCATTAGGTCTGCAATACTTTATTGAATTGATCAATAAATTTCTCATTACTAAGTCTAATGTATTTTTATCTATGAAAATCTTGGTGTTTTCTGGCACTCTATTATTTACTGTAATTTTCTTATTTTCTATAGATACTTTTTGAGAGTCTATAAGTGATGAAGTGGACTCATATAAGTTTACTTCTTCCTTGCGGATATTAAATTCATTTAGAGATTGTTTTGCCCAGTTAAGTAAATTGCCGACTAAGCTTTGTGTTGACTCTATACTATGTTTTATGTTAGGCAACCATTCATCAAATTCATCCTTAGATATTTCCCTTTTAATATACAGATCAAGAAATTGTGACAAATTGTTTAAAGGCCCTCTAAAGTCATGAGAGATTATAGAGATTAAGCTATTTTTTTGAATATGTAGCCGTTTCAGTTTTTCATTTTTATGATGTAGTTCATCTGAAAAGTTCTGTAGTTTTTTGTTGGAATCAGATTTTAGTTTTTTCAAGATAAATAAAAGTACTACAATGATTGAAAGTGTTACGATAACAGCTATTAGGGCTATGATCAGTTTTCTTCTGGTGTCGAGTTTTAATTTGTTTTCGACCTTCTCGTTTTCTCTTTCTAGCTCTAATTTGTTTTTAAGATTTTTAAAATCTAATTCTGCCTCTAATTTGCCAAGGGCTTTCGTCTTATCTTTGTCAAACAATGAATCTTTCAGCATTTCGTGTTGCTCAAGGTACTTTAAAGCAGACTTAGTATCGTTTTTTGCCTTGTAGATTTGATAAAGTAAATCTGCAGCCTCTGATTCTTTACTCAACGCTTTTGTATCTCTGGCTAATTTTGAGGCCTCATTTCCGTAGATCAATGCTGAGTCAATTTGACCTAAATAAAGATTTGTCTTTGAAAGTCCTAACCAAGTAGATGTTTTCAAGTAATCTGTATCTGTACTTTTAAGTATTTGCTTTGCTTTAAGGTATGTTTCTTTTGAGCGTTTTAATCTCCCAATAGAATAATAATAATTAGCCTGATTATTAAGATTGCTTATCAATTTTGGGTTATTCCCCATTTTTTCAAAATAATCATAAGCTGTTTTATAGTATTGGAAAGCTTCTTCAGGATCTGTCTTTTCTAGAATGAGAGCAATATTAGAAATTGCAGCTGCGTAGGCGTAGTCATCAATTCCTTTTATAATTTCTGCAGACTCTTCATATAGCTCTAGTGCTTTGTTATCATCATTTAGTTCCAAGTAATTATTGGCTAAATTATTTAAAATAATTGCTTCTAATCTTGGATTACTTATGGCTCTTGCAGACTTTAAAGCTCTGTCAAAATATTCAATAGAAACAAGATAATCTCCTTTTTTTCTGGCAACATTCGCAATATTGTTAGCCATAGCAACTACATTTCTAGATCTGTCTAATTTTTCAAAAACTTTCAAACTCTCATCAAGAAGAATTATCGCTGAGTCCAGTTTCCCCTGTTCTTCATAAACCAAGCCGATTCCACTTTTTATGCTAGCTGATGAAGTCAAATCTTTCTCTATCTTATTAATGCTGTCTGCAATGGCATATACGCTCAAGGCTTTTTCGTAGTTACCTTGCTTTGAAAATATACCAGCAATATTAAGATTATTATTGATAAGGCCAGAATTAGATTTTATTCTGGTATTGTAAAATATAGCTGTATCGTAAGCCTTCAAGGCGTCCTTAGAGCTCCCAAAATTTTTATATAGTGTAGCAAGGTTATTGTAAGCGCTTGCAATACCAACAGAATCTTTTTCTCTTTTGAAAATTCTAATAGAACTGTATATATTCTCAAAGCTTTTTTTTCTATCACCTAAAAAAAAGTAATAAACTGCAAGATTTTTTTGGGCACCTGCAACACCAACCGGATAATCTATTTTATTAGATAATTCAATAGCTTTTTCTGCATTGGGTTTAATACTATCAAACTTGATGTAAATATATTCAAAAGCAATCTCGTTGTATAAATCTGCTTTCTGCTCTTTAGATTTTGTAGATTCAAGAACTTTAAAGAGACTGTCTATTTTTGGATGTTGAGCAAAAAAATATGATGGCAAAACAAAAAATGCCAGACATAATGCAGCCCTTAAAAATTTCATTTTTAGTTGTTAAGTCTTACAAATTTAGAGAATATTAACAACTCTTTAAGCTATCGCATCACAAAAATTGATTGGTATATATTATAGTTAATATAATAGAAATAAATAAAACCTATATCATAAAAAAACACCCAGGCTTTTGCCTGAGTGTTAAAAATGAAAATTAACAAAAAACTAATTCTGGATACTTCCAAATTGTAAATCCTTATAACAAACTATCTTTAAGGATTTTGAATAATTAAGAATGAAATCTAAACATTCTTTTCTTGGTTCAACGTTTTCCACTCTTTTTTTGAGTGATGGATTTAAGTAAAGGTTTGTCATATATGAGTTTTATTAACAAACGCTTTACA
>Ga0207419_1000718_pt1 | contig 28014 bp, 20 predicted proteins | sample ElkSloMetagenome_4_FD_184723 | JGI IMG/M metagenome (GOLD analysis project Ga0207419, IMG submission 184723) | Hot spring microbial communities from Elkhorn Slough, Monterey Bay, USA - MD2A (version 2) | ecosystem: Environmental > Aquatic > Marine > Intertidal zone > Estuary: Microbial mat ... | reverse complement strand
AGACCGGGAAGAAAAAATGAACGAAAACATAAACAGAAAAAACCATATTGCATGAATTACAAGAGATTGTGACGAATTCTTAACTAAACGACATTGACTCATCTATTTAAAAATTTCTTTGGAAAATGTTAGATATTTTCATTTTCTTTAAAAAAAATCCTCGCCGCCCTGGCCGCACCCACAATTCCGGCCTGGTTTAAAAGTTTAGCGGGTATGATGGGTGCCTGAACGGTGAACTGATCAATGTACTTATCATCCTTCTTACTTGCGCCACCACCAATGATAAACAAGTCCGGAGAGAATAATTTTTCAATATAAAGCAGGTATTCATTGAACCGGACTGCCCATTCCTCCCATGTCAGGTCTAATCGTTTACGAACAGCATCAGAGGCATACTCTTCTGCTGTTTGTTCATTAAGTAAAACATGACCTAACTCGGTATTTGGCAAGAGCTTACCCCGGGTAAAAAAAACAGTGCCCAAGCCGGTGCCTACAGTGACTAAAAATACCACTCCTTTATGTGATTTTCCGGCGCCAAATTTCATTTCAGCCATGCCGGCAGCATCTGCATCGTTTATGGCCATGGTGGGGCAACCGGTTTCTTTGGTTACCAGTTCATTAATATTTACCCCAATCCAGCTGTCATCAATGTTGGCTGCTGAACGGGCCACACCGTGCTGCACCACAGCAGGAAATCCACAGCCAATCGGCCCTTCCCAGTTAAAATGGTCTGCAATTTGTTTTATAACCTTCGCAACATTCTCAGGTGTTGATTTTCCAGGTGTGGGAATACGGTAGCGCTCCGTAAGCAGTTTTCCTTTTTTGGTATGTACAATTGCACCTTTAATGCCTGATCCGCCAATGTCGATGCCTAAAACCTTTTTTAATTTCACTTTACTACTTTTTTGTTAATAACGTTTAGTGTACTATAACAAATTAATGTATTATTTTGTGAAATTAGTTGAATTTAGATAAAATTCATAAGCAGATAAGATTTTTTTTAAATTAGTTTTCAACGCATAACAGGGCTTTTATAAAAACGACTTTCAATTTAACCTTATTACGCGGCTTTTTAGAGATGCAATGTCCTTTGTCAGAATCCACCCCCTGGTAACCTTTCAAACACAAAAATGATAGCAGTGGGTAAACTTCGAAAGCGACAGGGCGGAAACCATACCCTGAAAGGGTAAAACATGAATAGCCCGGGATGAAACCCCGGGTTTTTGCGTACCCCCTGTTGTACCCTGTGGCAACCACAAATGCTAATTGAAACACCATACCCCGGCATGCCACGGAATTTTCACCTCCTTTGATATTGTTAATAGAAAATAACTCACGCATTGAAAATGCGCGCCAGCGCATATTCCAGGGCACGGAAAGATCGCCACAAGTGAAAAACACTTGTGACAGGGTGCGGGATGTTATGCTGGATTTCAAATCCAGCACTTTATAAAATGCGGATTTCAAATCCGCATTAGCCGCTCATCAATATTTGTATCGCTAACTAAACGACATTTCCGTAGCAACCATAAATAATGATTGAAATACGAAACCCTTGATTGCCACGGAAATTCCACCGATTTCAATTTTCAGTCTTTGCAGCCACCAAGACACAAAGACACAAAGAATACACCAGGGAGCAATTGTAAACTATCAAATTTTAGCATCAAGCTTTCATCTTTAAACTATAAACTATATACCATCAACTATAAACTTTCCTTATCCCTCATAAACTTTTCCCTTTCAACTTATATATATTCCATTTCGCTTCCTCAGTTATATAACATTTAAAAAAACTTTAGTAGAAAAGTTGAATACTGTACTTTTATCCTTTGGAAAAAAGAAAATATAAATGATACATCAAAAACTGATACACCCTGACAGCATAGCCATTATTGGGGCCTCAAATAATGTGCATAAGCCGGGCGGCAAAGTACTCAAAAATATTACAGATGGCGGTTTCAAAGGCAAAATCTATCCGGTAAACCAAAAAGAAGAGGTGGTACAGGAATTAACCTGTTACGCTTCCGTAGATGATTTACCGGAAACGGACCTTGCCATTCTCTCTATACCGGCAAAATTCTGTCCTGATACAGTTGAAAAACTTGCCCGGGAAAAAAACACCAGGGGTTTTATTATACTTTCTGCCGGCTTTAGTGAAGAAAGCCCTGAAGGCGCAGCCCTTGAAGAGGCCATAGTAAAAACAGTAAATGAAGTAAACGGTACGCTCATTGGTCCCAATTGCATCGGGGTCATCAGTCCTTTTTACAGTGGTGTGTTTACCACACCTGTGCCACGCCTGAATCCAAAAGGTTGCGATTTTATATCCGGCTCAGGGGCTACTGCTGTTTTCATTATGGAATCAGGAATACCCAAAGGATTGACTTTTTCAAGCGTGTATTCAGTTGGTAACAGTGCCCAGGTTGGTGTAGAAGATATACTTGAACATCTGGATAACACCTTTGACCCGCAAAAAAGTTCAAAAGTAAAATTGCTTTATATTGAAAGTATAGATAACCCTGATAAACTATTAAAGCATGCATCGTCACTTATCCGCAAAGGGTGCCGCATAGCAGCCATAAAATCCGGTGGCTCGGCAGCCGGCAGCCGGGCGGCAACCTCACATACGGGTGCGCTTGCCAGTAGCGACCTGGCAGTAGATGCCCTTTTCCGTAAAGCAGGCATTGTGCGTTGTTATGGCCGCGAGGAGCTGATTACCGTGGCCGGGGTTTTCATGCATAAAAAAATAGAAGGAAAAAACATCGCCATTATTACCCATGCCGGCGGGCCTGCTGTTATGCTCACCGATGCGCTCTCAAACGGAGGACTGGAAATCCCTGCCATTGAAGGTCCTGAAGCAGAGGAATTGCTTGGTAAATTATTGCCGGGGTCATCTGTTTCCAACCCTATTGATCTGCTGGCTACCGGCACCGCTGAACAACTGGGCGTGGTAATGGATTACTGTGATAAAAAATTCACCCATATTGATGCCATGATGGTGATTTTTGGCAGCCCGGGGTTAACTGAAGTTTTTGATGTATACACGGTACTTGATGAAAAGATGAAATCCTGCACTAAACCGGTATTTCCTATTTTACCCTCTATTAGTACAGCTAAAAATGAGGTGGATTTCTTCCTGGAAAAGGGACATGTGAATTTTCCGGACGAAGTTTTATTGGGAAGAGCTGTAACAAAAGTTTATCAAACCCCTGCCCCTGCTGAAGATAAAATATTCCTCGAAAACATTGATATACCATCAATAAGAAGAATTATTGATAATGCCACAAGTGGCTACATTTCTCCGGAAGAGATTCAACTTTTATTAAAGGCAGGCGGAATTCCAATGGTGCCGGAAGGAATTGCCCACAAAAGCCGCCAGCTTAGGAACCTGGGAAAAAAATTGGGGTATCCGTTGGCAATGAAAGTTATGGGTCCATTGCATAAAACTGATGTCGGGGGAGTGGTACTGAACATCAATACACAAAAACACCTGGAGGCCGAATTTACCCGCCTGATGAAAATAGAAGGAGCCAAAGGAGTATTGCTGCAACCCATGCTTAAAGGTACGGAATTATTTTTGGGAGCTACATACGAACCTTCGTTCGGACATGTAATACTTAATGGCCTTGGTGGTATATTTGTAGAAGTATTGAAAGATGTATCCTCCGGACTTGCGCCGCTTACTTTTGAGGAGGCATACTCTATGATACGATCCATCAGGAGTTATGCCATTATCCATGGCACCCGGGGGCAGGAAGGGGTAAATGAAGAAAAGCTGGCAGAAATTATTGTGCGTCTCTCCACCATACTCCGATTTGCCGTTGAAATTAAAGAGATGGATCTAAATCCGCTCATTGGCAAGGGAGATGAAATTCATGTGGTAGATGCCCGTATCCGGATTGAAAGGAAAAAGTGAATTAGTGATTATTGAAGTTATGGAAATGAGATCAGAACGGGTATACTTACATCCAATGATTTGAAAGAGTGAAATATAACAAAAAATGCATTATTTTAATTCATTCTAATTAGGATTATAATTTTAAAGCACTGGTAAAATTGTATTAATTTGGCATATCCTTAAGCACTTGCAACACTCATGGCACCATGCTGTATTTTAGCTGTATAACGCTAAAAACCAGACATAATGCACAGAAAACCACAGGCACGTGAGAAAAATCACTAATGAGACTCAAAGTATTTTACATAACATAACGGGAGTGATTCAATTCAATACTTTTATAACCTGACAAAAAGATAAAATACCATGATTATAAAACAGGTTTCCGTTTTTCTTGAAAATAAATCAGGCAGGCTAACAGAGGTCTTAACCTCGCTCGGGCAGGCGAATATAAACATTACCTCCCTGTCAATTGCCGACACTTCAGAATATGGCATTTTAAGACTTATTGTAAATGATCCGGAAAAAGCCCATCAAACGCTAAAGTTTCATGGCTTTTCAGTAAATCTAACAGAAGTTCTCTCCATTGCCAGTCCACCGTCAGCAGGATCGTTTGCCCGGGTACTGGAGATACTCTCACAAGAGCATATTAGTGTGGAATATATTTATGCCTTTTCTACCGGGGAGAAAGCGGTTATCGTGCTGCGAACGGAAAATATAGCCAATACCATAACCGTTTTGCAGAAGCATAAGCTTGAGCTGATAAAAGCCAGTGAACTATACGATTTTTAATCAGAACCATTAAAAGCCCCTAAGAACATCATGATATGGAATGAAACACAGGAATGCATACCACGGAAAGAATTAAAAGCATTACAATCAAAAAGGGTGCTGCGAAATATCGAAAATACATATTACAATGTTCCCTACTATCGCAATAAGATGCAAAAATCCGGGGTGAGCCCTGATGATGTCTCCGGAATAAGCGATTTACAAAAGCTCCCGTTTACCGAAAAAGATGATTTACGTTACAATTACCCTTTTGGCTTATTTGCTGTACCGATGAGTGAAGTTGTGCGGCTGCATGCTTCATCCGGCACCACGGGAAAAGCAACTGTGGTAGGTTATACACGAAACGACATAAACATCTGGAGCGAAGTGGTAGCCCGCACCCTCACCTGCGCAGGAGCCGAAAAAAATGACTTTGTTCAAATTGCCTATGGCTACGGGCTTTTTACTGGTGGATTGGGCATCCATTATGGGAGCGAAAAAATAGGTGCAACAGTAATCCCGGTTTCCGGCGGAAACACCAAAAGACAATTGCAAATTATGCGCGATTTTGGAAGTACCGTATTGGCCTGTACCCCCTCATATGCGCTATACCTGGCTGAGGCTATGGAGGAATATGGCTTTAACCGGAACGACCTTAAGTTACATACTGGCATTTTTGGCGCCGAACCATGGACTGAAGGTATGCGGCAGGAAATAGAAGCTAAACTACAAATAAAAGCTATAGATATTTTTGGCCTTAGCGAAATCATTGGCCCCGGTGTGGCCAGTGAATGTGTTTATCAAAAAGGATTACATATAAATGAGGATCATTTTTACCCTGAAATCATTCATCCGGAAACTCTCGAAGTTCTGCCGGAGGGAGAAGAAGGAGAGCTGGTGATAACGACCCTCACAAAAGAAGGATTACCACTTATTCGTTACCGCACAAAAGACCTGACAAGCTTGAATTACAGCACTTGCCAATGCGGGAGAACCCTTGTGCGAATGAAAAAATGTACCGGACGCAGCGATGACATGTTGATTATCCGTGGGGTAAACCTTTTTCCCTCCCAAATTGAATCGGTTTTACTTGAAATGAGTGAAACCCTGCCGCATTACCAGATAATTGTAGACCGCAAAAATAATCTTGATGTACTTCAGCTGCAGGTTGAAGTAGAAGAGCAGTTTTTTCAGGACAGAATTAGTGAACTTGAGAATCTCAGGAAACGAATTGCACATAATATTGAAAGCGCAGTGGGTTTAAACGTTGATATAAAACTTGTAGAACCAAAAAGTCTTGAACGCAGTGAAGGAAAAACAAGACGTGTGTTTGATAAACGAACTGAATAATGGTAAAATATAAATGCTATGCATACACCCGTATCTAAAAATACCGTAAAGCAAGTCCTCCAGGAAAATGGCATTGATAATCCTGGCAAAGCCTCTATCAGAGAAATTGTAAAGGTTGTAAATGATATTCAGAAGGCCTCGGGAATTAAATTTATTCGCATGGAAATGGGGGTCCCAGGCCTGGAACCAGCAAAAATTGGTATAGAAGCAGAGATACAAGCCTTGCAAAGCGGTGTGGCTTCAAAATACCCTATGATAGAAGGGATTCCTGAATTTAAAAAAGAAGCGTCAAGGTTTGCCCGATTATTCATGGATATCACAGTGCAACCTGAAAGCTGCATTGCCACAGTGGGGGCTATGCAGGGGGCCATGGCAACCTTTATGGTTGTAAGCCGCCTGAACGATAAAAAGAAGAAGACACTTTTTCTCGACCCTGGATTTCCAGTGCAAAAGCAGCAACACCGGGTATTGAATATCCCGTACGCAACGTTTGATATTTATAACTTCAGGGGTGAAAAATTACGGGAAAAGCTGGAAAGCTATCTGTCATCCGGAGAATTTTCCTCTTTGATTTACTCAAACCCGAATAATCCTTCCTGGGTATGTTTTACCGAAGCCGAATTACAGATAATTGGCGATCTGTCCACAAAATACGATGTGGTAGCGATTGAAGATCTGGCATACTTTGCCATGGATTTCCGCACTGACAAATCAGTGCCCGGCGTGCCCCCCTACCAGCCCACAGTGGCAAAATACACCCAAAATTACGTACTGCTTATATCGGCTTCCAAAGCTTTCAGCTATGCCGGTCAACGCATTGGAATGGTCATTATAAATGATCAGCTGGCCGGGAGGGAATACCCAAAATTAAAAGAAGTTTATCCCTCGGCGTATTTTGGCAGGGCTTTTATATACGGAGCCTTATATCCTTTATCGGCAGGCACTTCGCACAGTGCACAAAAAGGCGTGGCGGCCATGCTCAAAGCGGCTAATGACGGAGAATTCAATTTTGTTGAAGAAGTAAAGCCTTACCAGAAAAGGGCAAGCATTATGAAGGAGCTTTTTACAAAAAATGGGTTTACCATTGTGTACGATAAAGATATGGAAAAATCCATTGCCGACGGGTTTTACTTCACCATCTCTTACCGCGGGTTTACCGGAGCAGAACTCCTGAAAGCGCTGTTACTTTATGGCATAAGCGCCATTTCGCTGGAAATTACGGGCAGCGAGCGAACCGAAGGACTGAGGGCTTGTGTTTCACAAATTACGGAAGATCAGATGCCCCTGTTAAAAGAAAGACTCGAAATATTTTGCAAGCAGCACCCTTTGAATTAAAACAGAATAAGGAAAAGCTAACAAGTGTAGAATTAAAAAGTTAAAACATATTGTAGAAGTAAATTTAATGAGAAAACCTCCACTAATCAATAGACATATGTTAATAAACACGTGTGTTATGGGCGTTTTCTCCCCAGGGTAGAATGGCTGATTTAATCAAATATCGTTACCTTTGGGATTTAAAAAAACACTAATACCAAAAACTATGGCAAAATCACGCGGAGCAATTGTAGTAGACATAGAAAAGTGCAAAGGTTGTGAAGTATGTGTTGGAAATTGTCCTACAAGTGTAATCCGGCTTACCAAAACTGTTAACGGTAAAGGCTACCATTATGCTTACATGGAGAATCCATCGGCATGTATAGGCTGCGCCAATTGTGCAATAGTATGCCCTGATGCAGCTATTTCAGTATATAAGGTAAAACAACCGGTAGAAGGATAAACTAAATATAACAATGGGAGAATTAAGATTAATGAAGGGCAATGAAGCCATTGCCGAGGCTGCCATTAGGGCAGGTGCTGATGCCTATTTCGGATATCCGATCACCCCGCAATCAGAAGTATTGGAATACCTGATGGCTGAAAACCCTTCCAAAAGAACAGGAATGGTGGTATTGCAGGCAGAAAGTGAAGTAGCTGCCATAAATATGGTTTACGGTGCTGCGGGAACAGGAAAAAAAATAATCACCTCCTCATCAAGTCCGGGGATCAGTCTTAAACAGGAAGGGATATCTTACATTGCAGGCGCAGAACTGCCCTGCCTTATCGTGAATGTGGTAAGAGGTGGCCCCGGCCTGGGAACCATTCAACCCTCGCAGGCTGACTATTTTCAATCAGTAAAAGGTGGCGGACACGGAGACTATCGTTTGATCGTACTTGCACCGGCTTCTGTTCAGGAAATGTCTGACTTTGTGAAACTTGGATTTGAGTTGGCTTATAAATACCGTAATCCGGCCATGATATTATCTGATGGTGTAATTGGGCAGATGATGGAAAAAGTAGAGTTGTTTGAACAGCAGGACAGGATGACCTCCTTTGATCAATCCTGGGCTACAACAGGTAAAACACCAAACAGGGAGCGAAATATCATCACGTCGCTAGACCTTGATTCCCATGAAATGGAACGGCATAATCAAAAGCTTCAGGCAAAATACCACCGGATGGAAGAGGAAGAAGTCCGGTATGAAGCTATATTATGCGATGATGCAGAATATGTTTTTGTCGCCTATGGATCCAGTGCAAGAATTTGTCAAAAATCGGTTGAAATGGCACGCAAACAAGGTATAAAAGCAGGCTTATTAAGGCCCATTACCTTGTTTCCTTTTCCAAAAACGGAACTACAGAAACTTGCCACAAAAGTAACGGCGTTTTTATCAGTAGAAATGAGTGCAGGACAAATGGTAGAAGATGTAAGACTTGCAGTAAATGGTAAAGTTCCAGTAGAACATTTTGGCAGGTATGGCGGAGTTATCCATAGCCCGGAAGAGGTGCTGGAGGCCCTAAAAGCTAAATTCATAAACAATTGATTATGGAAGTAAAAGACATCATAAAAGAAGAGAACCTGGTTTATTGTAAAACCAATTTAATGACTGACAAGGTGCTGAGTTATTGTCCCGGCTGCGGGCACGGCACCACCCACCGCATCATTATGGAAGTTGTTGACGAGATGAACATAACAGCTGATACTATTGGCGTAGCGCCGGTGGGCTGCTCGGTATTGGCTTATGAGTTTATGAATATTGATATGCAGCAAGCGGCACATGGACGCGCACCGGCTGTTGCCACCGGCATTAAACGCTGCTGGCCGGAAAAATTTATTTTCACTTATCAGGGCGATGGCGACCTTGCAGCCATTGGAACAGCAGAAACCATCCATGCCTGTAACCGGGGTGAAAATATAACCATTATCTTTATCAACAACGGTATTTATGGAATGACCGGCGGCCAAATGGCACCAACCACACTGCCCAACATGCGCACCAGCACCTCTCCCTACGGACGTAACACGCAGGAAATGGGAAACCCTTTAAAGATTACTGAAATGGTGGCTCAGCTTCCCGGCACATATGAAGTCTCAAGGCATGCGGTACATAAACCGGCGGCTGTCAGAAAAACAAAAAAAGCTATACGCAAAGCTTTTGAAAACCAAAAGCTGAACAAAGGAACAACTTTTATTGAGGTGGTATCCAACTGTAACTCCGGATGGAAAATGACACCGGTAGAAGCAAATAACTGGATGGAAGAAAACATGTTTCCTTTTTATCCAATGGGTAATTTAAAGGTTGACGGGCAACTTTCATCATAAACTATAATGTCCTAATTGAATTAAGCAGACTATGAATGAAGAAATAATCATTGCAGGTTTTGGTGGCCAGGGTGTTCTGAGCATGGGCAAAATACTCGCCTATTCGGGTATAATGCAAAACATGGAGGTGAGCTGGATGCCTTCATACGGACCGGAAATGAGAGGCGGCACGGCAAATGTTACCGTAATTCTTAGCGACAGCAGGGTTAGCTCTCCCGTTATAAACGAATTTGATACGGCGATTATCCTCAATCAGCAATCGCTGGATAAATTTGAACCACAGGTAAAACCCGGTGGTGTATTGATTTATGACAGCAATGGCATTACCCGGCAGCCAGAACGTAAAGACATACAGATACATGTAATTGAAGCTACCGCAGAAGCTACAAGAATGGGAAGTACACGTACTTTTAATATGATAGTCCTGGGTGGGTATCTGAAAATAAAACCGATTGTGAAACTGGAAAATGTAATAAAAGGACTTAAAAAATCTCTGCCCGAAAGACATCATCATCTCATCCCAATGAACGAGGAAGCCATAAGACGTGGGATGGATATAGTAAAAGAAGTTCAAACCGCTTAGTCTGTACCTGAAAATTACAGGCTTACTTTTGCATTCAATTTTTGTACCTTAGCAGCCTATCATATACTGGAATGGCTGAAAATTTAATTGTATACCAGGCATCTGCCGGCTCGGGTAAGACGTTTATGCTTACCCGCGAATATCTATTGCTCCTGTTTAAATCACCACGGGCATTTCAACGGATCCTGGCGGTAACTTTTACCAACAAGGCATCTGCCGAAATGAAGAGCCGCATCTTAAAAGAGTTGCATATCCTTGCCCTGGGTAAAAAATCTGACCATCTGGATATCATCAGGCAGGAATGTACCCTTGATGAAGCTGTAATCAAAAAGACCGCCGGGGAAACCCTATTCCGGATTCTTCACAATTTTACTAGATTTCAGGTTGGTACCATTGACAAGTTTTTCCAACGGGTGATACGCTCATTTGCCAGGGAAATCGGAATTACACCTTCTTTTACCATAGAGTTGGATACCTCAGAAATATTACAACGTGCTGTTGATGAGGTATTTTATTTAATTGATGAAAAAGAAGACTTGCGTAAGTGGCTTGTATCCTTTGCAATTGAGAAGGTTGAGAAAGGATCAGACTGGCAAATTGACAACGACATTATACAGCTTGGTAAAGAAATTTTTAAGGAAGAGTTTAAAACCTTTGAAAGTCATTTACTTCAATGTTTGAATGATGGAAAAAACATCGAAGATTATAAAAATACCCTGCAGGAGGTCATCAGGAATTATACACGCAAAGCTGAGCAGCTTGCTAAACAGGCGGCTTCCTTCTTTGAGAAGGAAGGACTATCAGTAGACGATTTCAGCTACAAAAAATCCGGAGCCTTTGGAAACCTTCTCAAAATATGTGCACATGGTGAAACAACAGTTAATGTAAGGCTGCACAGTGCCATTGCCAACGCGGATGGATGGATAAAAAAAGGCAGTAAATTACAACAACAGGTAAATGAATGTCTTGAGGCAGGCGCACAAAATACCCTCGAGCTTTTGCTGAGTCACTATAACCTGCAATATAAAGCATATCTAACTGCAGTGAATATTACAGAGAACCTGCCGGCCCTTGGAGTAATAAGTGAAATTCACCATGCACTTTACCAGGCGGTAAGAGAACAAAACCTTTTTTTACTCAGCGACGCAGGCATTTTCCTGAACAACATTATTGGCAATAATGATGCTCCTTTTGTATACGAAAAAACAGGCAATACCTACAGCCATTTCATGATAGATGAATTCCAGGATACTTCCCAGTTGCAATGGAACAGCTTCAGACCCTTGATTTTGAACAGCCTGGCCTCGGGCATGCGTAACGTCATTGTAGGCGATGTAAAACAGTCGATATACCGCTGGAGAAACAGTGATTACACCATTCTGGCATCCGGAATTGAAAATGAATTTGCACAGTTCAGTCCTGAATTCAGACCCTTGCAAAATAACTTCCGCAGCGCGAAAAACGTCATCGCATTCAATAACTCTTTTTTCCAGGTTGCCCATAAAATGCTTGCTGCTTCTATTGTTACCAGTGATAATGCTGAATCAAAAGCCGGAGCAGAAAGAATTACTGCAGCCTACAAAAACCTGTACCAGTCACCGGGAATTTCTCAATCCACGGCAGGGCAGGTAAGCATCCGTTTTCCCGATGACGTTGACGAGGATCTTACCGAATTAGCCATAAATGATCTTATTCAAAATATTGAAGAATTACAACAGCGCGGTATTGCCCCTGGAGAGATTATTGTGCTCGTAAGAAAAGCCACGGAGGGAAGCCTGGTATTGAACGAACTGCTGAAATATAAAAATACTCCTGATGCCAGGCCTGATGTAAGCTACAATGCAGTTTCAGGCGAATCTTTAAAGCTTGAAAGCGCTCCCGCCATTCGGTTTGTCCTGTACTTTTTCTCTTACCTCTCCTTTCCGGACGATGCCTTAAATAACGCCCGTCTTATTCATGAATATCTGCACCACCTGCGTGTTTCTGATAAAAAATACATTCATCAGCCTTTTGGAGAAAATGAAACAGACTTTTCTAATCCGGAAAAAGTAGCACAGCAATTGGGTTTAAGTGAATTCCCTGGCCGATGGAAAAATTTGTCTCTGCTTGAATTGTTGGAAAAAATAACCGGGTGGTTCGGGATAGGAGAAGATACGGCTGTTATCCCTTACCTACAGGCATTTAAGGACGTGATTTTGGAGTATACAATAAAGTATGCCGCAGGAACCAATGCCTTTCTTGAATGGTGGGAAAGTACCGGCTATAAAAAAGCTGTTCCAGAATCAGAATCCTCCGATGGGCTGCGCATTATGACCATACATAAGGCCAAAGGACTGCAGGCCAAAGCCATTTTAATTCCATTCTGCAACTGGGACGTGGACCATCAGCCCCAGCTTACTAACCTGCTCTGGTGCCGTCCTGAAAATGAGCCCTTTAATTCCTTTCCATTGGTGCCGGTAAAGTATAGCAAAACCCTTGCCGATACAGATTTTTCAACCCCATGGGCACAGGAAAGAACAAATGCCTTTCTGGATAACCTGAACCTGCTGTATGTGGCTTTTACCCGTGCTGAAAGATACCTAAGGGTATACTGCCCGGTTAAACCTGGAAAAGAGATAAAAACCATTGCCGATGTGATATACAGATCCCTTCAGATTGATCCTGCAGAGGACAAAACAGAAAAATTCCCTTTTCTGGCTTTATCATCATATATGGAAGGAACCACCTTTAAGATTGGAGAGCTGGAAGATGGCCCGGCTGTTCTTTCCCGGCCTCCTGATAAATCTTCCGTGGATTTCAGATACCAAACCCATGATTACAATAACCGCCTTTCATTCCGCTCAGGCAGATTTAGTGATATCCTTGATGAAAATCCTGAAGAATTGAATATCCTTGATACAGGAACACTTTATCATAAAATATTTGAACATATAAAAAGCGAGGATGATGCAGCACTTGCTGTTGATAAATTAGTATTTGAAGGTCTTATTCCACTCAGGGAGAAAGAAACGTACATTAAAAAAACAAATACCTACCTGAAGCAGGCAAAAGCGTACGAATGGTTTACAGGGAAATATCCCGTTCGCAGCGAGGCGGCAATATTAACTAATAGCGGAACACTCATCCGTCCTGACAGGGTGATATTAACACCTGAAAAAAATATTGTGATTGATTTTAAGTTTGGACATCATATAGAAGAAAAACATAAAATGCAGGTTTACAATTATATGAGCAAGATAAAAAAGATTGACAATAAACCTGTTGAAGGATATTTATGGTATCCGGAATTGAAGAAAATTATCAGTATAAACCAAAAATCCGGGATTCAAAAAAGCCTGTTCTGAGCATGAGCCAAGATCAACCTGATATGCATAAACATAATTTTCCCTGGCCTCACCAGCGGAGATTCAATGCCTATGTGGAACATATAAGAAGCAAATTTGGGGAGCGGATACAGAAAGTCACCATTAATGCCGGCTTTACCTGCCCTAACCGCGACGGAACAACCGGCCGTGGAGGATGTACATACTGCAACAACAATGCCTTTAACCCATCCTATTGCACACCAGAAAAAAGTGTAGAACAGCAAATAGAAGAGGGCATTGAATTTCATCGGTTAAGGTATCGCCGGTCATCCAAATATATGGCGTATTTTCAAGCTTACACCAACACTTATGAACCACTGCATCAACTTAAGGTTAAATACGAGGCCGCTCTGAGCCATCCCGATGTGGTAGGGATTATCATTGGCACCCGGCCCGATTGCATAAACACAGAACTCCTTGCCTACCTGGCCGGGTTGCAGGAAAAATCATATGTACAGGTAGAGTACGGAATTGAATCTTGCTACAATGAGACCCTGGAAAAAATAAACCGAGGACATAGTTTCGAGAAATCCAAATGGGCTATTGAGGAAACTGCTAAAGCAGGTATTCCTGTCGGGGGTCACCTTATCTTTGGACTTCCAGGAGAAAGCCGGCAAAAAATGATGGCCCAGGCGCAAATACTCTCTTCTTTGCCACTAAGTATCTTAAAATTTCACCAGCTTCAAATAGTTAAGGATACTGCAATGGCTGTTGATTACGCCAATAATCCCGGCAATTATAAACTATTTGAACAGAACGAGTATATTGATTTTATCATTCAGTTTATTGAGAATTTATCGCCTGCCATTATGATTGAGAGAATAGCCAGTGAAGCTCCTCCCCGCTTTAACAAGGGAATATCGTGGGGAAAGAGAGTATTTGAAATCCTTACCCTTTTTGAAAAGGAACTTGAAGCAAGAAATACCTGGCAGGGTAAGTATTATGAAGAAAAAAGTGAATTACATGAAGATAAGTTTATTTCGTAAAAAAACAATCAATGTTCCTACCTGGCGCGGCTGGCTTGTAATTGCAGTTACGCTTTGCCTTTTGATGTGGACGGTTTTTACCAGGATACATAATTTTATGGCAGTATCCAGCCCGGTTACAACAAAGGTAATGGTGCTGGAGGGTTGGTTGTCTGATGATGAGGTTGCAGAAGCAATCACCTTATTTGAAAAAGAAGAATATGAGCTATTGCTGGTTACGGGTCTTCCCATAAGTAAGGGGCGCTTTTTAACAAAATATAATAATTATGCTGAACTCACAGTTTCTGATCTGATCGCCCGCGGGTTTCCACCAGATAAGTTAATTGCTGTACCCACGCCAATGGTTGAAAAAGACCGTACTTTTGCTTCCGCACGCGAAATAAAACGTCGGCTGACCAGTGAAGGCAGCCATGTAACAAAACTCAATGTTGTTACCTCCGGTACACATGCCCGCCGTACCCGTCTTTTGTACCGCAAAGCTTTGGGAAAAGCATTTGAAATTGGCGTTATAGCCATGAAAAACCCTTATTACAACCACCAGAAATGGTATACCTCAAGCAAGGGCGTACGTACCCTGCTGGGTGATACCATCGCATGGTTTTACGCAGTGTTATTGTTTCATCCAAATGTTGGAAACCATGAATAGTTTTTTGTATGATGTAGCCCTTTATGTAAAAGAGAAATACGAAGATAATTTGCACCGCGCTGCCATTGTTTTTCCCAACCGGCGTGCGGCATTGTTTTTTGGAAAACACCTTGCTGGCTTGTACAAAGATCCGTTATGGGCGCCATCTTTCCTCACCATTTCAGATTTGATGAACCAACTTGCCGGTTTAAAACTCACCGATAACCTTGCAGTAATTGCAAAATTATATCATATCTATAAAGAAAAAACCGGATCTGGTGAAACCTTCGACGATTTTTATCCCTGGGGTGAAATAATGCTGGCTGATTTTGACGAAATAGATAAATATAAAGTTAATCCACAAATGCTTTTTCAGAATATTGTTGATTACAAGGCAGTTTCTGATCCTTCAGGTCATTTATCTGAAGAGCAGGTGATTCTAATTCAGCAATTCTGGGACAGTTTTAATGCAGAACCATCCACAGAACAGGAAAAATTTCTTGCCCTGTTCAAGGCATTGCCAAACATTTACAAAACGTTAACCCATAAATTGTTAGAAGAAGGGGTTGGTTACGAAGGTTTTGTTTACAGGCAAGCCAGTGTGAATTTTGAAAAGCAAGCCCATATTTTAACTGAACAATATAACAGTATCATATTCACAGGGTTTGCAGCCATAAATACCTGTGAATACGAATTGTTTCATTTTTTGCAGAAAAAAAGAGCTGCCACCTTCTTCTGGGATTACGACGACTCATGGATAGATAATAAAAACCATGAAGCCTCGAAATTTGTGAATAAATACCGCATGGAATTCCCTATGCCTGAGGATTTCAGAAGCAGCTTTTCACACTTATACCATACCCGGAAAGCATTCACCACCTGGGCAGTACCTTCAAACACCGGCCAGGCGCAGGTTACTGCATCAGTTTTGGAAGACATGGACATTTCCAAAAATCCAGAACAAACTGCTGTTATCCTTACTGATGAAAATCTTTTGTTGCCATTACTCTACGCTTTGCCGGATAAAGTTGAGGATGTCAACATTACCATGGGCTATCCGCTAAAAATTTCACCTGCATACAGCCTTTATGAAAGCCTCTTTGCCCTGGCTGATGATAAAAACATTCGCCGGGAAGGGGATAAATATTTTTTTTACCATAAACCCGTACTATCCATTCTCAGGCACGAATTAATCGGGCAATTTACGGGTACTTTTGGAACAGACCTCATCAACATTATCTCCAATCAAAACCTGATATATGTTGAGCAGGAAGTTTTCACCCACCATCAATTACTGGGAGGCATATTTCAGGTAGCAGCTACTCCGGAGGCCTATCAAAATCAGATTTATGAAATTACCAGGCAGCTGCTTTCACTAATTTTATCCTCCGATGATGAGGGTATCCAGCATAAGTCGCTGGTGGTGGATATGGTAAGCAATATTTATGTAACCATACAAAGGCTTAATGATTTATTAGTAGAAAACAAAATTGAACTGGCCAAAATCACCTACATAAAACTGCTACGTAAAGCACTTTCAGGAATAACGGTGCCCTTTTCAGGAGAGCCCTTAAAAGGCCTGCAGGTGATGGGTATTCTTGAAACCCGGAATCTCGATTTTAAAAATCTAATCATGCTTTCTATGAATGAGGATGTTTTTCCCCGATCAGTGGAAGGGGCCTCTTTTATCCCCTACAGCCTGCGGAAAGCATACCAACTTACAACGCCTGAGCATAGTGATGCGCTTTATGCCTACCATTTTTACCGGCTGATACAAAGGAGCAAAAACATACACCTGATATACAATTCTGTAAATTCAGGTTTACAATCAGGAGAAAAAAGCCGCTATTTATATCAGTTAATCTACGATGAAAAGCTTAAAATCAATCAGAAAAATCAGCATTTTGATATCTCACTGCCTGAAATTAAGCCTATTTTAGTTCCAAAATCGAATGAAATTCTTCAAAAACTTAATGTGTACGCAAAGGAAAACTCAGGCAGATATCTTTCCCCTAGTGCTATGAATACATACCTGGATTGCCGGTTGAAATTTTATTTCCGCTATGTAGCGGGAATAAGAGAAAAAAATGAGATAAAGGAAGAAATGGACCAGGCTGTATTAGGCGAAGTATTACACAAAGTGCTGGAAAACCTTTATACCCCTTTTATGGGAAAAGTAATACAGAAAAAAGATCTTGAGGCAATGTTAATGGATGAGGAATTATCAAAGGCAGTTGACAGCGCACTCACTGAAATACTGTTAGAAAATAAAAGCACTTTCCACGTTACAGGGATCAACATTGTGAAAAAGGAAGTGCTGAAAAAATTCGTTGCCCTGATTATAAAGTACGATAAAAAGCTGGTTCCTTTTACCATAAGCGGGCTTGAGAATAAAGTTAACGCCCCGTTGCATACGGCAAAGGGGAATACAGCATACTTTAAAGGATCTATTGACAGGGTAGACGTTAAAGGGGGTACCCTGCGCATTGTTGACTACAAAACCGGCAGATCTAAGACTCCAGCCAAAGACATTTCACAACTCACCAGCAGGGAAAACAAAAACCGCAACACCCATCAGTTTCAGGTATTCCTTTATTGCCTGCTGTACCAGGAACAATATAAACCCGTACAACCATGTTCACCGGCTGTGTATTATATCCGGAACCTTATGGATCCGGCATTTGATTCTGTTTGTCTGATTGAAAAACAGCGGATAAGGGATTTTAACTTGGTCGCTGATTCTTTCCGGGAAGGATTTGAAATGATTTTGGATGAAATATTTGATCCGGAAATTCCATTCGACCAAACAGAAGATCTTACTAAGTGCCAGTACTGTGAATTCATTAAGATTTGCCATCGGAATTAGTGCTGGTAAACAAATATAAATCGAATCTTGTTATTGTTTGCAGATGTATCTAAACCTTTTTAACAGGCACGATCAGTTCTCTGATATAAAAACAAAAACAGTAAAAACGGTAAAAACACTTATGGAATGATAGCAATACTTTCACCCGCAAAAAATCTTGATGAGGATAAAAAAAATCCCATTAGCCGGACCTCTACCCCCCAATACCTTGATGTAGCTGAAAAACTCGCAAATAAATTATCAAGACTTTCCCGACAGGATCTGCAGGAATTATTATCCATTAATGATAATCTTACAGATTTAAATTACAACAGGTATAAAAGCTGGGTGCCGGCAAAAACAGTGGAAGAAGGCAGGCAGGCTGTTTTAAGTTACGATGGAGATGTTTACAAAGGCCTAAGTGCGCTGTCATTAAATATGGAAGACCTTAATTTTGCTCAGAAAAAACTACGCATTTTATCAGGGTTGTATGGCATACTGCGACCTTTGGATTTAATTGCTCCCTACCGCCTTGAAATGTCTACAAAAATTGGATTGAGTAATAAAAAAGATCTCTACCAGCTATGGACAGAAAAAATAACCCAATCGCTGAATGAAGCTTTAAAAGGTGACCGACATAAAGTAGTGTTAAACCTGGCCTCTCAGGAGTATGTAAAGGCCATAGACACAAAAAATTTAAATGGCCAGGTAATCACACCGGTATTTAAGGAACTCAAAGGAGAAGAATACCGGACGTTTTTTGTTTTTGTAAAGCGTGCACGGGGAATGATGACAAGATATTTCCTTAAAAACAAAATCACGAATCCTGAAGAACTGAAGAATTTTAACGTAGATGGATATGCTTTTGCAGATTCTCTCTCCGATGAAAACTCATGGGTTTTTACCCGTTAATCAACCCTTACCACAAGGCCCTTTAGGTATTCTCCTTCAGGATGATAGATGCTTACCGGATGGTCCACTGGTTGTGTTAGCTGGTGCAAAATCTGAACAGCCCTTCCTGAATGTGTTGCTGCAGTGAATACTGACTTCCTGAAATTTTCGCGGCTAACCGCCTGTGAACAACTAAAGGTGAACAATATCCCGCCCGGTGCAATTTTAGCAATCGCTTTTGAATTTAGCTTTTTATACCCCTGTAGGGCATTATTGAGCACGTTATGATGCTTTGCGAATGCCGGAGGATCAAGTACAATAACATCGTAGGCGTTTTCTTCCATTTCCTCCAGGTATTTAAATGCGTCGGTGCAATATGCCTCATGGTTTGAAGCATCGGCAAAGTTCAATGCCACGTTTTCTCTTGTAAGGTCAATGGCAGGCCCTGAACTATCTACAGAATGTACAAGTTTTGCTTTTCCTGCGAGGGCGTAAACTGAAAATCCCCCTGTATATCCAAACATATTAAGCACCTTTTTATCTCTGGAATAATTACTGAGCAACTCCCTGTTTTCCCGCTGATCAATAAAAAAACCGGTTTTTTGTCCAGTCTCCCAGCCTATCTTAAATAACAAACCGTTTTCAACTGCTGCTTTCCCCTGCCCTTTTCCGTAAAGATAACTGTTTGGCTGTCGTCCATCGGCTTTGTAGGATAAGGTACTTTCACTTTTATCGTATACGGCGGTAAGCTTTTCTCCTAATATTTCCTTAAATGCTTTTACAAGTACATCGCGTATGGCATACATACCCATGGAATGTGCCTGAAAAACCAGAATGCCATTGTAAAAATCCACCACCAGGCCAGGCATTTGATCGCCCTCGGCATTAATCATCCGGAAAATATTATTTTGCTCGTGGTGCAGTCCTGCCGTTAGTCTCCAGTTCCAGGCTTTTTCAATACGATTAAACCAAAAGGCATCATCAACAGGCTCATCATTAAAGGTAACAATCCTGATAGCAATAGACCCCGGCTGATAATGGCCGGTACCCAGGTACTGGTCTTTGTTGTTATAAACTTTTACCAAATCACCTTCTTTTACGCTTCCATAAATCTTTTTTATGGCTCCTGAAAAAACCCAGGGGTGAAAACGAAGCATGGACTGGTCTTTGCCAGATTTTAATACAATTTTTATTAGCTCCTGCACTTCTGAATAGATTAAAGAAAAGAGCAAAGATACAAAACCAACTGCAGGGGATTGTACTTTTTTAAATAAATGATTTTCCAGTGAAATAAAAGTTCAGGCATATAAGCTGAAATAACAGCACCAATTATGAAACACCCGGAACGGTGAAAGAGAAAGTACTACCCAAACCTATTTCACTTTGGATATGCAGGGTGCCCTTATTTAGTTCTACAAACTCTTTTACCAGCAGCAAGCCAATACCGGTTCCGGATTCATTATTTGTGCCCTTTGTTGATTCAACGCGGGAAGAAAAAAGATTTTCACGTTGTTCAGCATCCATTCCCCGGCCATTATCTTCTACGAATATCTCAACCATTCCATTGGCTAGCAGAGCTGTATAGACCTTAACTGAGCCGTTGGAAGGTGTGAACTTCACCGCATTTGAAACCAGGTTACGCAAAGCAGTGATAAGCATATTTTTATCAGCAATTACCCTGAGATTGTTTTCCTCTTCGATTTCAAGCGTAACATTTTTTACTTCAAAAATGGAATTAAATAGAGATTCCACCTGCATAAAAACAACCTTTAAAGAAACTTCCTCAGGTTCATGATTTATTACTCCGCGCTGCAAACGACTCCATTCCAGCAGGTTTACCAGCAAAGCTGAGGCCGTTGCAGAACTTTGATGTATAATTGAGATGAAATTCCTTATTTTCTCAGATGGATAAGAATCAAAATTTTTGAGTATTAGTTCGGCAAAATTCTCAATGTTACCCATCGGATTGCGTAAGTCGTGCGAGATGATTGCGAAGAATTTATCTTTTGTTTCATTTATCTCTAAAAGCTCGTTTTTATGAGTTTCATTTATTTGATTTAGCTTTGATAACTTCTCATTCGATGCCTTTTTATTTTTAATTATATAAAAAAAATACAATGATATAATAAGAATAGTAAAAAGGAATACTATTATCTGCAGAATGGTTCTAAGCTTTCTAATTCTGATATCTTTTTTCAGGTTTTCATTCTCCAAAATAGTTTCTTTGGTTTTATATCTTACATAAACATCATACAACAGTTTTTCATCTCGTTTATTATAAAGACTGTCTTGTAATAAATTTAATGCCTTGTAATAATTATAAGCATTTTCAAAACTTTTGTTTTTTTCGTAGTATTGCATCAACTCCTCAAGCATTGTTTTTTGTAATTCATAAAATTCTGATGAAACTGTTTTATTAAGCGTCTGCTCAATAATTTTGATCCCTTTAACAGTTTCGCTTGTATGGAGGAGAATTTTTCCATAAACATATTCTGTCATCAATTGTCCACGAAAGTGTTCTGTTTCAACTGCCAATTTCTTTGCTTTTTCTAAATAAAGAAGGGCACTGTCAACCTCCATTTTCAATAAATATGCCTCAGCACTGTTGATATTTAAATAAAGTGCACCTATTTTATCTGATGATTTCTGATAAAATTCATCTGCCGATGATAAATAGATTAAAGCAGAATCTGGCTGGTGCATTTCAATATAGCATGAAGCAATAGCAGTTTGGGAATTTCCCTTAACAAATAATGATTCTGATGTCTCAAAAGCCAATATAAAAAATTCAATTGCTTTACTTAACCGACCATTATCCTTTAGAATTATTCCAATATTGTAATATATGTTACTGCGTCTGTTATTGGCACCTATTTGTTCAAAATGTTCTAATGCTTCATTATATAATTCCATTGAAATATTAAAAGCATTCCACTTTTGATACACAGCAGCAATCCCCGATTTTGAAAATGCTATATATAAGGTATCATTAATTTCTTTTGCCAATCGCAGGCATTCCCGATAAGCATGCAATTCTTTCTCCTCTTCATTCAGGTAACCATAGGAAAGTGCGATATTTCTAGCTAAAGCAACTTGCTGTTTAATCTGCTTTTCTTTTGCAAAAATACTATCAGCATTATGATAAAAATTAATGGCTTTTCTATATTCACTGTTAAAGTGAGCTATTCTACCCAATGCAGTATATGCAAAAGCCACCTCCGAGTTTAGTCCATTTTGTTTTGCATACTCAAGATATTCCCATGCTGCAACCAAAGATTTTGATCTATCGTGGTAGATATTATCATCAATGTATGTATTGTACATTTCAGTAATATCCTTTTCATCCACAATACTCAGAACGCTGTCAGGAATAGATATTTCACCAGGTTTCTGCTGACAAATGCCAGAAATGGATATTGAAACCAATAACATTAATGAAAATAGCTGAAATTTTGACATAATGTTTAAAGGGATGAAAACTATTTACCTAACTACCTAAGCCTTATACCTGTCTTTTACCTTTTTGTTTCAAGTTCAATATAAACTTCATGGCTAACCCAGGCATCGGTAGCTGCATATATCTCCTGGGCTTCAGTTAGTGACTCGCGCTCCCAGTTTGAGACCTGCTGAGATTTTGAAATTTTAAAATTTAAGACTATTGCAGAAATCTTTCGAAGCGCATTACTCTCAATATTGAACTCCTTCACATAATCCTGCAATTCAATAAATCCGCCGGGTGTAAAATCACATAATTTCTGCAAGGATAAAATATCATCTTTGATCGCAGCCCCTACTTTAATGATTTCTTGATCCGCTAGCAAGTCCGCCAGTTCGGGTGGCAATCCAATATAGTTTAACCGGAAAAGGTAAGCGATATCTTTTGTGGCCAGTTGTAACAATGCCACCTGATGTATTTGTCCTTTTTTAAATGATGGCTTTGTTTCAGTATCAAAACCCAATACCTTCTCCCTGCGCAGCACAGCAACAGCGCCAGAAACAGCTTCCGGTTCAGAGATTACAACAATTCTGCCGTTAAATTGCTCTGTTGGCAGAGCATTAACTTCTTCGCGTGAGATTGTTGACGCATACTCAGGCATCCGGCTCTCCATCTTCATCATATTGTTGCTGTTTTTGTGTCAGGATCCAATTGCTTGTATCCAGTTTTTTCGCTTTTTCTTCAAAGGCTTTTTCAGCATCTTCAAGTGCTTCCTCATCTTCATCAATATCTTCAGTACTATACACTAAATTATGAAAAGCACGCATGGCATTAACCATTCGCTGCCCCCAGTAATTTTCAAAGCTTTGGCTGCATTCGGCAAGGGCATCGTTCATTAATTCTGTGAGGCCAAACTGGTAAATTTCAATAAAATCCTTTAATTCCTGATAAATATCAGTGAGATTCTCAGCAAGGCTTTCCCCTATGGGTGCTTCACTGAACTGAATTTGGGGGTCAAAAACATCCGTATACGCATCGTATTTACCTAATTTTACCAGCAATTGCTCATGCAGAAAATTATACTGTTCTTCTGTAACCGATTTCTCAACCTGCTCTTCCATCATCCGTTCCGGCAGAGGAAGCATTACAGCTTTAAAATACAATAGTGGCAACAAGCGGTGGATTTTAATAATGAAATCCTTCCTGCCCTCCTCGCTGCTATTCTCGAGAAAAACACAATATTCCCTGGCAACAGTTACAAATTCTACCACCGGGCGGCTGTACACAATATTTTCTCTGTTCTCTTCTTGCATATTTTGCAAAGTTAGCTTTTTTCTTCTGTAATACCATTTAATGGAAAAACTTCCTTTTTTCTGGAGGTTTAATTTTTCAATTCCAGCCGTTTGTGCTTATTATAGGTAATTTTGTTGTTATCAAGCATCCACTGCAATGCATGCAATACTTTTTTTGAATGATGAGTTTTATCTAATGCATCTACTAATTCATCAACCATTAATGTATGATGCCGGCACTGTTCGGTTATGTTTTTAATCAATACCTCAAATTCCTGCTGCGAGATATCGGTCTCAGACTTCTCGGTGCAAACATCGCACAGCCCGCAGCGTATTGTTTTAATTTCGCCAAAATAGGCAAGCAATTTCTCACTTCTGCATCGGTTATCCTGCTTTGCATAATGGAGCATGGCGCTTACCCTGGTTACATACCGCTCTTTACGAGTATCATAATTTATTTTTGATATCCTGAGATTCCGGTCATCAAGCCGCTCTTCTGTAAAAACAATGTAAGGTGATTTTTTTTGGGGAATATATGTAATAATTCCTCCTTTTGAAAGCGTTTTCAGGTAATTATGTATATCCCTTACCGATACGCCGGCTTTTTTACCAAGAAAATCCTCATTTATCGGAACATAATCATTAAATAAACCGGTATATGTTCTGAGAACCAACTTTATAAAACCATCAAATTTGGAATTTGCCACCTGAAATTTATATAAATCATCACGTGTGGAGGTAAAATGGACGCGGGTAGGATTATTCACTTCTTCGGTAAGCTCAAGGTATCCTTCTCTTTCAAGAAATTTAAGCGCATTAAAAGCGGTAAGGATATTCATTTTATAAGTGGCAGCAAATTCTGTAAGATTAATATCATAAGCTACATGTTTGCCTGCGCCAATAGGTACCTGAAGATAATTGCAAAGTGCCTGGTATGTATTTTTTATTGTTTTTATATCCGGGAATGCTGTTTCTATTCGTTTCTGAACACTTATCTGGTCATTCTTATTAAATAAAAGTGCAGCATAAGCACGGTACCCATCGCGCCCGCCGCGGCCTGCCTCCTGAAAGTAGGCCTCAATGGAATCAGGCAAATCCATGTGCACAACAAATCGCACATCGGGTTTGTCTATGCCCATTCCAAAGGCATTGGTAGCAACAATTACACGGCATTTTCCTGTTTTCCAATCATTTTGTTTGCTGCTGCGCAAGTCTGGACTAATACCAGCATGGTAAAAATCGGCAGAGATCCTGTTACGAACCAAATATTCTTTTATTTCAACCGTTTTACGCCTGTTGCGTACATACACAATTCCCGAGCCTTTAACGGCGTTAATAATCTTTAGCAAATACCTAAACTTATCTTCAGTATGGCGCACCACATAAACCAGGTTGTCACGCTTAAAGCTTTTCTGTAAAACATGCTTCTCTGCAAAGAGTAGTTTTTCCTGTATATCTTCCACTACTTCAGGTGTGGCAGTTGCTGTAAGTGCCAGGCATGGCACACCCGGCAATAATTTTCGAATTTCTGCAATTTTAAGATATGAAGGTCTGAAATCATATCCCCATTGGGAGATACAATGAGATTCGTCAACAGCCAGGAGATTTACCTTCATCTCCTGCACACGGCTGATAAAAATTTCAGTGCCAAGTCTTTCCGGGGACACATATAAAAACTTATAATCTCCATACACACAATTGTCCAGGGCAATATCGATTTCGGCCCTCGTCATCCCGGAAAATACAGCCAGTGCTTTAATTTTTTTGCTGCGCAGGTTTTCCACCTGATCCTTCATCAGGGCGATTAAAGGAGAAACAACAATGCAAATCCCTTCCTCAGCCATTGCCGGCACCTGAAAGGTGAGTGATTTACCACCCCCGGTAGGCATTAATCCAAGTGTATCCCTACCCTCGCCAATGGCATGGATTATTTCATCCTGCAAAGGGCGAAAGGAAGAATACCCCCAGTATTTTTGCAATATTTGCCGGTATTTTTCCAAACTTCGATCAGATTAATATCAATATGTTAAAAATTACAAAAAGTGTATTTACAAATATGATAAATAAACGCAGGTTCCCCAATTTTTTTGTATTTTCGCTGCCATTAAATTAAACAAAATTCCTATAAAATGTCATTTGACTCCGATAAAATTCGTGCTGAGGGTTTAACTTTCGACGATGTGCTTTTAGTACCAGCCTACAGCGAAGTTTTACCCCGCGAAGTTAACCTTAAATCTAAATTCAGCAGAAATATTGAACTGAATACACCCATTGTTTCTGCAGCTATGGATACTGTTACGGAAGCCAAACTGGCGATAGCCATTGCACGGGAAGGAGGAATAGGGGTTATTCATAAAAACATGAGCATAGAGGAGCAGGCAAAAGAAGTCAGGAAAGTAAAACGGGCTGAAAATGTTATGATATTTGATCCCATTACCATAAAAGTAGACGGAACGGTAGCAGATGCCTTATCGTTGATGCAGGAAAATAAAATTGGTGGAATCCCGGTAGTAAATGATGAAAATGAATTAATTGGTATTGTTACCAATCGTGATTTACGGTTTGAAAATGATATGCGTCGGTTAGTAAGCGATGTAATGACAAAAGATAACCTTATTACCACTACACATAAAAGCAATCTGGCAGAGGCTGCAAAAGCCCTGCAAATGCACAAAATTGAAAAACTGCCCATTGTTGATGAAAACAACAAGCTTATTGGCCTCATCACCTATAAGGACATTACAAAGACCAAAGACAGACCAAACTCATGCAAGGACAGCAAAGGCCGCCTGCGTGTTGCAGCTGCTGTTGGCGTTGCTGCAGACACCATAGAACGTATTGAAGCCCTCACAAAAGCAGATGTTGACGCCATTGTAATCGATACTGCCCATGGTCATTCAGCAGGCGTAATAGAGATGCTTAAGCTTGCAAAAAGAACTTTCCCGGGCATAGAAGTAGTAGTGGGAAATATAGGAACTGCCGAAGCGGCAAAAACCCTTGTGGATGCAGGCGCTGATGGTGTAAAAGTGGGTATCGGACCCGGCTCTATTTGTACCACCCGCGTTATTGCAGGGGTTGGGCTGCCACAGCTGAGTGCCGTTTATGATGTGGCAACTGTACTCAAAGGGACTGGCGTACCCCTTATCGCAGATGGCGGCATAAGGTATTCCGGCGACATGGTAAAAGCCATTGCTGCTGGAGCCCATTGTATTATGGCGGGTTCACTTTTTGCAGGGGTGGAAGAGTCTCCAGGTGAAACCATTATCTATAATGGACGAAAATATAAATCTTACCGGGGAATGGGCTCTATTGAAGCCATGCAAAAAGGATCGAAAGACCGTTATTTTCAGGATGTGGAAGATGATATCAATAAACTGGTGCCGGAGGGAATTGCTGCACGTGTGCCTTATAAAGGAACGCTGACAGAAGTTATATACCAGCTTTTAGGTGGTTTACGCGCAGGCATGGGATACTGCGGCGCTGCCAGTATTGATAAATTAATGGAAGCAAAATTCGTACGGATTACAAGTGCAGGCGTACTTGAAAGCCATCCGCATGATGTTACTATTACCCGGGAAGCGCCGAATTACAGCCGTTAAAATAATTTTGATAGCTTAACGTTACTTAATTCAGGTAAAATTAACTAGAACTGGTCAATAAATAAAAAAAACAAATAAGTAATTTTAACATGATAAAAACCATGAACAAGAATTTTTTGTTATTTACCGCATTTTTCATCTCTTTTGCAGCCATTTTAAATGCACAGACAAACACCGACGGGGATAAAATTGTAATGACAATACACGATCAGAAAATTACGAAGGATGAATTTGAACGAATTTATCGTAAAAATAACAATGATAATACCATCGATTCAAAATCACTGGATGAGTATGTGGATTTATTTATCAATTTCAAATTAAAAGTGATTGAAGCAGAGCAACGGGGTTTGGATACCACGCAGGCTTTTATTTCAGAATTTAATCAGTACACTGATCAGCTTGCACGCCCCTATCTCACAGACCCTTCCATAGACGAATTGCTGATGAAAGAGGCTTATGAGCGGATGCAAAAAGAAATCAATGCAAGTCATATCCTGATATCAGTACCTGAAAATGCTGTTCCCAAAGATACTGCTGCAGCCTATAAAAAGGCCATGGAGCTAAGAAAGCGCATTACCCGGGGCGAATCCTTTGAAAGTGTGGCCATTAGTGCATCTGATGACCCGTCGGCCAAAAAAAACCAGGGAAACCTTGGCTATTTCACTGCTTTTCAAATGGTATACCCCTTTGAAACGGGAGTATATAGCACGGCAAAAGGAGATATTTCCAT